>CAJHYR010000043.1_pt1 | contig 15999 bp, 19 predicted proteins | sample 9198791 | NCBI WGS metagenome assembly CAJHYR01 (sample SAMEA7708372, study PRJEB35096) | sediment metagenome | biome: marine neritic benthic zone biome [ENVO:01000025]; feature: sediment [ENVO:00002007]; material: shallow marine sediment [ENVO:03000034] sea grass bed [ENVO_01000059] ... | reverse complement strand
CGTCATTGTCACCGATCCCGGTTTCTCATCGCATATCCAGCAAATTCGGCTGTGCAATGCCGATCCGGTTTATTGGCCGCTGGCGGAAAAGTCCGGTTGGGCACTCGACATCGATGCTCTGCCGGATCTCGTAACCAACCAAACACGTGCAATCATCCTCATCAGCCCATCGAATCCGACCGGTACGGTTTTTTCCAGATCGCAGCTTCAACGGATCGCCGAGATCGTCGAAGAGCGCGGCCTGTTATTGATCGTTGATGATCCCTACCGTCACTTCGTGTTCGACGAGGCGGCTGGATACTGTAATCCGGCGTCGATTGCGGAATTTGGTGATAACCTCGCTTACTGTTTCACATTCTCCAAGTCGTTCGCCATGAGCGGTTGGAGACTTGGTTACATGATCGTTCCCGAAGAGCTTAAGCATCAGGTTCTGAAGGTCCATGATGCGACACTGATCTGCGCACCGCGGATTGCGCAGGTGGCAGCGTTGGCAGCCTTGACAGGGGATATGGGGTTCATTGGTGAATTCTCGCAGGAACTTGGCAAGCGTCGTGCGGTAATTATGGACCGCCTTGACCGACTTGAACACGTATTTGACTATGTGCGCCCGCAGGGCGCCTATTATGTCTTCCCGAGAATTCTCGTGGCGCATGACAGCTCCCACGAATTTGCAGTCGACCTTCTTGAAAATTATGGCGTCTGCGTGACACCGGGCAGCGCTTTCGGCCCATCGGGTGAACATCATGTCAGAATGGCATTCTGCGCATCGGATCAGGAAATCAACCGGGCCTTTGATCGGATGGAGTCTCGTTTCGGCGGGCCATCCGCATCGTGAAAAAAAGAATGTCGTTGGGTCTCAGAGCTTTCCGTCACCGGGTCCCCCGGGCCATCGACCCTCCAAGACAGATAACACCGCGAAAAGTTTGATGCGTGTCAATGCGGCTAAAACCGTACAGCACTATTGGTGTACGAGTATTTCCATCAACAATGGAAGCCCGAAGCCCATGAAGGAGCAAATCGTAAAACTCGTTGAACGATTTCCTGACCGCAAGGACATCATCGAGTCGCTGGCAGGAAGCAATACCCGTTTCCGGAGCCTCCTGCAGGATCACCACGACGTCCACCGAAAGCTGGCCCGGGACGAGGTGTCCGGAGATCCTGCAACAAAAGCTGATCTGGAGGCCCGTTTCAGAAATCTTGAAGAAGAAATGATCCGGTTGATCCAGGGCTACCCAATCGCTTAACCGCGGTTTTCGATAGGGATGTCTATTCGTCCACGACAAGGCGGCCGGCTCGTTCTGAGATCCAACAGCAAGAAGTGGAACACTTGTTACCAGCGGAAATTGGCACGGCGTACTGTTTTCGAGACCCGGTTCTTCGCCCGGTATGTTTTTAGCCATGAGCCGTCAGAAACCGGAGAAATGGTCCCAAAGAGTGACAGAGACGTCAGGTGCGCTCGATCTGGAGCCCGGCGTCTTCACATGGACTGATCCAAAGAAGATCGCGGCCTCTTTGAAACGATCGGCCGAGGCGAGCAAAAGCGGAAAAGCGCCACCGTTTCGTTCAGCAATGTCGATGCTGTCGTTCTATATCAATCGCGCCGGCCGGAACCTTCGCCAAGATCAGAAGGACATCTTGGAAAAAGCGAAACAGGAACTGCGAACGCTCTTTGAGAAATAGATTAGCGTTTGAGTCGGTGTCCACGACATGCAGAGCACGAAAGGCTTTCTCATCGATCTGGGCGGGGTCGTCTATCTGGGCGACGAGCCGATTTCAGGGTCTGTCGACGCAATCAGACGGCTGCGGGATGCTGGCATTCCCTTCAGATTTTTGACCAACACAACGAGCAGACCGAAACAAAGCGTTTTGAAGAAGCTCGTCGATATCGGATTGCCAATTCAAAACCATGAAATCTTCACCCCTGCCGATGCGGCCAGAGTCCATATCATCGAACACGACCTGAGGCCACATTTCCTGATATCACCCGCACTCCATGATGATTTCTCGAGTTTGCCCGAGGGATCTGTGCCCGCAGTGATCATCGGCGATGTCGGTTCTGGTTTCACATTCGGCAATTTGAACCTTGCATTTCGCGAACTGGAAGCAGGCGCTGAACTGATCGCACTTGCCAACAATCGGAAATTTGTCGGTGACGACGGTGACTTGTACCTTGATGTCGGCGCGTTTGTCGCCGCGCTTGAATATGCGAGCGGTAAACAGGCGACAGTGCTTGGCAAGCCATCGCCTGATTTCTTTCGTCTCGCTGTTGACTCAATGGGGCAAAATGCAAGCGAGACCGCCATGATCGGCGATGACGCAGAATTCGACGCCAGCGCAGCCGTCAAAGCGGGCCTCATCGGCGTGCTGGTTCATACGGGCAAATGGCAACCAGGTGCCTCAGATGGACTGGATCCTCCGCCAACAGCCGAATTCGAGAATCTCGAGGAAGCCGTTTTACAAGTTCTGACAGAAAGGTAGAATTGTTTCTTAATTTTGTACTTTAACAATGCAATCGGCTGATTATTACTGTTCAGCGATGGCGGCCTGCAGCATCAACTCTGCCATGCACAGCTTGTAGCAATGATCATACTCCGGACAGGCCAGGCAATCGTCCCATTCCGACATGTCTGTCCTGACCAAACGGCGGGATCGCGCCAAGCCCATTGTGTCCAGCTCAAAGCTGAAGACTTTCCCCTTCATCTCCTTGTCTGTAATGTAATGAAGCGCATCGGGAAACATTGTTCCATAACAGTCTTTGTGTGCGCTCATCCCGGTCATCCTCAATTCCTGCAGTATCATTCCTGGATGCTGAGCAGATAAAATGCCAGTTCCAGGATCCGTGATCGGGCGAGTAACTCTGCACGGACAACCCAAGGACCGGCTTTCTCGGCAGCCTCAGCCTTGTAGCGACTTCCCCAGACAGGCATCGGAAATCCATGCCCCTCGATCGACTCGCGACCATCGATCACTCTGAGGATCTCATCGACGGGAAACGTCCCACCGTTTCGCTGTTTGATCGTCGTCAGATCCGGTATCGGCAACGACATGACCGCGTTGAATGGACCATCCCCCTTGCCGCCGTCGCCGTGGCAAATCTGGCAACTGTTCATATATTCGGTCCTTCCCGGGCTTTGCTCTTCGCTCGATGCCGTTCCCGCGACAACCAATAACAATGTAGCCGCTATGAAAGACCTGCATAATTTCATCATCTGAGCTTCTCCTTAGACCGTTGCCGACCCCTGTGTTGTGGATGATCGATCCGGCTTTTCTGCACAATCCGAGACAACTCGGGGGTCTATTGAGTTTGTGTCGGCTGTTCCATCGGCGCGACTTCTGGCTCGCCGCCATTACCCAATAATCCGCTGCTGTAAGCGATGATGATGATCAGCAGGGCAGCCCCAGCAATCACCAAGAACCGTCTGTCAAACTGCATGCCCGAAACCTTTATGAAATTTCAACTTCATAATAGCCAATACTGGACCCGGCGCATTGACGTGTCTCAATTCACGCGCTTAGTCACGTTCAACGCCTGTTCATGAACATGCCGACCAGGGCGCCCGATGACAGGGTCAGGCTATCGACTGCACCCGTTGTTCTTCCGCCGTCACTTTAAGAGCAAATGCGTGCCTATCCGGTCAGCGATCGAGGTGTAGTTTCCGGCATTCGACCTCCCGTCCACGCACTACCCGGCGACCGACAAGCGCCCCGTGGGTTTCGTCGACGACGGTCCGCTGGTGCTCGGGGCCATGATCGCGGTGGAAATAGATAACGACCCAGTCATTGGTTCGCCCGAGCTTGTGGGCGAGCGCCGTGTTTGAAAACATCGCGGTGAAAATCCAGCCGTCCTTTTCATGGTGCAGTATCGGCAGCCAGGCTTTGGCATCCGGATTGAAGCGTTTCGGTGCGATCCTGTGCAGCTGGCCACACGCAGACCGCTCCCGGTAGATTCGATCGACATCAAGAAGCAAGGAAACCGGCGGCTCCTCTACACCTGCAGGCGGCGACGGCCGCCGGCGTGATAACATGGCTGAAAGACTTGCGCGAATGGCCGCGGCCTTGCGCGGGCCGATACCGGGTAAAGTTTCGAGCCGGCCGTCATGCGCCGCGACTTCGAGGGCTTCCAGTGTATCGACGTGCAATAGCTCTTCGATACCTTTTGCCGTCTCCGGCCCGATTCCGGGCACGCTCATAAACAGCGAAACCGGGCGACTTTCGCCGCGCAGCCGTTCAAGCTGCATCCAGCGTCCGGTCGAGATCATCTCCTCGACAGCACGTGCGATGCTTTCTCCGATATCAGGAATGGCAATCAAGCCGCCCAATCCGTCTTTATCCAGAATCCGGCCGAGGTCATCGCTCAAGCCGGTGACAGTATCGGCTGCGCGCCTGTATGCGCCGACGCGAAACCGATCCGCGCCCTGGTCTTCCAACAGGCTGGCATATTCCCTCAGCCGGTCGGCGATTTGAGCGTTGTCAAGGTATGTCATCGACTTCATCGCGTCCGGACGCGGCCCGCTTTCAAGAAGACTGGCGATCGACCTTGTCGGCAAGGTCCTGAAGCGCCTTAGAGATCTCGACTGGAACCGCCGGTCTCGTCTGCAGGCAGCGGAGATGATCGGGTAGCCGGTTAAGGTTATCGGCGGCTGTTGTCCGGCATGCCTGAAGCGTCGGTGGCGGATCAATACGCTTACCACTCCTTAGGACGGGCGCGAGCAAAGGCTGGTTGCGGGCGCTGACCGGCTGGCGATCGTCCAGTGTCGTGATCAAGTCTCCAATGATTCTCCCGTCCGCCTCCAATGACCGATAAACCTGCTTGCGACCTGGCCAGTTTGCCTTGCCTTCGGATCGCTTGCGGCGTGCCTTGCCGCCATATTCCTGCAGCTTGTAGGCACAGTCGAGTGCCGGCGCGTCCGACGATGTCACGAGGCTGGTGCCGATGCCGAACGTATCGATCAGCGCATTGCTTTCGTGAAAGGATTGCAGGTCAGTTTCGTCGATTCCACCGCTGGCAATAATCCTGACCGACGCCAGGCCGCCATCGTCAAGGATCTGCCGGACCGCACGGGCGTGGGCTGCCAGGTCGCCGCTGTCCAGCCGTACCCCCCGCGTCTCAATGCCGGCCGATGCCAATTTCGGAGCCAGCGCAACAACCTTGTGAGCCGCCGCTTCCGTATCGTAGGTGTCCAGGAGGAATACCGTCGATTCAGGTCTTGAACGCGCAAAGTCCTCGAAAGCCTGATCTTCGCTCTCATGGGCTTGGATGAAAGAATGCGCCATCGTTCCATAGATCGGGATGTCATATTGCACAGCGGCCGGGACGGTTGCGGTCCCGGCGAAGCCTGCAATGTAGCAGGCCCGTGCAGCCAGCAAGCCGGCCTCGCCGCTGTGGGCACGTCGCAGGCCGAAGTCAACCAGAGCCTTGTCGGGCGCAGCCAGGACCATCCGCGCCGCCTTCGACGCGACAAGCGTCTCGTAGTGCAGATAGTTGACAATGCGGGTCTCGACGAGCTGCGCCTCGGGTATCGGCGCGGCAACGCGCAGGATCGGCTCATCTGCGAAGAACACTGTGCCCTCGGGCATCGCGTCCACGTCGCCGGTGAAGCGAAATCCTGAAAGGCGATCGACGAACTGGTCCGCGAAGCGCCCGCTTGATCGCAACCATGCCAGCTCTGCATTGGAAAACCGGCCCTCCAGCAGGTAGTCAATGACTTGTTCCAAACCGGCCGCCATCAGGAAACCGCGATTTTCCGGTAACCGGCGGACAAAAAATTCGAACACACCGACGTCCGTCATGCCGGTTTCGTAGTAGGCCTGCATCATGTTGAGCTGATAAAGGTCAGTCAGCAGAAGGTTCTGCGACTGCCGCGTGCCCCCGGCCGTCCTATCGAACGGCGGTGTCATGCCGTAAGCTCCGCTTCAAGAACAAAGTTTGCCCCGGCTTCTATAATCGCAGACCGCGCCTGATCGAGCGAACCTTCAAGATCGATGGCACGGCAAGCATCCTCGATTATAACGACGTCAAATCCGGCCTGGCGTGCGTCCTCAGCGGAATATCTGACGCAGTAGTCGGTCGCCAGACCGGCCAGGAAGAGCCGCCGAAAACCGCGCTCGCGCAAATAGCCCGTAAGGCCTGTCGGCGTCTTGCGATCATTTTCATAGAAAGCGGAATAGGAATCGATCTCGCGCCGGAATCCTTTTCGGATAATAAGTTCGGCTCTGACCGTATTCAGCTCCTTCTGGAACTCGGCCCCGGCGAAGCCTTGAACACAATGGTCCGGCCAAAGGATCTGCCGGCCATAGGGCAATTCGATCGTTTCAAAGGGACGGCGGCCAGGGTGGGCCGTTGCGAAGGAGTGATGGTCGCCCGGATGCCAGTCCTGGGTCAGCCCGGTATGGTGAAACAATTGCATCAGGCGATTTGTCACGGGGACGATGTCATCCGCACCGGGGACCGCGAGCGCACCGCCGTTGCAGAAATCATTCTGTATATCGACAACGAGAAGAAAGTCGTGCTCTTCGATAGTCGTCTTCAATCCGGCTAGCTCCCGACCTCTATTTCATTAATGACATCATCGACGCCGAAGACATACCAGGCATCGTTTTCCGCCATATTCCGCGTTGAATCTGACGAAACCAGTCCTGTCAGCCGCACCGTGCGAATGCGAACGCCAACGCGGATCTGGCTTGCATCGACAAAGGGATCCTTTTCGAGCGCAATACGAACAGCATGCTCAATGGCTTGCGGCGAATTCTGTTCCGATTCAGGAACAGCAATCCCGTTCACGACATCACGGGATCCCGGAACCCACCATGCAAGAACGCCGGCAAGCTGTTTCGTTGCAAGGCCGGTTACATCGCCGTTGAGAACGACTACGCTGTCCGATACCGAGAACTCCAGGTTGCCGACTGCATTTGGCGGGGCTGAGATCACCTCTGGTCCGCTATTCATATCTTGCGCAATAGCCAATCCGGCGAACGACGGCTCTTGTAAAAGCGCGTTGCGCAGGTGCGACCGGATACCGGCATCGCTCATTGCTTCGGCAGGCCTGACATGGAGACGATCGACAATCAGGTCGACACCGGGAATTGCGCCAATGCGCTCCAGAGCGAGTTTCTTTGCGCGAACGGCTTCTACGGTGCCTTCGACAAGCAACGACCCGTCATCGTTGTATGACACGTCAATCAGGTCGGCGGCACCGATTCTTGGCTCGCTCGCAAGCGCCGATCCGACTACGGCCCGGATATCCTTCGTTTGCGATGCCGAATTCATGACAATCTTGTCCAGTCTGCTTCCAAAAACCGGGGCAGATGTTAGGTCGTGGATCGCACACCACCTTGATGGTGATCAAATCCATCGCGTGTCTACAAGCTTGGTCGCACGGCCGGTTACCGTTCTTCTTCGATCCGGCGGGCAAATTCCTCATCGCGGATAAGGATGTCGTAGACCTGGGCGGCCGGTCCATCCAGCGGGATACGTGCTTCGCCCAACACGTCATCCTGTCCGCGTAGGCGCGCGGCAGCCTCTTCCAGCTGTTCCATATTGGCGCCGGTTTCCAGTATTTCCACGACCCGGTGATCAGTGAGGTCGCCGAACAACTGGATTATCTCGTGATGGGTCGGCCGTCGCATTGTGTACTCCTATCATTTATGGGCCGGCTGGCTATTGCGCCGGATCAATTTTTCAAACCGGGTCGTAGGGCGGCTGGACAATCAGGCTTTCAAATCCTGAGCAACATTCCGTGCCTGCTCGCGACAAAGATGCTCCCTGAACCAGGCCGCGGCTTCATCGGCCACCTTTTCCAGTGCGCCCGGCTCTTCAAAAAGATGTGTCGCGCCCGGGACAACAACGAGTTCTTTTCGGCAGCGCATTATGTTGAGTGCCTGCTTGTTGAGTTGCAAGACCTGGATATCGGCGCCGCCAACGATCAACAATGTCGGGCACGACACGACGTCCAGGGCTGCACCGGCCAGATCAGGGCGGCCGCCGCGGGAGACGGCGCAGGTGACCTTTTTCGGCACTTGCGCTGCCGCGCAGAGCGCTGCAGCTGCACCTGTGCTGGAGCCGAACAGTCCGATCGGATATTCACGAAGCCCGTCTTGCGATCCGATCCATCGAATTGTCTCTGACAGCCGGTCGGCAAGAAGCGGGATATCGAAAACATTGCGCCTGTCGGCAGCCTCGCGATCGGTTAAGAGATCGAACAAAAGGGTAGCGAGACCAACATCGCGAATTTTGCCGGCAACGAAATTGTTTCGAACGCTGTGCCGGCTGCTGCCGGCACCATGTGCAAAGATCACCAAACCCTCCACGCCATCGGGAACTGCCAGGAACCCTTCGAGCGCATGAGGACCGATCAGCACCGTTTCGATCTTCATATCATTTCCGGAACCGTCCATTACAAATTCGTTTGAGGCTGCTCCCTTTACCTTTGAGCGGTCGTGGCATTGTACAGCGTGTCACCGGGTTGTCCTTGATGCGAATCAAGGGACCGGGTCCAAAGACGGACTATCAAACCGTCATGAAGCTCTTTGTCCTCAACGCGACGAAACCGTTTGGCGATCGCGTTGCCAATGCGCTGGGCGTTGAAATATCGGCGCACGAGGAGCGGGAGTTCGAAGACGGCGAACACAAAGCCCGGCCACTCGTCCGCGTGCGTGGGGAAGATATCTATGTTGTTCAGAGCCTCCATGGCAGCCCCGACGCATCACCGAACGACAAGTTCTGCCGTTTGCTGTTCTTCCTTGGTGCGCTTCGCGATGCCGGCGCGTCGCGAGTCACGGCCCTTGTCCCTTACCTTGCCTATGCCCGCAAGGACCGGCGGACCAAGACGCGGGACCCGTTGACGACACAATATGTGGCCAGGCTTTTTGAAGTGATCGGCATTGATGCCGTCGTGACACTTGATGTCCATAACGTCGTTGCGTTTCAGAACGCCTTTCGCTGCCAGGCCGTCCACCTCGACACCCGGCGATTGTTCTGCAGTTTTGCCAGAACGCTTCCAAGCAATGGGCCGGTTGTCGTGGCAAGCCCGGATCCCGGTGGCGTGAAACGCGCGCAATTGTTTCGCGAGATGCTCGAGACAATGACCGGTCAGTCGGTCGGATCCGCTTTTATGGAAAAGCGGCGGAGTGCAGGTATCGTCAGCGGAAATCTGCTGGTCGGGGATGTGGCGGATGCGACGGTTTTTGTCATCGACGATATGATTGCATCGGGCGGTACAATGATCCGCGCGGCCGAAGCCTGCCACGACCGGGGCGCGCGTGCCTTTTATGCCCTGGCCGCGCACGGACTGTTTGTGGGTGACGCTGATAAGGCCCTAAAGGACGAGCGGATCGCCAAGACCGTCATCACCGACACGATTCCGCCGTTCCGCCTGCAGGACCAAACGGTCTGCGATCATCTTGAAATCGTCAGCGCAGCTCCTTTGTTCGCCGATGCCATCCGCCGCCTCAGCGAAAACCGGTCGATCAACGAATTGCTGGCGCCGAATGGCAGTTAAACAGATCTGCGACGCACAGACAGCGCGCGATCGATTTCAGCGTTGGCGAATTCAAGATAGCGGATTGCCAGAGGCGCCCACTTTTCGGGCGTCCGGGGCTGTGGATCCAACAAATGGGCGAGCGAGAGTCGGGCACGTAGACTGGCTCGAAATGCCATATAGAATGCAATCAATCCGGTTGGTGTTTCGATACCCAGGCCATCAGACAGTCGCGGCAGCATGGATTCGCCGATCCATCCGGCATCGAGAACAGCACATTCAAGCGCCAGGTAAGCAACATCGTCGAAGGGGTCGACGAGTCGAAGGTTGTGGCTGAATTCCAGACAATCGATGACGATGGGCGGATCCAAAAGACAAATATGCTCCGGCCGCAAATCGCCATGGCCTTCGACGATACGCCCTTCACGAACACCATCTTCGAGAACCGGAAGATAGATGCTCAATGCGCGCGAAAGCTTGCCCAGGACTTGCTCGGCAAGGTCGTCGGGCAAATTAAACAGACCATCGGTCAGGACTGATCGATCCAGAGCCAATTGCTGCTCGAAACGGGCAACATAATCGGCAGCGGAGATGCCACCAGGCTCCAGTCCCTGATAAAACCGTACCAGCAGGTCCGCGACATCTTCGATCTCGCCGACCGTTACGGTTTCAGCTCTGATTGCGGCGTCGAGCATCCGGTCTTCCGGAAGTCGATGCATCTTGACCAGCCAATCGACAATCTGTCCGGTTCCGTCAAGCTGCGGGCGTCCGGTCTCATCCATGGTAACCGGGACGACGCCCAGATAGATGCCGTCGGCCAGCCTGCGGTTCAGGTGCACTTCCGTTCGGCAATTGTGTTCCCGCGCCTCAAGCGTTGAAAAGTCCAGATGGGGAAGCCGGACAGGCTTTTTCAGCTTGTAGACGTGATCATCGGTCAGGAAGACCCAGGACATATGGGTTTCACGGATATCTACAAATCGTGTATCGCCGTAACTCTCCGTGGAACTTAAAACAGCTACAAGTTCCGCGCTGGTCGGTCGACGGTTGTCTTCGAGTCCTGGTCGTGCACTGGCCAAGTGGTCTCCGTATGATGTGTGGCGTGATGCTGACCACATATGGTCCAAGAGACTATTATCACTTCTTCAGGTTGGATTTCCATCGTCATCTCAGCGCGACCCGAAGGAGGCCGATTGTGGTAAGCGCGACCAACAGGCAGAGTATTATTGTCTTGAAAGAGCGAGGCGGCGTTGACGCAAACCGCAACGAGCCGGCCCATATTCCCAGTGCCAACATCGGCAGAGCTACAAGCCAACGAACGATTGTCACCTGGTCGAACATGCCCGCCAGGCCAAGAATGCTCCCGGTCCACAGGTCCGTAACGAAGAAGTAGGCGATCATTGTCGCGCGCATGACCTTCGGGGACACGCCGGAAACGGCAAAGAATAGCGCAAGGACCAATCCGCTGAGAGCTGTCGCTCCGTTGACAATGCCGGCTGTCAAACCAGTGATTGCAAGTGCAGGTGGCGAAACCCTGACAAGTCTGCGAGGTGATGCCAGCAGCACCAGGCTTGCAACAAGTATGAGTATGAGGATTGCCACGCGAAGCGGCTCGTCGGGCAGAACGACAAGGCTGTAAACGCCAACCGGCGTACCGATCAGTCCCGCGGCAAGGAGAACCATGAGTTTCTGGCGGTCGATATGAGCAACTATTCCGCGCGCCTGGCCGACGGAGGCAACGACTTCCAGCCCGATCGACAGGGGTACGATTTCTGCGGCCGGTAAAATGAATGTCAGCCCTGCCATCAAAATCGATGAGAAGCCGAATCCGGAATAGCCACGGACAAAGGCCGCCACGAACAGGACCAGCGCACACCACATGAGTGATCCGGATGACATTTCGAGGTAGGACAGCATTTCGGCACTATGGTGGGAAGAAAGGCTGCCGATCAATAAGGACGGTCGGGCTTAAGCAATGTATAAACCAAAGGCGGCAGCGTTGGCTTGACGTGCGCGTTGTTCTTTGCGCGTCGATCCCGGCGCAGGTTCATGATCCACAGACCTCCAAAACGCATTTCTGCCGTACCCGAGCTCATCCCTTAATGCACACCATCGGCCGCAAGAATGCGACCTTCCTGGCAAGACCAGCATGCTCTGCCGCATCCACCACCGAACCGACATCCTTGTAGGCGCCTGGCGCCTCTTCGGCGACGCCGCGCGAGGATGGGCTGCGGATCACGATGCCACGTTCTCTCAGTTCGTCGACAATTTGCCGGCCCTTCCACTGCCGCGATGCCGCGCGCCTGCTCATGGCTCGCCCAGCACCATGGCAGGCTGATGAAAATGCCTTCGTCTCGCTTTCTGCAGTGCCCGCGAGAACATAGGAACCGGTTCCCATGCTTCCGCCTATCAGGACCGGTTGTCCGAACGGCTTCAAAGCACCGGGCAGGTTCGGGTGGCCCGGACCGAACGCCCTTGTTGCCCCCTTGCGATGAACGAACAGGTCGCGAGTCTCGCCGTTGACGGAATGCGGTTCAACCTTGCAGGTATTGTGCGACACATCATAGATCAGATCGAGCGGGTGATTCGGGAAAAACCGTTCGAAGACACCACGCGTCAAATGCCCGATGATCTCCCGGTTGGCCAACGCGCAATTGATCCCGGCACGCATAGCCCCGAGATAACGCTGCCCGAGCTCGGATTTGATCGGAGCACAGGCAAGCTCACGGTCGGGCAAGCGAATTCCGAATTCACCGGATGCAACGCCCATCTCGCGCAGGAACTCCGTCCCGATCTGATGGCCAAGGCCGCGGGAACCGCAATGAATCGCGACGATGACCTCACCTGTCTTAATACCGAATGCGGCGGCAATATCCCTGTCGAAGATGGTCTCCACGCGCTGCAATTCGAGATAGTGGTTGCCCGATCCGAGTGTACCCATTTCTCGCCGCTGGCGCGCTTTTGCCTTGTCCGACACATTGGCGGGAACGGCGCCTGCCATTCTGCCACCTTCCTCAATCCGTTCCAGATCGGCCTGTTGCCCAAAACCGCTTTCGACCGCCCAATGTGCTCCGCCGGCCAACATATCGTCCATTTCCCGCTCATCGAGCCGGATTTCACCGTGACTACCGACCCCGACCGGGACTGTATGAAACAACGCGTCGGCCAGCTCGTCCTTGGCCGGTTCTATGTCTTCCGATGTCAACCCTGTCGTCATAGCCCGGACGCCACAGGAAATGTCGAATCCCACTCCGCCGGCCGATATCACACCTCCGCGATCCGCATCGAACGCGGCCACGCCGCCGATGGGAAAACCATAGCCCCAGTGGGCATCGGGCATGGCGTAGGATGCCTTGACGATACCGGGCAACATAGCGACGTTGACCATCTGCTCGTAGACCTTGTCGTCCATGGCGATGACCAGGTCTTCCTCGGCGAACAATATCGCCGGAACCCTCATGTCACCATGCGGCTCTATGCGCCACTGTGTTGCCGAATCCCGTTTGAATAAAGCAAGGTCCATTGTTCAGACATCCAGAACACATTGAGCGCGCCATGAACCGTTGAACGGCTTGACGGACAATTCGGTGTAAGTCGCACCTTTGACCTCTACCACCGGTTGGTGCCGCGCCTGGTCTACCCTTTCACCCCAGGCGGTCGCATTCAGGCTATAATTGGTGTCGTGCTCTATCCTGACCTCAAATCGCGAGAACAATAACCCGCGCGTTGCCATCTCGAATACCAGGGTATTAAGCCAATCGAGATAAAGTGTATCCAGATCGGGCGCCTCGCAGCCAATTTCGACCGCGTTAAGTGCTTCGACCTCCTCCTCCGTTACAATCGCAGTAAGGGCAAGTGCGGATTGAGCAAACGCGTCTTCCACAGTCGGTCCATTGCCGCAGATGCCGATATCGGCTTCATGATCAAAGTGTTGCCAATGCGCGGAGCGGCCGGTTTGGCGATGTTTCAAACCGGATTTCATAATATGGACCCAGTAGCCCGGGAAACGCTCCGGTGCGTTGATCGTCGTCAATCCGGATAATTTCGCAACTACAAGCGATGCGAGTTGTCCGTAGTTTATTCATATGGCAGGCGAGATTTCTCAGACGGCAATTGAACTTCGCTTATTATTGCAAGTCCGTCGTCTACGGGTTTGCAACACGACGGAACCGGCCGTTGCTTCCTGCCTGACGAGCTGACCCGTAGGGCGTATATTCCGGGTCGGAAGCGCGACATTCACAGCTTCCTCATCCGGGAATTCGAGGATTGCGTTCAGCGGTGCCGCAATCAGAAAGCTATCAATCTGGCGGCCTTCAAAATCGCTAAAGTCTTAAAGAACCTAGCTGTAAGATTATCGATTAGTTGAGATCTTTATGGATGTAATTGCTCAGCCGCGCAGTCATGGTGGTACGGCGTTCTAAGCTATTCTTAAATAAATTCGCGGAATGATGGTGCCAACCGATGGAAAGAACCTTGAAAAGATGCATCCGCAAAAGAAACCGATCCGAATTTTGGTTGCAGATGACGACGAGGACGATCGTCTCCTGATCAAGGATGCGTTTGAGGAAAGTCGACTAGGCAATCCTGTCGATTTTGTCGAAGACGGCGTAGAGCTGATTGAGTACCTTAGACATGAGGGCGAGCACGCGTCTTCGCAATTACCGCTACCTGGGATCATCCTCCTTGATCTCAACATGCCGCGCAAAGACGGGCGGGCGGCGCTCGCAGAAATCAAAGCTGATCCGGTATTGCGCAGGATACCGATTGTTGTCCTGACAACTTCAAAGTCAGAGGAAGATATCCTTCGCACTTATGATTTGGGCGTCAACTCGTTCATTACCAAACCAGTGACTTTCGAGGGCCTGGTCGAAGTAGCGCGATCATTGGCAAAATTCTGGATAGAGATCGTGGCGTTGCCACATGAGGAACTGGACGTTACCTGGGGAGAAAGCCGGAATGATGAAACGTCCTGACCGATTAACGGACCACTACAGTCCGTCAAGCCATTATTAGTTGACTGTGGTATTTTCTGCGGTCCGACAGTCGATCCGTAAGCTCGAATTCGTCTTCAAATTCAACGCCGACTATCAAACCGGACTGCCATTGAAGCCTCTTCTGTTTTCGAATTAGCCGATAGCAGTCATTGCCCCAGCAATTTGATTTCGCGCTCCGCCACTGCCGGAAAATGCGTAGATCAATGTTCATCTTATCGGCGGGTCAATACCAACGCACAGAAAAGCGAACCTGCAGGGCTCGCCCTCATGCGTTGAGTCATTCCGCTTTTCCGGATTCTAACGTTGAGAAAACCCAACCCGTTGTTGTTCAATAAAGGGCCTCCAATTGATTAAGGATTATGCACGTTTACCGCGCTGGTTAAGCAACCGATTATCGAAACGCACTAGGTTCTCACAACGTCGTGAACAACAGGCCCAATGCCCGGTAGTCTCGAATGATCAATTACCCATTCTCAAACGTCTTGATGTTTCATAAGGAACGAGACGGAAATCGGTCCTACGGATTGCAGGTCGTGGAAATCACATGCAAGGGCCAGGAGGATGATCGTATCGGCGTCATCAAGGATATATCGTCGACCGGAGCGCGTATCCGCGTTCACGGCCCTTCGGAACTCACAAGGAAAGTCAGGCTCACCTCGCCAACGATCGGCGATAATGTGAGTGCACAAATCCGCTGGCGCAACGAGACCGAAATCGGCGTTCGGTTCGACAGACCGTTGCAATAGCGCGATATTATGGGTGAATTATTAGACAACCAACAACAGAAAACGCAGGTAAATGCCTGCCAGGTTAGACTCACCTCATTTGAAGTTGGCTTGCGTGAATCCGGTGAATTGAGATCGCTATCCAGCTTCGGGGCTACCGTCAGGCTTAACGGAGAGCGGAACATCCCGAAACGCATTTCGATTCTTATACCGAAATTACTGATTAATGTCGGCTGCCAAGTGATCTGGAGGCATCGTAACGATGTCAGATTGCTTTTTGATACGAAAGTCGATTTGGAGGCATAAATACGCAGGTGAAACAGCAATGCAGCCTGTATTCTATCGCGTCCGCAACTCAGAACGTTTCTTGTCGTTACCGCGGGCGGCATCTCCACCGGCATCGCGATGCAGGAGCCTTGCTGTCAGGCGGATCATATCAGCAGCTTATACGAATCGGACGTCTGTTTTCATCTCTGCTGCGGTCGTCCAGCCAGAATATCAGCGGTCTCGATCATCCCTCAATGAGTCGCCGTTAATCCGGCAGGACGTCACCCGCCCAGAATACCCGGAAGATCAAGCCCGTTCTCGCGCGCGCAGTCGATTGCGATGTCGTAGCCGGCGTCGGCATGGCGCATGACGCCGGAAGCCGGATCGTTCCAGAGCACCCGCTCCAAGCGGGCCGCGGCCTCCGGCGTGCCGTCGGCGCAGATCACCATGCCGGCATGCTGTGAAAAGCCCATGCCGACGCCGCCGCCATGATGGAGCGAGACCCAGGTCGCGCCAGATGCGCAATTGAGGAGCGCGTTT
>CAJHYR010000536.1_pt1 | contig 16004 bp, 14 predicted proteins | sample 9198791 | NCBI WGS metagenome assembly CAJHYR01 (sample SAMEA7708372, study PRJEB35096) | sediment metagenome | biome: marine neritic benthic zone biome [ENVO:01000025]; feature: sediment [ENVO:00002007]; material: shallow marine sediment [ENVO:03000034] sea grass bed [ENVO_01000059] ... | reverse complement strand
CGCGCTACTGGCGCGGGAACTGATGGCAGAGCTGGCCGGCGGCGGGAGGGTCGTCGTCGACCTTTCAACGTCGAACTACGTTGCCGACGGTCAGGAGCCGGATACGCGGTCCTGGTCGGAACTTGCGCGATTCCTGACCGGTGTTTTCGCCGCCGGATGGATCGGTATCGCGCTGATTGCCGGATTGCTCGTCTGGCGCGCTTCGATCCGATACGGGCCGGCGATTAAACTGTTCGAAGACCGGCCCGTCGCAAGCAAGACAAGTTCAATCGATGCCACCGCCCGGCTGCTCCGCCTGTCCGGCCACGACCTGGAGCTCTTAAAATCCCATATTGCCGCCCGTTGCCGAATCCTTGCCGCCGAATTGCTTGGCCCCCATCACGGAATAGGATCGGACCCGGTTCGCGAGCTGGCCGGCGTCGTTTCCCGGCGAGCGCCGGAGCTGGCCGAAGAAATTTCGCTGGCTGCGCATGATCTCAATGACACACAGAGGGACTGGTCCGACGCCGAGTTGCTGCGTCTCCTGGATCGGTTTGAAAATCTCTACGAAAGGACGTTGCATGAATTTGGACGATCTGCGGACGCTCGCGCAATCCATTCGTGATGAAATCGGCAAAGCGGTCTATGGCCAGGACGAGGCGGTAAACCTGCTTCTGGTCTGTCTGCTCGCAAGGGGTCATTGCCTTCTGGAAGGCCCGCCCGGTACCGCCAAGACCCTCCTGGCGCAGTCCGCCGCAGCATCCATGCACCTTGAATTCGGTCGTATCCAGTTCACGCCGGACCTGATGCCCGGTGACGTTCTGGGTGCAAGCATATTCGACTTCAGCACCAACGAGTTCAGGCTGACCAAAGGTCCGGTCTTCACCGACATCCTGCTGGCCGACGAGATCAACCGCGCGCCGCCCAAGACACAAGCCGCTCTTCTTCAGGTCATGAACGAAGGAATCGCCACGATCGACGGCACGGATCATGCGTTGGGCGAGTGCTTCATTGTCGTGGCGACACAGAATCCGATCGAGCACCAGGGCACCTACCCTCTGCCGGAAGCTCAGCTCGACCGGTTCCTGTTCAAGATCATCATCGATTTCCCTGAGGAAGATGCCGAGGTAACGATCCTCACGCGCAATGCCGAAAGGCCTCTGGAATTCAGCGCAAGAACGGGTGACATCAAGCCGGTCGCAGGTATTGAACACATCCGCCAGGCCCGTGCATTCGTGGACAGTATCCGCCTCGACGACACACTGATACGCTATATTGTCTCATTGACCCGTGCGACCCGGTCGGATCCCCAGATCCTCTATGGCGCTTCAACCAGGGCCGCGGATTCCCTCGCAGGCGCCGCCCGCGCCTTTGCTGCGCTGGACGGCCGCGATTATGCCATTCCCGACGATATCAAGCGGTTATTCATTCCCGCCCTGCAGCATCGCATCGTGCTCGGCCCTTCGGCGGAAATTGAGGGGCTGACACCTCATCTTGTCCTGGAAAATATCCTCAATCAGATCGAGGCGCCGCGCTGATGCGCCCGACACGGCGCATGCTGGTTCTGGCTGTTGCCGCCCTTGCGGTATCGTTTCTTGTGCTTGCTGCCGGACAGGTTGCGGCCGAGGCATCCCTTTTCATCTGGGTCGGGCTCGGCGCCGTCTTCCTGCTGGACCTTCTGACCAGCCCGACCGCGCGTGACTGGAGCATCAATATCTCCGGACCCAGCGAGATCTTTACCGGCGAAAGCGGCACGCTTCAGATCATCATCAACTTCAATAATCGCCGCCCGCCCGGTGAAATCCGCGCTCGCCTCGCCTATCCGGAAGGCCTTGGCGGACCGGAGGAGATTGTATTTTACTTCAGTGAAGATGGCGGCCGGGCCGGCGTGCGCGCTGAACTGAAAGCGCTGCGGCGCGGCTCCTGGACCATTGGCGAAGGTTGGCTCAGCTGGCGCAGCCGCTTCGGATTGCTGGAATATGTCCCGCGCTCCAGTCTCAATGTTCAGGTCGATGTTGTGCCCAACATCCGGCCGATTCAGTCCGGCCAGATCGATGTCACCGTCCGGTCCGCATTGTTCGGGTCGAAGCAGAATGTGCTTCAGGGCGAGGGATCGGAGTTCCACCAGCTGCGCGAATTCACCACCGGCATGGATATTCGGGCGATCGACTGGAAACGGTCGGCGCGTCACCGCTCCTTGCTGGCCAAGGAGATGCGGGCGGAACGCAACCACCACGTCATTCTCGCGCTTGATAATGGCTACCTGATGAGCGAGGAGATTGCAGGACTGCCGAAGATCGATCACGCGGTCAACGCGGCGCTCGTCACCGCCTGGGCGGCGATCATCGGCGGCGACCTGATCGGCATGTTCGCTTTCGATTCGACGCCGCGCGCCTACCTGCCGCCACAGGGCGGGCGCAGCGCGTTCGCCCGGCTGCGCAGCGAAACGGCCGCCCTGGAATACCGCCATGTTGAATCCAATCCGACCCTGGCCATGGCCCATCTTCATGACCGGCTGAAGCGCCGCGCGCTGATTGTCATCTTTACCGATTTTGTCGACACGACCACATCAGAACTGCTGATCGAGAATGTCAGCCTGCTGAGCCGCCACCATGTCGTCGTGTTTGTCGGGCTGCGCGATCCGGTCGTGGAATCGATAGCGTCCGGTTCGCCGGAAGACCTGACAGACGTTGCCCGATCCGTCACCGCATCACAAATGCTGATTGAGCGGCGGATCGTGTTTGAACGGCTTAACCGGATGGGTGTCATCTGCGTCGACGTTCCGCCGGAACAGGTCAGTCCGCGGCTGGTCTCAACCTACCTGTCGATCAAGGCGCGCGAGATGATATGAACTCGACGACAGCAGACCTGATCAGATCGTCACGGTTCCGCAGCGAGCGGGAAACGGACTGGAAACGTCTTGAATCCATCGTCGCGCGTTGCGAAGCCGGCGGCGCGCGTACGCTCAGCTATGCCGATGCTCACGATCTGGCTTTCCTCTACCGCAAGGCCGTCAATTCGCTTTCCGTTGCCCGGGAAATATCCCTTGATCGATCGCTGCTGGAGTATCTGGAGGCTCTGTGCTGCCGCGCCTATCTTGCCGTTTATGCACCCCAGCAGACACTGCAGGGCCTGGTCTGGCGGTTCTTTTCCGCCGGCGGCCCGCAGGCGATGCGCCGGTCCGCGATTGCGCTTCTGCTGGCCTTTCTGTCTTTCGCCATCGGGTCTGTCGCCGGATATGCGCTCTTTGTTGAAGACCCGACCTGGTACAACACCGTGGTTCCCTCCGGCCTTGCCGGCGGGCGCGGACTGGCCAGTTCGAAGGCGGACCTGCTCGCCGTTATCTATCCGGAGTCCGGTCACGCCGCTGACCATCTGAGCGCCTTTGCCGGATATCTGTTTTCCCATAATACGCAGATCGCGTTCTTTGCGTTTGCACTCGGTGTGTTTGTTTGCGTACCCAGCACCGTACTTGCATTCGCAAACGGCCTGGTCATCGGCGCGTTTTTCGGCCTTCATGTCGACCGGGAAATCGGAATTGACCTGCTGGGCTGGCTATCCATTCACGGTGTCACCGAGATCGGTGCAATCATAATTGCAACCGCCGGCGGTTACCGCCTGGGGCTGGCAGTTCTCTTCCCCGGCCGACGAACACGCCGCGATGCCCTCCGCCAGGATGGCCGCGATGCAGCCAAGCTGGCCGTCATGGCCGGCACAATGCTGGTCGTCGCGGCACTGCTTGAAGGTTTTGCCAGGCAGTTGATCACCGGCCTGGAAACGCGGCTTATTATCGGCTGGACGATCGGTGGTTTGTGGGTTGCCTACTTCCTGCTTGCCGGCCGCAATGCTCCGGTAAAGCGTGAGAAGGACGCTGGCTGATGGCGCGCGCGGCAACAGCGGGACAGCGCCGGCGTAATCCGTCAAAATCCGTTACCCGGCGCATGATCAATGATTTCCTGCCACCGGAAGCCGTGCCGCTTCATTTCGAGGTCGGCTCACTCGGCGCCCGGTTCGGAGCGCAGATGATCGACATTACAATCACGGGCATTGGCGTTTTCGCGCTGGTTCTCCTCCTCTATCTGGTCGACATCGTGCCGACTTCCGCAATTGTCCTTGTCGGGTCACTGCTGTTCTTCGCCATCCGGGTGCCCTATTACACGGCTGCTGAACTTGTCTGGAACGGTCAGACGCTGGGCAAGCGTTTAACCCGGCTGAGGGTCATCTCGTCGGACGGGCGCGGCCTTTCCACTCACTCTGTCGTTGTCCGCAACCTTATGAAGGAGGCGGAGGTTTTCATGCCCGGCACATACCTCATCGCCAGCGAACAACTCGATCCCTGGACCAACGTTGTCACTTTGGTCTGGATCACCATTCTGATCGCCGTGCCGCTCTTCAACTCAAAGCGCCAGCGCCTCGGCGACATAATCGCCGGTACCTACGTCATTCATCAGCCGGATGCCGTGCTGATGCCGGACCTCGCCCAGTCCGCATCACGCGATCAGCCGCAGGAGCGGTTTGCCTTTCTGCCGCACCAGCTCGATCATTATGGCCGCTATGAACTGCAGACGCTGGAGAAGGTCCTGCACGTCAACCGCCGCCAACTGACACCGGAGGAATATGCCCGCCACCGGGAAAACCTTTATGCGATTGTCAGCAACATCTGCCGCAAGATCGCCTACGAAGAGAAGATCGACAACCGTGAAGCGGAGGAGTTTCTCAACGCATTCTATGTCGCCCAAAGGCGTTATCTGGAACAGCGAAAATTGTTCGGTGACACCCGCGAGGACAAATTCCACAAGGACGAGCCACCGCCAGGCAATGAAACATGACGATTGGAGCCGCCGGGCTTCGGCAATTTAATTCTCAAGGAATCGACAAACTCCGATGTTCTAATTATCGTTGAACCGCTTTTCTGGCTATCCATACAGTGTGATCGTCCCTTGTTGATGGTTCCTGGCCGGTTTGTCAGCATTTGATGCGGTTGAGGGGGCCATTATGACCGATACATCAGGTGTTCCGCGGTCAAGTTTCGGCGTCGGTAAAATCGCCGGCGATTCGTTTTCAATCTTCTTTCGCCACTTCTTCTGGATTTTACTGCTCAGCCTTCTGCCGATCGTCGCTCTGTTTGTCTTCGGGGTCGTCATGGCGGCCAGCTTTTCCGCCGGTACGATTGCCGGAAGCGGGATGTCAGGCTTCGCGATAGCGATTTTGGTCATCTTCGTCCTGCTGATATTCGCCGTCTATTTCCTGATGATCGCCATGATCGTGCGGCTTTCCTACGATGCGCGCACCGGCCATCCGGTCCGGATCGGAAGCTATTTCTCCTCGGCAATCGGATCGATCGTACCGATCTTCCTCACGTCGATCATCATGTGGCTCTGCATGGTCGCCGTCATGATTGTCGTGGCCGCAGGCGGGGCAATACTGGGAACATCCGGTATCGTTGTCTTCTCCATCGCCGGGATAATCGGCGCGACTTTTCTCTACGTGAGCTGCATCGCCGCTGTGCCATCCATCGTCGTAGAGAACCAGGGCATTTCAAGCCTCGCACGCAGCATGGAACTGACGAGCGGTTATCGCTGGCAGTGCCTGGGCGCCATTGTGATCATGTTTCTTTGCGTTCTCGGCGTATCGCTGGTTCTGGGAATTATCCAGGTGGCCTTTGCGGCAATATTGGGTGAGCTTGGCGCCGGCATTGTCAGCCTTTTGTCCAGCGGCCTCTCGATGGCGCTGACCGGCATCTTCATTGCTCTCATCTACGCGCGCCTGCGGGAAATCAAGGAAGGAACCAGCGTCGAGAGCCTGGCAGAGATCTTCGCCTGACGAACATCCGAATTCAGCGAACCCGAAGGGGCATCAGCTATGACCGATACGCCACCCTTTGCAGAACAGCAGAGCCTTGGTGTCGGCGCGCTTATCGGCGACGCTTTTTCCATCCTGTTCGGCAGCATACTCCAGCTTCTTGTCCTTGCTTTTATCCCGGCACTGCTGACCACGGTTTTTCAGTATCTGCTGGCGCCGGAACTCTATGCACAAGCGGTAGGTCCGGGGCGTTTTCCCTGGGTCGGATTTATCCTCGTCATGGCGATCGGGCTCATCGGATCGGCAATTACCACAGCACTGATCGTCCGCATGGCCTATGATGTCAAAACCGGCCATGCAATTCGAATGGGCGACTATTTCGCATCGGCGATGGCGGTCGCCGCTCCGTTGATACTGTGCTCCATCGGCGCAACGATCGCGATCATGTTCGGCTTTGTACTGCTGATCGTACCGGGTTTCATGTTGATGGTAATCTGGGCAGTCTACACCCCCGCCATCGTGATCGAACGAGCCGGATTCGGAAGCTTTTCAAGAAGCGCTGAACTGACATCAGGGTACCGCTGGCCGCTGTTCGGCGCGCTCCTCCTGATGTTCCTGATCGTCATCGTGATCGGCACAGTGTTCCAGGTAATCACCTTTGTGGTTCCCGCGCTCGGCATTCCGGGGACGATCGTCAAGGAAGCCATCTCCACCGGACTGACGATGGCGTTCTCAGGGATCTTCTATTCCTTGATCTATGCCCGCCTGCGGGAAATCAAGGAAGGCATGAGCGTGGAAGAACTGGCTGAGGTCTTCGCCTGAGCGACAAACAGCCCGGCCGGCAACATTCCCGCAACATCAAAGCGAAAGACTGTCAGAGAGTCCTGGCGAAGAAGTCGCCGCCCTTGTCGTCGATGACGACGAAGGCCGGGAAGTCCTTGACCCGGATCCGCCACACTGCCTCCATGCCGAACTCTGCGAAATCGATCGTTTCCACCTTTTCAATCACATCCCGGCCAATGACCGCGGCCGCGCCGCCGATGGAGCCGAGATAGAAACCGCCATACTCTTTGCAGGCGTTCACCACATCTTTCGACCGGTTTCCTTTGGCAATCGTCACGAACGATCCACCGGCCGCCTGGAATTCGGCGATGTAAGGGTCCATCCGCGCCGCAGTCGTCGGACCGAATGAGCCCGACGCAAAACCCTCCGGCGTCTTGGCCGGCCCGGCATAATAGATCGGATGATCTTTCATGTAGTCCGGCAGTGGTTCGCCGGCCGCAAGGCGCTTGGAAAGCTCTGCGTGGACGATATCGCGGGCGACGATCATCGTGCCGGAAAGCAGTACGGGCGCAGCAACGTCCAACGTCTTCAGCTTCGCGCGGATTTCGTCCATGGGTTGGTCAAGGTCGATGGCCATGGCCTCGGCGGTTTCAAACGAGGCTTCCGGGAGATATTTCGACGGGTCGGTTTCCAGCTTCTCCAGCCACAGACCGTCTGCGTCGATGCGGCCCTTGATCTGACGATCTGCCGAGCAGCTGACGCCAAGGCCGATCGGAAAGGAGGCGCCGTGCCGCGGCAGGCGGATTACCCGCACATCGTGACAGAAATATTTGCCGCCGAACTGTGCGCCGATCCCCATTTTCTGCGTCAGCACATGAACCTGCTTTTCCAGTTCCAGGTCGCGGAATGCCCGCCCGTCCGGCGAACCGGTCGTTGGCAGATCGTCAAGCGCCTTCGTCGACGCCATCTTCACGGTCTTCAGGGTCTGCTCGGCCGACAGGCCGCCGATAACGATCGCCAGGTGGTACGGCGGGCAGGCTGCCGTGCCGAGTGTGCGGATCTTTTCGTCAAGAAATTCCAGCAGCCGTTCCGGATCAAGGACCCGCCGCGTTTGCTGATAAAGGAACGATTTGTTGGCCGAACCGCCGCCCTTGGCGATGAACAGGAACTTGTAGGCATTGCCCTGCACAGCTTCGATATCAATCTGCGCCGGCAGATTGGTGCGCGTGTTGGCCTCTTCGTACATACTGAGTGGCGCCATCTGGCTGAAGCGAAGATTGCGCGTTGCCCAGGTCTGCCCGATGCCCGCGCTCAGTGCTTCCTGGTCATCGCCGTTGACGATGACCTGCTGGCCCTTCTTGGCGGAAACAATCGCCGTCCCGGTATCCTGGCAGCTGGGGAATTGCCGCGCAGCGGAGATAACGGCGTTTTTCAGAAGTTCATTGGCGACGAACCGATCATTGTCGGATGCCTCTTCATCGTCGAGGATCAACCGAAGCTGCTCAAGATGCGCTGCCCGGAAGAGATGGGAAATGTCAGAGAACCCCTCCTCCGCAAGCCGCGAAATTGCGCTCGGCTCAACAATCAGGATCGGCCGGTCGCCGAGTTGTTCAACGTGCACGCCTTCGCGGCTGACCAGCCGGTATTCCGTCCCGTCGTCGCCAAGCTGGAAAAGCGGCGCAAAGCCCCGTTCCGCGTCCATGGCCTCAGATTGTGCGCCCACCGTCAACCTCCAGTACGACACCTGTTATGAAATCGGCCTCGTCTGAAGCCAGGTAGAGCGCTGCATTCGCCACGTCGACCGGATCGGAAAACCGACCGAGCGGAATGGTCGCCATGAATTTCTCGCGGGTTTCCGGCGTGTCCTCAGTACCCATGAAGGTTTCCAGAAGACCGGTCGCGCCGATCACCGGGGCAATCGCGCAGACACGGATATTGTCCGGTGCGAGATCCACCGCCAGCGACCTGGACATCAGGTTCACCGCACCCTTGGACGCATTGTACCAGGTGAGACCCGGCCGCGGCCGTATCCCGCCTGTCGAACCGATATTGATCATGACACCGCTTCCGGAAACGCGCCAATGGGGCACAACGGCATGGGTCATGTGGAAGATGGACATGACGTTGATGTCGAGCACCCTGCGGAAAGTCTCCTCGTCAACATCAAGGATCGGCTGGTTGCGGTGCGACCAGCCCGCATTGTTGACGACAATGTCGACACCGCCGAACTTCTCAATCGTTGCCGAAACGGACGCATCCACATCATCCTTGATCGAAACGTCACAGGAAAGAGCGATCGCATTGTCGCCGATCGCCTCAGCGACCATGACGGCACCGTTGTAGTTGATGTCGACAACCGCAACTTTGGCACCTTCTTCGGCAAATCGTTCGGCGATCGCCGCGCCAAAACCGGAAGCAGCTCCGGTTACGATTGCGCGTTTTCCCTCAAGCCGCATTGTTTCTTCCTTCCCGATGCATTTCCGACTGATAAGATTAAAGCATGTTATAATAAAGCCTGTCGCGTCTAATTGGATCCATTCTGACGGAGCGATTTTGTGCCAGGATCAAGCAAAGACGCGCAGCGCCTATCGGGGATAGGGGCAAGCGGCTTTACGCCGATAGTGGCACAAAAGCGCCCGTCCCTTCGGGTTTCCGATTGGCGAGGCGATCGAGAAACAGAATTGAATACAATTAGACGCGACAGGCTTTAAATTGTCAGGACCAGCTTGCCCTTTGCCTTGCGCGCGCGCAGGACAGCCAGTGCGTCCGCGGCCTGTTCAAGCGGATATTGTGCGCTGATCAGTGGTTTCAGGAGCCCGTCTTCGTACCAGGCAAAGAGCTGCTGAAAATTCGCGCGCTCCAGGTCCGGTTCACGCTCGCGAAACGAGCCCCAGAAAACGCCGGTAACTGACGCGCCTTTCAGGAGCGGCAGATTGGCCGGGATCTTCTGGATCTCTCCGCCGGCAAATCCGACGATCAGCAGACGACCGTTCCAGCCAAGCCCGCGGACGGCCTCAAGACCGAGTTCCCCGCCAACCGGGTCGTAGATCACATCGGCGCCTCTGCCGCCGGTCAGCGCCTTGATCTCTTCCCGAAGGGAGGCGTTGGAATAATTGATCGTCTCGGTTGCACCATATTGGCGCGCGAGCGCCAGCTTGTCGTCGCTGCTTGCCGCGGCGATAACCCTTGCGCCCATCAAGGTACCGAGTTCGACCGCGGTCAGCCCCACGCCGCCGGCCGCACCGAGAACAACAAGTGTCTCGCCCGATTGCAGGTTTGCCCGTTGTTTCAGGGCGTGCATCGTCGTGCCGTAAGTCATGCTGAATGCAGCGGCAGTCACCGCGTCCATCGATGAGGGCCGGCGCATGATCTGAGCCGGCCCGGCGACAAGCTCTTCTGCAAATCCGCCGTAGAGCGTCACAGCCATCACAGAGTCGCCTTCCGTGAAGCCTTCCACCTCCGCGCCGACCTCCATGATCTCCCCGGCGATCTCGCCACCTGGCGAGAACGGCGGTTCCGGCCGGATCTGGTATTTTCCGTCAACGATCAGTGTGTCGGGGAAATTGACGCCGCATGCGTGGACCCTGATCCGAACCTCCGCATTTCCCGGCTTCAGCGGTTCGATATCAGCGATTTCAAGCGACTTGCCGAACTCCCGGCAAAGGATTGCCCTCATGCATGATCTCCGGCGCGTTTTCTCAGGAACGATCGGAATTATGCATAAAGGCTCCGCGGTGGCACGGCCAGTGCCTGCTGCGACTTGCCAACGTTTTCAGACAGCAAGGCTATGCCGGCCGGCGCTCACCTGATGATCCTTGTCGAAGCAGGCAGCCACATTCCGCACATAGGGTCGACCGTCATCGGTGACGCGCACGATGCTGCCGTCAAGGTCCACCAGACCATTATCGCGCATCGGTTCCATCTCCGGTAATGCAGCAGAAAGCGCAATGGCGCCTGCCTCGCCGAACGAATTCAGATCGACCTCAAGCTGACACATCAGGCATTCGATGATCGCCCCCCGAATGCGGTCCTCATCATCCAGTTGCAACCCACGAACAACGGCCAGCCGGCCGTCGGCAATCGCTGCCTCGTATCGGCCAAGATGCGGCTCGTTCTGCACAAACCCCTGTGGCAGGGATCCGATCGAGGAGGCACCGAGACCGATAAGCATTGTTGCCGGATCGACTGTATATCCCTGAAAGTTGCGCCGCAGAGTTCCCTGGTCCTGCGCCAGATACAGCGGATCATTCGGACAAGCGTAATGATCAAGGCCGATCGGCTGATATCCTGCACGGTCAAGCTCGTCCGCCACCGCCTCAGCCTGTGCGAGGCGCTCCGCACCGCCGGGCAGATTGCTTTCATCAATTGCTTTCTGATGCTTCTTGAACCACGGCACGTGTGCATAGCCGAACACGGCGAAGCGATCGGGTTTAAGACCGGCGACAGCACGGGCAGAACGCCGGGCATGATCCACGGTCTGGCCCGGGAGCCCGTACATCAGATCGGCATTGATACCGGATATTCCGGCATTGCGCAGTTCCCGCACAGCCTTTTTGACCATCTCAAACGGCTGAACGCGATTGATCAGTCGCTGCACATCGGCGGAAACGTCCTGGACACCGAGGCTGACACGGCTGATCCCACACGCCTTAAACGCCGCGATATGGTCTTGCGAGAGCGTGCGGGGATCAACCTCAACGGCAATCTCCGCGTCGTCAGTAAACGAAAACCGGTTCTTCAGTGTCTCGATAAGGCGGCTGAACTGTTTCGGTGACAGGAGATTCGGCGTACCGCCACCGAAATGCAGATGGACCACTGGAACAGGCTGCGACAACGCTCCGGCGACTTCACCGATCTCCGCGCAGAGGGCCTCAAGATAACGCTCGACCTGTTCGGCGCGGTTGGCAACCATCGTATGGCAGCCGCAATACCAACAGAGTGCCCGACAGAACGGCACATGCACGTAAAGCGAAAGCGTGTCCTCCCGGCGCGCTGCAGCAAGCCAGCGGCGGTAATCGGCTTCACCGATACGCTCGTCAAACCGGTTTGCCGGCGGATAGGAGGTATAACGCGGAACAGCGGCCAGCGCGTATTCAGGAAGGAACTCTGCCATGGAGAATCGTTAGACGGAGCGCCTTCCGGCAACCTTGACTGAAATCAATTTATCCGTCGGCACCACATAACGAAACCCGTTGCTTCACCTCTGGTGATATGGAATGCATCTCCGGTAATGACCGAACAGATAATCCTCCATGGCGCCGTCTTCGGCGCGTCGTTCCTGCAGGCGGCGGCAGGTCTGGGATTTGGCATCATCGCCGGGCCGGTCATTCTGATCGTCATGGGTGATGGCGCTGCTATCCAGGTTTCCATTCTTCTGAGTTTTCTGAACGCAATTGTCCTTGCGCCGGGGGTTTTCAGATTTGTCGATCGCGTGCTCCTGAAATGGCTTTTGGCCGGCAGCATTGTCGGAACACCGGTCGGCGCGATGATCTTCAGTATGATCGGCGTCAGCACATTGAAAATCCTTGCCGGAATTTCGGTGGCTTTCATGGCTTTGCTGGCATCCGGCCGCATTTCCTTTTCCGGGACTCAACCCGTTGAAGAAAAACCACCGGTAATTCCTGGCCTGGTCGGCATCGTCTCCGGCGCAATGAATGCGGCACTCGCCATGCCCGGGCCCGTGGTCGCGGCGTTCATGTCGGCGGCAAGGTCCGGAAAGGTCGCAACACGGGCGACGATCCTCATCCTTTTCACACTCACCTATCCGATCGCATTTACCTTCCAGTTGATGATTGTCGGAACGTCCGACGTGGCGATGACAACAAGCCTTGTCCTTGCACCTGCCACGCTCTTCGGCGTGCTGACAGGCCGATGGGCTGCCGGGCTGATCAGCGAAGAGCAGTTCCGGATCATCGTCGTGGCGATTCTGATTGCCACGGCATGCGCTTTGCTGATCAGTATTTTCTGAACGCGAATTCGGCAGGCCGCTGCGAATTTCGGTACTAAAGACCGATATAAAAATCAGCTTTGCGAAGCAACTCCGCCATCCGGATCCCGGTCGAGTGGAATTTCCGGATCCAACGGATCGTCGGATTCACCGGCCTCGGCGATCAGCGTCCCGAGACTGTCCCGCCCCCGCGCCAGCTCGTACGACCGTTCCAGGACGTCGTCATTGCAGATGGCAACAAAGGACTCCACTTCCTGAGCGGATGGTAAATCCGTTTCGGCAAGATTTCGGGCCGTCAACGCGATCGCAACGCCCAGCGAAATGCGGGTATCGACATCTGCCGCGGCCAGCACAGCGCAGCAGCCCGGCAGACCGTCAATGATTGCTTCAGCGTTATCGCCATCGGAGCGTGAAATCGACTGCGCTATCCCGGCAACGCCACTGGCAATCTGAGGTACATTACCTGGCCCGAGCGCGCTGCAGGTCGGACCGATGAGGTTGCCCGTGCCGATTAGCGTATTTTCAACCACCGTGGTAAGTGGCTCACCGCCGTCGGGATAGTCAGCGAGACGCCACGGCAATACGTCTTGCGATACCGCCTGGCTGGCCGTCATCGCAAGACCGCAAATGGCTGCAATTGCCAATTTGTGTGTGTCAATCATCGTCGTCGGTCCGCTACTGCTCTGTGCTCCATACAGCAGCGGCATTGACACTTTGTTAAGCCGTTGATGAACCGTAAATTACATCGGTCAAACAGGAAATCGGCGCATGAGAATTCAGGGCAATTGAGCCAAACCTGTTATCGACCACAAAACCCTTGCCCGGCGCGGGCTGATGGCGTAACGCATTCCCGGCGGGTCTGTAGCTCAATTGGTTAGAGCCGACGGCTCATAACCGTCTGGTTGCAGGTTCGAGTCCTGCCAGACCCACCAATAAAATCAAGAGGTTAAGCATCATTGCTCAACCTCTTTTTTATTCCCTGGATTTCTGAGGCTACATGTCGCAGATTTCGATGCCCGCTGAAACCGATGAGAACCAGGGGTTTCTGGTGCCCCCGGTTTCCTTGTTCCGTCCGTTATATCCGTCCAGTCGTGCGGAGTTCGGCGGCCATGACCGTTGCGGCAAGCGAGAGCCCAACTGTCACGAAAATCATACTTCGAGGAATGACAAGCCCCTCCCCTAAGGCCGCATGATTTGCAGCCTAACTGGTGGCGTGATGACGCGCAAACGATTTGGGTCACGGCGCGAAGTGGCTCACGGAATGTACGACTATTGGCGAGTATGAACGGCTGGTTGACCGCCGAACATACCAAAGGCACCATTGATGCTCTGTATGCCCACTGGATACTCAAGGAGCACCGATTGCGACAGATGCGTATGTGGAAAGGGGCGCGCGTATGAAGCCATTGAATGTTGGAAGCACCGCTGCAGAACGGTTCGAGTGGGGCCGCTCACTCAGAGAACGCGTCCCGCTGGAGAGCCATGCCGAACTCAGCCAGAAAGCCTCTCGTGAACCGGTTCGTTTGATCACCGATCAGGAAGCCAACCGGCTGCCGTTTCTGATTCCCGACCGCCGGAAGCGAATGGGCGTATCCGCATTCACCTTCTACCGCGGGTCCGCGGTGGTTCAAGCGGCCGATCTGGCCGCCACGCCAATGGTCGGAATCGACGTGCAGCTGTGTGGAGACGCACACCTCTCAAACTTCGGGCTTTACGCCTCTCCGGAACGAAGCCTTGTCTTCGATGTCAACGATTTCGACGAAACACTCGCCGGTCCGTTCGAGTGGGATGTAAAGCGCCTTGCGGCGAGCTTCGTCTTGGCCGGTAGAGATCTGGGACACGCAGAAAGCGCAAACCAGAAAGCTGCGCGATCGGCGGCAGCCATGTATCGGCGGACCGTTGCTGGTTTCGCCCGGGCCCGTTACATCGATGCTTGGCACGCTCGGGCAGAAGCCAAGAGCTTGAAGCGGCAGCTCTTGGCATCCAGGAAAGGAAAGAAGGGAGCGAAGCGCGCTCCCAACCTGCTTGACAGGGCCCGATCCAAGGACTGCCTGCGCGCATTGAAAAAGCTGGCCATCGAAGTGGACGGGCGTTATCGCCTGAAGTCCGAGCCCCCAAATCTCGTGCCGCTGAGCGAGCTGACCGACGATCGCCACCCCTCCGAAATCCGCCAGCTTGTGAACGAGACCTTTCGGGCCTATCAGGAGTCGCTACCGGAATCCGTCGCGACGCTGATCAACCGCTATCATCTGGTCGACATTGCTTTGAAGGTCGTAGGCGTTGGAAGCGTGGGTACCCGCTGCTTCGTGGCGCTCTTCCAGGGGCGCGACAAGGACGACCCGCTTTTTCTTCAAATGAAACAAGCCGGCCAGTCGGTACTCGAGGCTCATCTCCCGGCGAGTCGTTATGATCATTCCGGCCGCCGGGTGGTGGAAGGCCAGCGTTTGATGCAGGCGGCCAGTGACGTCTTTCTGGGCTGGACGCGCGATCCGGAGGGCGAGAGCGACTACTATGTACGGCAGATGTGGGACATGAAAGGATCGGTGGATGTCGCAGCTTTGAAGCCGAAATCGCTTCGGGAGTACGCCGCGAGCTGTGGCTGGACGCTGGCCCGTGCTCATTGCCGCGCCGGCAGCGCTTCCGCCATTTCCGGTTATTTGGGTGACGACAAAACGTTCGACCGGTCCATCGCGCGATTCGCCGTTGCCTACGCAGATCTCGCCGAATCCGACTACGCCGCCTTCAAATCCACCTTCCCTTGAGCAGGCGCTGGGCGCGAGGCGAAATTGGCGTGCGATCGGCGCAGCTGCGCTACACCATTCGGTACTTTCGATGTTTTAGGCCGCCGGATGATTGTCTCGATGGTCAGCCGTCCTCGTCGTCGCCGTATTCCAGGCGGCTGCGGCGGAGGCTTATTGAGTCAATTGCTGGAAAGCGAGCACGACCGTTTTCAATGCGCACGACGGCCGAAGCTCCCCTGAAAACGGAAATGACGATATAGATTTTCAAGGGCAGAAATGTGCCATTTCCGGAAGTCAACTGCTGAGCCCCACAGCATGCAAACACTCAGGGTTAGGAGCAAGGCCGGGATATCCCATTAACAGATGTTCTGCGGATATCGCAGTTTTCATTACTCAGCGTAACGTGTTCGTGGCCTGGTTTGGGGAGTTTGCTTCTCCTTATCGCGGCAGGCGTCGGGCTCGACAAATAGGACGTGCGCGGTAAGATCCATAGGCTCGCCGCCGCTTGGAATAGAATTACGGGCGCACTGGCCGCCGCGTTTGATTTGCCGGCCGCGAGGATGTCGAGGAGGAAAGCATGGCGCAATTTGTCGAACGGTTCTCGCTGGCTGGCCAACGAGCGTTTGTCACCGGTGCGTCAAAGGGGATCGGGCTAGAGATCTGTTCCGTGCTGGCCGATGCGGGCGCGGACATTGTCGCCGTCGCGCGGGACGCGGAGGGCTTGGCCGACGCGCAGCAGGTGGTCGAAGCGG
>CAJHYR010000233.1_pt1 | contig 16513 bp, 14 predicted proteins | sample 9198791 | NCBI WGS metagenome assembly CAJHYR01 (sample SAMEA7708372, study PRJEB35096) | sediment metagenome | biome: marine neritic benthic zone biome [ENVO:01000025]; feature: sediment [ENVO:00002007]; material: shallow marine sediment [ENVO:03000034] sea grass bed [ENVO_01000059] ... | reverse complement strand
CGTTTAACGGCGCGGAGTTCCGCTCTGGGTTGTAAGATCTCTCACGAGGCATGTCTCACTCTAACTACTTCCGGAATAAGAGCTTATGACTAACTTAATGGCATTCTACTCTGACCCCGTTTCTGCCGAAACCATGATGTCCATCGGCTTGAGGCGGAACGACAGCAGTACCGCCTTCTTGAGCCATTGATTGACCGTCCAGACACCGTCGACCTTCTCGGCCACGCGGGCTTTGCCGCCATCGAGGAGGTTCAGGGCTTCCTCAACAGCATCACCGATCTGGCCACCCGTACCGGTATCGATATTGTCGCGAGCCTCGAAGGCCTCGTCGATGATGGTCTGGAGTTCGGCAATCTCGGTCATTGTGTTTCCTGTGATTTGCGGTCTTTCATTGCAGTTCAGGTCGTGGCTGATCCGTGCCATGATCGGAACTACCGCCAGCGGCGGCACATTAGAGCGGGTCGGCGGTCAGTCAACAGAAAGCTGCCCCGGCAAACCGGGAGGGTCGAATGATGAACAATTTTGAGCTCCATCCACAACTGGCCGCCGACAGTCTCCCTGTGACCGACCTAGACCTTTGTTGCGTGCGCCTTGTGAACGACATGAACTATCCTTGGCTGCTTTTGGTGCCGCGGCAAACCGGGCTCATTGATCTAACAGACCTTTCGCGGGCCGACCGGATTACCCTGATGGACGAGGTCCAGGTTGCAGCAGAGGCGCTTAAAGCGATGGGTCGTTGCGACAAGCTGAATGTTGCCAGTCTCGGCAATCAGGTGCCGCAATTTCATGTTCATGTCATCGTACGGCGAACGGATGACGCCGCCTGGCCGAAGCCGATCTGGGGCGTTGCTGCGCCCAAGGCATTTTCTCCGGCCGAGGCGGACGAAACCATCAAGGCGCTCAGGCGGCATATTCACGGGTCCCGCGCTGAATGAACAATTCCCGTCGCCGGTCATTGGTATACACATTGCAGCGATGCGCTATAACAATGCGCCAGCGATCCGATTCAGGATCGTGAGATCTCACATCACGCCGGTGTACCTATGTCCTTCTTCGACAATCGCGTTTTCCGCGAATCCAGCCACGACAACGGATTTTCCGGCAACCGGATTGACCGCCAGAGCGAACATCGTGCGGATGATTGTGTTGCCGAGGCCGCCACGGATCCGGCGGTGGGCGTGTACCTTTTCGCCGACGACAGGGCACTGATGTCTGTGACTGAGGGCGACCTGTCACCTTTGTTCTCGCTGACAGAGGCCGAGGCCCGCGGCATGCACGCCGACAGTCTCATCCTGCTGGGACATAGTGAGGACGGGCCGCGGCTCGCAGCGATGGTCCCGGAGCCGGAAGAAGAGCGGGAAGACGGGGCCTCGATCAAGGCGATCGACCTGCGGTCGCTGGCGATCCAGGGTGCCGTCAGCCCCGATCACCTTGGCGCCATTGCCCAGGCGCGTTCGCTTCTTCAGTGGCATTCGACGCACGGCTTCTGCGCGAAATGCGGCGACAAGACCGATGTCAAGGGCGGTGGCGTGCGCAGGCAATGCCTATCTTGCGACGCGCAGCATTTCCCGCGTGTCGACCCGGTTTCCATTATGCTGGCGATTGACGGCGACAGGTGCGTTCTCGGGCGATCGCCGCGCTTCCTGCCCGGCATGTATTCCTGCCTCGCCGGCTATATCGAGCAGGGCGAAACAATCGAAGACGCCGTCCGCAGAGAAACATTGGAAGAAGCCGGCATCAAGATCGGCAGGGTCGCCTATTTCTCCAGCCAACCCTGGCCGTTCCCGTCATCGCTGATGATCGGATGCCATGCAGAAGCGCTGACAACCGAGATCGTTCCGGACGAGGATGAATTGGAGGATTGCCGCTGGTTTTCCCGCCATGAGGTCAAACTGATGCTTGCTGGAGACCATCCTGACGGTTTGAAGACGCCGCCGCGCATGGCGATTGCTAACCGGATCATCACGGCCTTCGCCGATACCGAATAGGTGACCGTCCTTCGAATGCAGCGGTTTCTTCGGCCTTCCTAATGCAGAAGGTTTATGACACGATCAGGCAATACCAGAAGCGAGGATGAATCATGTCCGACAATTTGCGCTTGATTGCCCATGAGGCAACGCAGGGCATAAACGACCTGCTCGGCGGCCAGCTTAGTGAGGATCAGTCTGCCAAGATCGATGAAATCGTCGAAGCCGCTGTCATCAAGGCGCTCCTGGAAGGGCAGCACCGTGCGGTTGATGCGGCTCTGCAATATCCTGAAGCCGATCAGGACCTGGCACACAAGATTGCCGCTGAGATCCGCCGGAAGAACGATCTGCTGATTGTCAACCTCACCAGTCTGCGGTGAACCGCGCCTGTCCGGCGGAAGCGATAGATGAGCCGGCGTACCAACGGGATGCGCCAGGTTTCCGAAAAAGCCGGAAGGCAACGTTCACGGAAACGTCGAATGGTTGAGTATCTTAGCGCCGCCGCAATTGTCCTCATACTATTCATCGGCGTCCTGGCCTGGTTCCTCCGTAATCCGGTTCTCGTTCCGGCCGGCGGTATCCCGGACGGCCCCGGCGCAGATCCGGTAAGGCTGGAAGACCATGTCCGGCGTCTGGCCTCCAGCGAGCCGTCAAGGGCTTTCCATAATGTCGCTGCACTCAATCAGGCAGCGGACTACGTTGAGACTGAGTTCCGCAGGGCCGGATGCAACCCGGTTCGCCAGACCTTCAACGTCGGCGGCAACGATTATCACAATATCATCTGTTCATACGGCCCCTCCAACGCTGCTCGCGTGGTGATTGGCGGCCATTACGATGTCGCCGGCGACGACAATCCGGGGGCTGACGACAATGCCAGCGCCGTTTCGGCTTTGCTGGAACTTGCGCGGATGCTGGACCAGCAGAAGCCCAACCTGAACCACCGGCTCGATCTTGTCGCTTTCTCCCTTGAAGAGCCGCCGAACTTCCGGTCCGAGACAATGGGGTCTTACGTTCACGCTGCAGGCCTTGCGGCAGACAGGACCGACGTCAAACTCATGATCAGCGTGGAGATGATCGGCTATTTTTCCGACCGGCCGGGTTCGCAGGCCTATCCCCTGTCAATCCTTAGATTGTTTTATCCGGGCAAAGGCGATTTCATCGGGGTTGTCGGCCGGTCTTTTGACCGCAGCCGGGTTGCCCGGGTCAAACAGCTCATGCAGGCAAGCGAGCGGATGCCGGTCTATTCGATCAATGCGCCGGCCATCGTGCCCGGTGTCGACCTCTCCGATCACTGGGGTTTCTGGCAGCACGGCCTGCCGGCGATCATGGTGACGGACACCGCGTTCCTTAGGAATCCGAACTACCATTTGCCGACGGACACGCCGGACACACTCGACTACGACCGGATGGCGCTCGTTGTCGACGGCCTCTACCGTGTCGCGGTGGCGTTCTGAGACCAGACCAGGAGTTCAGATCTCCGGCGACGGACGCAGATCCCTGTTTTCCTCAGGCTCGGCAATATTCTCCCGGAACGGATTGGCCGGATAAACACCGACAATGCGAAGCTCGGCAGAGAAGAAATTGAGCTCCTCAAGGGCCAGGGCAACATTGTGATCGTCCGGGTGGCCCTCGATGTCGGCATAGAACTGGGTTGCAAAGAACTGTCCGCCAAGCTGATAGCTTTCCAGTTTCGTCATGTTGACATTGTTGGTCGCAAAGCCGCCGAGCGCCTTGTAGAGCGCGGCCGGGACATTTCGGACCCGGAATACGAATGACGTAATCATCGGGCCGTTGCCGGCCTTCGGCTGTTCCGCGTCTCGCGAAAGCACGACAAATCGGGTCGTGTTGTGATCGGCGTCGGCGATATCTGCGGCCAGAATATCAAGCCCGTAGACCTCTGCGGCAAGCGGTGTTGCAATCGCCCCACGTCTTGGGTCGCCCAATTCCGCGATATGCCGGGCGGAACCAGCCGTGTCGGCCGCAGATTCGGTTCTCAGGCCACTCTTTCGCAGATATTCCCGGCACGCGCCGAGCGCCATGACGTGGCTCTGCACGACCTCAAGGTCTACCGCTGCCGCTCCCTTCATTCCGAGCAGATTATGGCTGACGGGCAAGAAGTACTCGCCGATGATCGACAGGCCGGATGTCGGCAGGAGATGATGGATGTCGGCGACGCGTCCGGCCAGGGAATTTTCGATCGGGATCATGCCGAGATCGGCATCTCCGGCTTCAATCGCCTGAAAACAATCCTCGAACGTTGCCCGGGGAACCGGTTCATAATCCGGATAGGCGTTGCGGCAGGAAATGTGGGAATTGGCGCCAGGTTCACCCTGGAAAACGATCTTCTTACTGCTCATTTGTTTGGTCCAAGCTCATTCTCTGTCACCATTCGCAATTCCGGAAAGCATTTGCCGTGCCCTGACAAGATCGTCCGGTGAATCGACGCCGAAGGGAACGGTGTCAACCAGTTCAATGTCAATCCGCATTCCAGCCTCAAGCGCCCGCAGTTGTTCCAGCTTCTCGCGTTGTTCAAGCACACCTGGCGGCAGCTTCACAAATCGCTCCAATGCCGCCCGGCGGAACCCATAAAGGCCGATATGATGGTAAAGGGGCCCCTTGCCGGCCGGCGCCGTCGCACGGGTGAAATACAGTGCGCGCAGCCGTTTCGGAGAAACAGGCGTTCCAATTGCCTTGACGACATTCGGGTTGGTCCTCTCCTCCTCGATGGTGATCTCCGCAGCCAGCGTCGAAATATCGACGGCTTCGGTCTCGAAGGGCTCCAGAGCGGCGGAAATCAGGCGTGGCTCGATCTGAGGAAGGTCTCCCTGCACGTTGACAATCGCATCATGGTGCCCGTCCGGGTCGGTTTTCAGCAGCGCTTCATGGATGCGATCTGAACCAGAGGTGTGATCGGACCGGGTCAGAACACAGGTACCGCCTGCTTCGCGGACGGCGGTTGCGATATCATCAGCGTCTGTCGCCACGGCAACCGGCCCGATATCGGCCTCAAGCGCGCGATTGAGAACATGCACGATCATCGGTGTACCGCAGATCTCGGCAAGCGGTTTTCCGGGAAGGCGGCTGGACGCCATGCGGGCGGGAATGAGGACAATCGGGTTCATGTCGCCTGGCCGGAACTTTCTTCAGCGTTCCTGTCCGGATCAGACGATCCGATAGTGCCGGAACGTTGGATGTAATGTCTTTTCATCATTTGCGTCGCTTGCGGGATATTCGCCGGCAGTCTCCAAGGTGGCAAAAAGTCTCACGCTTCCGACCGCTTATACGGCTTGATGCGGTCCTGCAAAAGGGTTACCTCTCCGGCTTGAGAGCTTGCGAAATTGCAGGCTTTGCAGCGAATTTCCTGGAGCGGATGTCCGATGGATTCCTTTGAGTTTAACAAGATCGCCGGCGCAGTGCTCGGTGCTGCTTTATTCGTGCTCGTCGTATCGACGCTCTCTGATGCCCTTTTTGCCAACCATCCGCCCGAAGAACCCGTCTACCTGGCCAGCCTGATGGCGGACGATGCCAGCGCCCCTGGCCCAGGCGACGGTGATGCGAAAATCGAGACTGTTGCCATGTTGCTGCACTCCGCCGATGCTGCAAAGGGCGAGAAAGTCGCCAAGAAGTGCGCGGCCTGCCACACGTTCGAAAATGGCGGCGCTGACAAGCAGGGCCCCAATCTCTGGGATATCGTCAACCGCAAGATCGGCGGCGTTGACGGGTTCAAGTATTCCGCTGATCTTGCCGCACTCGCCGATGCCGACAAGGTCTGGGATTACGATTCACTCGACGTCTTCCTGCGCAAGCCCAAAGAGTTCGCCAAGGGTACGAAGATGGCCTTCGGCGGTATTTCCAAGGTCGGAGACCGGGCCGATCTCGTTGCTTATCTGAGGTCGCTCTCCGATTCACCGGCACCGCTCCCAGAAGTCACCGAGCAGGCCGATGCCGGAGATGCCGCCGCCGAGGAGACACAGACTGCTGCCGCTGAACCTGCTGGCCAGACAACGGAAGAAACCGCGACAGATGCCGCTCCGGCTGCCGCCGAAACAATGGCAAAACCGGCCACGTCCGACGAAGCGCAGACCGAGATGGCAGCAGCACCATCAGCCGATGCAGCCACCGAGAAGCCTTCGGAAAGCGAGACGATGACAGAGACTGCCGCCTCTGCGCCGGAGGCGGAAAGCGCACCGGCCGCAGACACGACCGCGTCCGCCGCAACTGAAACGGAAACCGAAGCTGCGATGCCGAAAACAGAAACGGCGGACGAGCAGGCGGACAAAGCCGAGCCCACTGAAATGGCGGCAACCGCGCCGGCGGAAGAACCCGCAGCGAGCGAACCGGCCGGCGGTGTATTGGCCATGATCGGCAGCCAGGACGTTGCCGATGGTCAGAAAGTCGCGCGCAAGTGCAAGGCCTGCCACGCCTTTGACGAGGGCGGCAAGAACAAATCCGGCCCGCCGCTCTGGAATATCGTCAACAAGGCGGTCGCAACAGCCGAAGGCTTCCGTTACTCCAAGGCCATGAAAGACTATGCTGAAGGCGGCAAGTCCTGGACGTACGAAGAACTGGACGCCTATCTGGCTGCACCGAAGAAGCACATTCCGAAGACCAAAATGGCGTTTGCCGGGCTGAAAAAGGAAGAAGACAGGGCGGCAATCCTTGCCTATCTCCGGTCGTTGTCGTCCGATCCGGTGCCCCTGCCCTGACGGCAGCAATGGTTGACAGGCCGAACGTGCAGGCCGAATTGCCGAAAAAACGCTCGACAGCCGGTGCGGATTCACCCTGCACCGGCTTTTCTGCGGCTGTTTTTCATTAAAATCTCGTCACATTGTGGGGAAAAGGGTGATCCTGCCGCACTTGCGGCCTATTATCTGGCATGAGAATTCGAAACTGAGCTCAACAAAGGGGATCTGCCTTGCGACGATCTTTGTTCGCCTCTGCTTCCGGATGGGCAGCTATACTTGCCGTTTCCGTGACAGCTCTGAGCATTCCGGATGTCCGCGCAGAACATGATGACTGGCATCACGCAACGGCCCTTGTCGGCACGCCGAAATATCCTGCCGATTTTAAACATTTCGACTACGTCAATCCACAGGCGCCTAAAGGCGGAACTGTACGGATCGGTGTAACGGGGTCATTCAATACATTCAATTTCGTTCCGCCCAAAGGAGACGGAGCGAATGGCCTGGGCCTGCTCTATGATTCCCTGATGGCGTCAGCCGGCGACGAGGTCTCTGCAATGTACGGCCAAATCGCCGAGGCCATGCGGTTCCCGGAAGACCATTCCACCGTCACGTTCCGCCTGCGCGACAACGCCCGCTGGCATGACGGAAAACCGGTTACCGTGGATGACGTGATCTGGTCATTTGAGAAACTGACCGAACTCAATCCCGGTCAGCAGAAATATTACGAACACGTTGTGAAGGCCGAACAGAGCGGCGAGCGTGAAATTACCTTCACCTTCGACCAGCCGAACAACAAGGAACTGCCACACATTGTCGGGCAATTGCTTATTCTTCCCAAACACTGGTGGGAAGCAAACGGACCGGACGGCAAACCGCGCGATATCAGCAAGACGACGCTGGAGATGCCGCTCGGTTCCGGACCTTACCGGTTAAAGGGTTTCGTGCCGGGAAAGACGATTACCTACGAGCGCGTTGAGGATTATTGGGGCAAGGACCTGCCGGTGATGATCGGCCAGAATAATTTCGACGAGGTCCGGTTCGAATACTTCCGTGACGATGTCGTCCGTTTCGAGGCCTTCAAGGCCGACAAGATCGATTTCCGGTCAGAAAGCCAGGCACTGCGCTGGGCCGTCGGTTACGATTTTCCCGCGGTCGCCAAGAAGAACGTCGTCATGGAAATGTTCCCGGAACGCGGGCGTGGTGTCGGTGTCGGCTGGGTCTACAACCTCAGAAAAGCACGGTTCCAGGATCCGGTGCTGAGGCGCGCGCTGAACCTGACGTTCAATTTCGAGGAAATGAACAAGGCGATCTTTCATGACCAGTATGAAAGGATCGATTCCTATCATTACGGCTCTGAGCTGCGGTCATTGGACGTGCCCAAAGGCAAGGAGCTCGAGATCCTGGAAACGGTGCGTGGTGATGTGCCGGAAGCGCTTTTCACCGAGCCCTATTCAATCCCGAAATCAGCGAATGCGACTGAACACCGGCAGAACCTGAGAGCGGCAGTCACAATGCTGCGCAAGGCCGGCTATGATCTGAAAGGCGGCAAACTTCTCGACCCGGAAGGCAAGCATGTAAAGCTGGAATACCTTTATCTCGGCGGAACCGCTTTTGAGCGGATCGCCCTTCGGCTGAAACAGGATTTTGCGAAAATCGGCGTCGAATTGACGCCTCGGCCGGTCGACTCATCACAGTATGTCGAACGGGTAAGAAGCCGTGATTTCGATATGATCTACACGGGTTGGACCCAGTCGCTTTCTCCCGGCAATGAGCAGCTGGAATTCTTTGGTTCCAGGGCGGCGGACATACCGGGTTCGCGCAATTACGGCGGTATCAAGAACCCGGCCATCGATAATCTGATTCAGCGCGTTATCTTCCATAAGGACCGGGAAGAACTGATCGCGGCGACAAAGGCGCTGGACCGAGTCTTGCTCTGGAACGAGTATTTCGTTCCAGGTTACACGATCCTGTTCGACCGGACAGCGCGATGGGACCGCTTCGGCCGGCCTGACGTTCTGCCGAAATACCAGGAACCATCATTCCTCACCGTTTGGTGGTGGGACGAGGAAAAGGCAAAAGCGGTCGAGGCCAGAAAGTGACCGGTTACACCCGCCGCACGACACTGAAATTTGCCGCAGCGGCCGCGGCGCCGCTGGTCATTCCTTCGGTCGGGTTCGCGCAGACCGGCGCCAGGCACGGCATGTCGATTTTCGGAGACCTGAAATACCCGGCCGATTTCCCCCAATTCGATTATGTCAATGTCAACGCGCCGAAAGGCGGTAGCCTCGATTTCCAGGTGCCGAACTGGGCCTTTAACCAGAATACGCAGACCTTCAACACGCTACAGAGCTTTGTTCTGCGCGGCGATGCGCCGCCACGCATGGAAATGACATTTGATAGCCTGATGGTGCGGGCGGTCGACGAGCCGGATTCGGTGTATGGCCGTGTGGCCGAATCGGTCGAGATTTCAGATGACGGCAACGAACTCCGGTTTCACTTACGGCCCGAAGCGCGGTTCCATGACGGATCGCCGCTTACGGCCGAGGATGTCGCGTTCTCATTGAATATCCTCAAGGCGGAAGGCCACCCCGGCATTGTATTGCCATTGAAGGAGCTGGTCTCGGCGGAATCCATTGAACGTCATGTTGTCAGGGTCCGGCTGTCGGGTAATCAATCGCGAAGCATGAAGCTGCTTCTCGCCGGTCTGCCCATATTCTCCGCCGCCTATTATGAAGGCCGGGATTTCGCGGCGACATCCATGGAGGTCCCTCTTTCATCTGGCCCCTATAAAGTCGGCCGGTTCGAAGCCGGCCGATTCATCGAGTACCACCGGGTAACTGATTACTGGGGCCGGGATCTGCCGACGGCAAAGGGCTTTTATCATTTCGACACGATCCGGATCGACTTCTTCAAGGAACGGCTCGCCGGATTCGAGGCGTTCAAGAAGGGTGAAGTCACCTACCGGCAGGAGTTTACGTCCAGGACATGGGCCAAGTCCTATGACTTTCCGGCGATCAATGAAGGCCGGGCCAAAAAGGTTCTTTACCCGTCGGAGAAAGTCCCCTCGTTCCAGGCCTGGTTCATCAATACCCGGCGGATGAAATTCGCTGATCCCCGCACCCGCCTGGCCATTGGACTTGCCTTTGACTTTGAGTGGGTCAACAAGACGATGTTTTTCGGCGCCTATTCCCGCTCAGCGTCATACTTTGAAAAGTCGCATTATGCGGCCAGCGGCGCGCCGGTTGCAGAGGAACTGGCGCTTCTGGAACCGCACCGCGACAAACTGCCGGAATCGGTTTTCGGCGAACCCTATGTGCCGCCGGTTTCCGATGGCAGCGGGCGGGATCGCCGGCAATTGCGGGAAGCCGTAAAGCTGCTTTCCGAAGCCGGCTGGATCCGCAAGGACGGCAAGCTTGTCAGTGATTCCGGCGAACCGCTGACAATCGAGTTCCTTATCCGCGCCCAGGTCTTTGAACGTGTCCTCGGCAGCTATGTCGGCGCACTGAAATCAATCGGGATTGACGCCAATATCCGGCTTGTCGACCCGGCGCAGTTTTCCAAGCGCCAGGACGATTTCGATTTCGACATTGTCGGTTCGGCATTCTCATTCGGGGCAACGCCGATGGAGGGTTTGAAAAACTTCTTCACCACCCAATCGGCCGACACACAGGGGTCGCGGAACTATTCCGGGATCAAAAGCCCGGTTATCGATGCCTTGATTGATAATGTTCTTGAGGCGAACAGCCGGGACGCGCACCGGACGGCGATGCGGGCGCTGGACAGGGTGCTGCGTGCCGGACATTACGTTGTTCCCAATTGGTTCTCCGCAAATCATCGTGTCGCCCACTGGGATATATTCGGGCAACCGGACGTAAAGCCTGATTATGCGTTTCCTGTTGAATCGACCTGGTGGTACGATTCGGAGAAAGCTGCGCGAATCGGTATATCCGAGTAGAGACAAGCTGGCTCGACCGAGGATTAATGGCTGCCTATATCATTCGACGCCTGCTGCTGATGATTCCAACGATAATCGGAATCATGGCCGTGACCTTTGCGGTCGTCCAGTTCGCGCCCGGAGGGCCGGTTGAGAAGGTCATTGCCGAGTTGCAGGGAACAGACGTCTCGGCGACGTCGCGGTTCACTGGCAGTGGCGGCGGTGATTTTGCCGGCAGCGGTGTCGATTCATCTTCGGCGGGCGATTCAGAAGTCACGTCCAAATATCGCGGGGCCCAGGGTCTTGATCCCGACTTCATCAAGAAACTTGAGGAGCAGTTCGGGTTCGACAAGCCGCCGCTGGAACGTTTCGGCCTGATGATGTGGGACTATATCCGCTTCGATTTCGGAGACAGCTTCTTCCGGGATATCTCGGTCATCGATCTCATCAAGGAGAAACTGCCGGTCTCGATTTCGCTGGGCATCTGGATGATGATCCTGTCCTATTCGATTTCGATCCCGCTCGGCATTCGCAAGGCGATCTCCGACGGCTCGCGGTTTGATGTCTGGTCGTCAGCGGTGATAATCGTTGCCTATGCGGTACCGGGATTTCTCGTCGCCATTTTCCTCGTCGTATTCTTCGCCGGCGGGTCTTTCTTCGACTGGTTCCCGCTGCGCGGCCTGACGTCGGAAAACTGGCATGAACTGTCCTGGCCGGAGCGCATTGTCGATTATTTCTGGCATCTGACTTTGCCGCTGATTTCCATGGCGCTCGCGGCTTTCGCGACCGCAACCATCCTGACAAAGAACTCCTTCCTTGATGAGATCCGCAAGCAATATGTCGTCACGGCGCGATCCAAGGGCCTGACCGAGCGCCAGGTGCTGTACGGTCATGTCTTCCGTAATGCCATGCTCATCATCATTGCCGGATTTCCGGGGGCTTTCATCAGCGCCTTCTTTGCCGGTTCGCTCCTGATTGAATCGATCTTTTCCCTCGATGGGCTCGGTCTGCTGACCTATGAGAGCATTATTGACCGCGACTATCCGGTGGTGTTTGCCGGCGCGTTCATATTCGGATTGATGGGCCTGGTTGTTCAGTTGCTGTCGGACATCACCTATACCCTGGTCGATCCGCGCATCGACTTTGAAAGCAGAGAGGTCTGATGGACGCCAAAGCGCCACTTGACCAAACGAAACCGGCCCCGGCTGAGGGGACGACCGCCGGTTCATCAAGCCAGCATGGTGGCCGCTGGCAGCTGTCGGCGATCAACAGCAGGCGGTTGCAGAATTTCAAATCCAACAGGCGGGGGTTTCACTCGCTGTGGATTTTCCTGGTTTTGTTCATTCTCACTCTGTTCGCCGAGCTTGTCGCCAACGACAAGCCGCTGCTTGTTTCATACAAGGGCGAATTCCTGTTTCCGGTTGTCGTCGATTATCCGGAAGAGAAGTTCGGCGGTTTTCTTGCGGTTACCAATTACAGGGACCCGTTCATCCGGGACGAAATCAAGGCCAATGGCTGGATGGTCTGGGCGCCGGTACGCTATTCCTACGATACGACGAACCGGGAATTGCCGGAACCGGCACCCTCGCCACCGTCCTGGATGCTCGACAAGGAAAAACGCTGCAACGCCTACGAAAACGGCGTCGATGATCCTGACTGCACAATCTGGAACTGGAACTGGCTCGGAACCGATGACCAGGCGCGCGACGTGCTTGCTCGGATCATCTACGGGTTTCGGATCTCGGTTCTCTTCGGACTGACATTAACGCTCTTCTCATCGATCGTCGGCGTGGGTGCCGGTGCGGTACAGGGTTATTTCGGTGGCTGGACCGATCTCATCTTCCAGCGGTTCATCGAAATATGGACCAGCGTGCCGCAGCTCTACCTGCTCCTCATCATCGCATCGATCCTGACGCCGAGTTTCTGGATCCTGCTCGGGATCCTTCTGCTGTTCTCCTGGGTTGCACTGGTCGGTGTTGTGCGGGCGGAATTCCTGAGGGCGCGCAATTTTGAATACGTCAAGGCAGCGCGCGCGCTCGGCGTGCGCAACGGGACGATCATGTTCCGGCACCTCCTTCCGAACGCCATGGTCGCAACGCTGACGTTCATGCCGTTCATCTTGAACGGATCGATCACAACGTTGACGGCACTTGACTTCCTCGGCTTCGGTCTGCCGCCCGGCTCACCCTCGCTTGGCGAACTCCTGGCGCAGGGCAAGGCCAATCTGCACGCGCCGTGGCTTGCCATTACCGCCTTCTTCATCATTTCAATCATGCTCTCGCTGTTGATCTTCATCGGCGAAGCCGTGCGCGATGCCTTCGATCCGCGCAAGACCTTTGTGTGAACCGCGATGAGCGAACAGATCGTATCCATCCAGGACCTTGAGGTCGAATTCCGCCAGAGCGGCAAGGTTACCCATGCGGTACGCGGCGTCTCGTTCGACATCAGTGAGGGTGAAACCGTTGCCCTCGTCGGAGAATCCGGGTCAGGCAAATCCGTAACAGCGCTGTCGATCCTGAAGTTGCTGCCCTATCCGGCAGCACACCATCCCGCCGGAAAGGTCATATTCGGCGGGAAGGATATGCTGCATGCCGACGAGCCGGAAATGCGGAAAATGCGTGGCAATGAAATCTCGATGATATTTCAGGAGCCGATGACTTCGCTCAACCCGCTGCACACGGTGGAACGTCAGATCGGCGAGATTCTCGATGTACACCGCGGAATGAGCGGACCGGATGCGCGGGCCCGTGTACTTGAACTGATGAACCAGGTCGGTATCCGCGATCCGGAAACCCGCCTGAAATCCTATCCGCATCAATTGTCCGGAGGCCAGCGCCAGCGCGTCATGATCGCGATGGCGCTCGCCAACGAACCGCGTCTCCTGATTGCCGATGAACCGTCAACCGCGCTGGATGTGACCGTCCAGGCGCAGATCCTGGAACTGCTCGCCGGCCTGAAGGCCGAGCGCCGCATGGCGATGCTGTTCATTACCCATGATCTCGGTGTTGTCCGCAAGGTGGCCGACCGCGTTTGTGTCATGACGGAAGGCGAGATCGTCGAACAGGGCCCGACCGAACAGATATTCGGCAGCCCCAAGCACGATTATACGAAACACCTCCTTGCCGCCGAACCAAAGGGGGACCCCCCGAAGGCCGACGAAACCGCGTCGGTTGTCATGTCCGGCGACAACATCAAGGTCTGGTTTCCGATCAAGCGCGGTGTCCTCAGACGAACGGTCGGGCATATCAAGGCTGTCGACGGAATCGACGTCACGGTCCGCGAAGGCCAGACGCTCGGCATCGTCGGTGAATCCGGTTCCGGCAAGACGACACTCGGGCTCGGCTTGCTGAGGCTGACATCCTCTGAAGGCCGGATCGCGTTTCTGGGCCGCGACATCCAGGGCACGAAGTTTGCTGAAACTCGGGCGCTTCGGTCGGACATGCAGATCGTGTTCCAGGACCCTTACGGATCCCTGTCACCACGCATGATTGTCGACGATATCGTCGCCGAGGGGCTGGAGATACACGAGCCCGAGCTTTCGCGCGCAGAACGGGATGAGCGCGTCGTTCAGACGCTTGAGGAGGTCGGGATCGATCCGGAAACCCGTTTCCGGTACCCGCACGAATTCTCCGGCGGCCAGCGCCAGCGTATCGCCATCGCCCGTGCCATGGTTCTGAAACCGCGCTTCGTCATGCTCGACGAGCCGACATCGGCCCTGGACATGAGCGTGCAGGCGCAGGTCGTCGATCTGCTGCGTGACCTGCAGCGGTCGCACGGTCTGGCCTACCTTTTCATCAGCCACGATCTGAAGGTCGTTCGTGCGCTGGCCAATGATGTGATCGTGATGCGCCAGGGCAAGGTCGTGGAATCGGGACCGGCAGCGCAGATCTTCGATCATCCGGAGACGGAATATACCCAGGCACTGATGGCGGCAGCCTTTGAAATGAAGGCCGTGACGACCGGGGTTGTCAGCGAATGAAATCGGTGCTCGTCGCCGTCAAAGGCTGGGATCCGGAGGCCTGGGCGGAGCGAATCACGGAACTGTTGCCCGATCACAGGGTGCTGCGCACCGGAAAAGACGGTCAGTATTCCGGGGAAGTCCCGCTCTCTGAGGTCTCCTACCTGCTTGCCTGGAAGGCCAATCCGGATCTTATGCAGAAATTGAACGGGCTTGAGGCTATCTTTTCGCTCGGCGCCGGCGTTGATCACATCTTCGCGCTCGGTGCGCTGCCGGATGTGCCGGTGGCACGCATTGTCGACCCGGACATGACATATAGAATGTGCGAATATGTCGTCTGGCAGGTCATGCAGCACCACCGCCAGGGCCCTGGCTATGCCAGGCTTCAGGCCAAGCACAGGTGGCAAGAGCTGCGCCATCCAGTAGCGGGCGACATTACGGTCGGCATGATGGGCATCGGTGTTCTCGGCACGGCCGCGGCTTCGCTGTTGCGGCCGATCGGCTACCGGACAATCGGTTGGAGCCGGACGGAAAAATCGATCGCCGATATGGAGTGTTTCCACGGCAAGGACGGGCTGGCGTCCTTTCTCGGTCAGACTGATATCCTCGTTGCGCTGCTGCCGCTGACACCGGAAACCCGTGGCATCCTTAATGCCGACCTGATATCCGGGCTCAAAAAAAATGGACCCTTGGGCGGTCCGGTGCTGATCAATGCCGGGCGCGGCGGCAGCCAGGTAGATGCGGACATTGCCAGGGCATTGAAATCGGGAAATCTGGCGGGAGCGAGCCTCGACGTTTTCGAGACGGAGCCGTTGCCGGAAGACAGTCCGCTCTGGGACGCGCCCAATCTCATCATCACGCCACACGTCGCTGCAGTTTCAAGCCCATATGCGCTTTCGGTCCAGATCGCCGATCAGATCCACGCCTTTGAACGCGGCGAGCCGCTCATCAATCTGGTGGATCTAAAGAGGGGTTACTGACAAGGCCATCGTCGCTATGGCCGCCGGACACACGTCACCTCCAGCCCGCCTTTCGATATTCTGCTGACAGCTTCGCGAAGCGGCTCAGAAGCAACGGCCATGTGGTGGGCATTGGCGTGCAGCAAATTCTCAGCGTCCAACATGACGCCGCAATGGCGTTTCCAGAAGATCAGATCGCCCCTTTGCAGAACCGGAAGGTCGGGGCCCTCGGCAAGCAATCGTCCGACCGAGTTTTCCTGCATGTCGGTGTCGCGCAAAATGTTGCGGCCAGTCATGCGCATGGCGATCTGCACCAGCGCAGAACAATCGAGCCCGAATGCCGTGCTGCCGCCCCAAAGGTAAGGTGTGTCGAGCAGCCGCTCCGCGACGGCGACATAATCATCCAGCAGATGCGAAACCGGCATTAGATGCTGGCCAACAATCGCACCTTTTGGCTCGATCAGGGCATATTCGGCATTGTGATCGGTTGAGGTTCCGACAACGCGGACCGCGACGCCAAGCGGCAGGATCTCAATGAGCGGAGATTTGATATCTGGCTCACTGAACAAGAGCGTGCGCGGCACGCAGACCCGGTGAGTCGGTTCGTCCATCGCCGCGGATATTGCGCTCGCCTCCATCCAGCCGACATAACCATCAAGGCCGAGTTGAACCCAATCCCAGCCGTTGTTCCCATGCTCAAAGACCGTCACGGGTTCTCCGCGAACGGCCTGTGTATCAAGCAGGGCATCAGTATTCGGGCTTCGATGAAGACCGGCGACAGCAGCAGTTACGCGTGCCGGCTCGCCATCCGTGTAACGTTCCGCTGAGACCTTCTTGCGAAGCCTGGCGTCGGCAAGATCGGTCCGGTAGGCATGGATCCGTTCATCGAGTTCAGGTCTGGTCATCCGTTCAGGTCTTATCTCAGCCTGCGCTACCGTATCGATCCGACAGAACCGAGAACAAGGCCCGGATACCCTGGGCTTCGCCTCCCTCGGGCGAATGCGGCAGGG
>CAJHYR010000225.1_pt1 | contig 16585 bp, 12 predicted proteins | sample 9198791 | NCBI WGS metagenome assembly CAJHYR01 (sample SAMEA7708372, study PRJEB35096) | sediment metagenome | biome: marine neritic benthic zone biome [ENVO:01000025]; feature: sediment [ENVO:00002007]; material: shallow marine sediment [ENVO:03000034] sea grass bed [ENVO_01000059] ... | reverse complement strand
GGCAATCCGAATTGCGGTTGTACGGCCTCATCGGGATTTCGGCCTTCGGCCTCCTGCTTGAGCCGTCGCAGTGAGGCGCGTTGAGCCAGCGCAAACAGCCAAAAACTGAGCAGGGACGCAAAGCGCCCCTCCTCGCGGAAAGCAAGGCGTGTTCCATCGTTCGTTTCGGTCAGCTTGATGGCCGAGAAGGCCCGCCCGCCAAGCGGCAGGCGGCATGTGCCAATCTGTTCGCACCGCATGATCAGGCGCTCGCAGGGCACCATCTCTAGCACACGCATGACGATGGTGAGTTTTTCGTGGCGATAGCGGCAGATCTGGGCAACCAATTCCGGATCGTCCGTATCCGGCCTTATATCGACGACCTCTGGCCGCCAGGACCCCGCGCCCCGGGACATGGTCAGGACATGCCAGACCTTTCCCACCGGCGCTACGATGTCCAGCGTCATCGTAACCGCATGGCGCAGCCTGAGCGGCAGGATGATCATAGTAGCGAAGACGAAGAAAAGCGCACCGGCGATCAGATAGATGAAATAATGTTCAAGCAACGCCGCGCTCCTTCACGAGTCAGACCATGAAAGCAGATGCGGATTAATTCCGGTTCAAACAGGTCAGTAACCACCCGGTAAAGATCAGCCAAAAAATTGAACCAGATCAGGCGACGAAAATTTAGGCGTGACGGATCGGAGGCGGTTCGATAGCCTCTTGATTTATTGGCAGAATGCCGGAATTCGGGGACCGCACAGTTCAACGCATGGATTCAAGCGTAAATTTCAACGAGATGTACTCGGCCGATCACGAAACCGTTCGGCAACCCTATAAAAAGCTGAGCGATTGGCTTTCGTCGCAATCACCGGCCAATCTGAAGCGGAAGCAGCAGGAAGCCGATGCGATTTTCAGGCGACTCGGCATAACGTTCTCGGTTTACGGCGCGGAGAACGCGCTGGAGCGGCTGATACCGTTCGATCTTGTTCCGCGTATCATGTCTGCTGCGGAGTGGCGCCATCTTGAGCGCGGCATCGAGCAACGCGTGCGGGCGCTTAATGCATTTCTCTATGATATTTATCACCGCCAGGAAATCATACGGGCCGGGCGCATTCCGGCCGATCTCGTGCTGCGCAATGAAGCCTATCTACCGGCCATGATCGGCTTTTCGCCGCCCCTCAAGGCTTACAGTCACATAACCGGCGTCGACATTGTCTGCACTGGCGAAGGAGAGTTTTACGTCCTTGAAGACAATCTGAGGACGCCTTCCGGCGTCTCCTACATGCTGGAAAACAGGGAAGCGATGATGCACCTGTTTCCGGAACTGTTTGCGGCCCACAGGGTAGCGCCGGTTGAACACTATCCGACGACGCTCATGAAAACGCTGAAGAATGTGGCGCCGAAGGCAACGCCGGGCGATCCGAATATCGTCGTCCTGACGCCCGGGATCTACAACTCTGCCTATTTCGAACATGCGTTTCTCGCTGATCAGATGGGCGTTGAACTTGTCGAAGCGCCCGATCTTTTCGTTGACGAAGGCACGCTCTACATGCGCACGACCCAAGGGCGCGAACGGGTTGACGTTATCTATCGCCGCATCGACGACAATTTCCTCGATCCCCTCTCCTTCCGGCCGGATTCCGTTCTCGGCGTTCCCGGTCTTCTTGATCTCTACAGGGCCGGCCGGGTGACGATCGTCAACGCGCCCGGCACCGGTATTGCCGATGACAAGGCGATCTATGCCTACGTTCCCGACATCATCGAATTCTATACCGGCGACAAACCGATCCTTAAAAACGTACCCACCTGGCGCTGCGCGGTTCCGGACGAACTCGCCCACGTGCTCGCCAACCTGCCGGAACTCGTGGTCAAGGAAGTACACGGGTCCGGCGGCTACGGAATGCTCGTCGGACCGACGGCCACCCGCAAGGAAATTTCGGCGTTTCGCAAGAAGATTGAAGCCAATCCGGCAAATTACATCGCCCAGCCGACGCTGGCCCTGTCGACGTGCCCCGCGTTCACGCGCAGCGGTGTTGCACCACGCCATGTCGATCTCAGACCGTTCGTACTGGTCAGCGACCGGATTCGGATTATCCCGGGCGGCCTTACGCGCGTGGCACTGAAAAAGGGTTCCCTTGTGGTCAATTCCTCGCAAGGCGGCGGCACCAAGGACACCTGGGTCTTGCGGGACTAAGGCAATGCTGGGCAGGACCGCTGGAAATCTGTTCTGGATGGCGCGTTTCATCGAGCGGGCAGAGAATATCGCGCGGCTGGCCGAAGTCGGATTCCGCATCACGCTGACACCGGATTCCAGCGAGGGACACAGGGAAGAATGGCGCTCGGCGCTGACGAGCGCTGGTGCACTGAAGGAATTTGAGAACAAACATGCGCAGATCAGCCACGAAGCGGCAATCGAGTTCCTGCTCTTCGACCCGGACAATCCGTCGTCTGTTCGTTCCTGCCTCCATGCGGCAAGAACCAACGCCCGGTCGGTGCGGACGAAAATGACCCGGTCCATGTGGGAGACCCTGAATGCCACCTGGCTCACCTTCGACAGCATCAAGAGTTCGGATGTAACCGGTGCCAAACTTCCGGAATTCCTGGACTGGATCCGCGACCAGGCCATGCAGTTTCGCGGTGCGTTTCTGGGCACGGTGCTGCGCGACGATGCCTATTACTTCAATCAGCTCGGAGCCTTTGTCGAACGCGCCGACAGCACGGCCCGAATAATCGACGTGAAATATTATCTTCTGCTCCCGGAAAACCAGCCGATCGGCGGCGAGGTTGATACCTATCAGTGGGAAACGATCTTGCGATCGGTGTCGGCCCATCGGTCGTATCGGCATGTCTATCACGAGGCCTATGATCCCTGGCACGTCGCTGACTTCCTCATCCTGCGGCCGGAGATGCCACGGTCACTGCGGTTCTGCTACGACTGGCTGCATCGTTCGGCTGTCGGACTTGAAGAATTCTACGGGCAGACAGCGCCCAGCCATGCTGCAATCGAGAATGTCCGCGACAATCTTTGCCGGGCAAAGATGGATGATGTATTCCAATCCGGACTGCATGAGTTCATTACGGACTTCATTGCCCAGAACAATCGATTGACTGCGCAGATTTCCGACGATTACCGGTTTTCCTGAGTTAGGCTGCAATGCTTCTGACAATCCATCACACGACCCGATATAATTACTCGCATCCCGGTTCCAACGCCGTTCAGCGGCTGCGGCTGACGCCACCGGACACGCGGGCGCAGAAAATTCTCAACTGGACAATCGACGCTCCGGGTATAGAACACGCCGCTATCCACACCGACGGAGCAGGAAACCTGGTCCACCTGATTTCCCAGACCGAACCGGAAAGCGAACTTGTAATTACCGCTTCCGGTGAGGCTGAAACCACGAACACGGACGGCATCTGCGGACCGGACCGTTATCCGACCAATCCCCGAATCTATCTCAATGCCACCCGGCTGACGGAAAGTTCGGAAGCCATCGATGACTTGGCGGACAAAGCCCGCGCCAACGCCGGTGCGAACGGCAATCTGGCTGTCGTACATGAACTCATGCACAGGATCGCAGCGATCGTTAATTACGACACCGACACGACGCACGCCGGAACCAGCGCCCGGGAAGCCTTCGAGGCCGGCAGCGGTGTCTGCCAGGATCATGCGCACATTCTGATAGCCGCAGGCCGGTTCCTGGATATTCCCATGCGATACGTCACCGGTTACATGCATGTGACCGGCGAAGATCCGGCGGTCGCCCATCATGCCTGGGCGGAAGCCCACATCGATGATCTTGGCTGGGTCGGGTTCGATCCGGCGAACGAAATCTGCCCGACGGAACATTATCTTCGTCTGGCTTGCGGTTTCGACGCAATTAGTGCGGCTCCCGTTACGGGTCTGAGGAAAGGCAGTGTTGATGAAACTTTGGCCGTTGACGTGACTGTCAAACAACAACAGCAATAGTAGCGGGAGACGAATCGGGAGCGGCCCATTGACCTACTGCGTCGGACTGAAACTTGACCGGGGTATTGTCTTTGCGTCCGACACCCGCACGAACGCGGGTTTCGACAACATCGCGACATTCGGAAAAATGCATGTCTGGTCTACCGACGGCGACCGGCTGATCGTCCTGCTGACAGCCGGCAATCTGGCCGTTACCCAGGCCGTCATCAGCATACTCAATGAAGAAATCGATGCCGGTTGTGACGGCAATGAACCGACCTTATTGACGGTCCGGACCATGTTCCAGGCCGCCCGGCACGTCGGAGAGACATTGAAGAGCATTCGAGAAACCGATGGCGAGGCACTTGGTCTGAAAGCGGACGCATTCTCTGCGTCGTTCATTCTCGGCGGCCAGATCAAGGGCGAGGAACCGCGGCTTTTCCAAATCTACAATGAAGGCAATTTCATCGAGGCAACGGATGACACGCCGTATTTCCAGATCGGCGAACATAAATACGGCAAGCCGATCCTGGACAGGGTCGCCGTAGCGCCTATGCGCATGGGCGAAGCGGCGAAACTCCTGCTGTTGTCGTTCGATTCCACGCTGCGATCGAACCTCTCCGTCGGCATGCCGATCGATCTTCTGATTTACCGCAAGGATACGTTCCGGATCGGCGAAAAACAGCGGATCGAGGAAGCTGATCCCTATTTTCGCAAACTGTCGGATGCCTGGTCAGAAGCCCTTCGCGACGCGTTTTCCAGACTGGACGAATATCGCGGCTGAACGCGACCGACCTTATTTTACCAATGTCCGTAACGGCTCACCAACCGAGTGGACTTGAAATACGATCGCCCGAACGCCCCGCCCCGATGCCATTAATCGGCAACGCCTCATCGCGAACTGTGTTTGGCCACCAAGTCCCGGGCTTGCTGTATCAGAACCTTGGCGTCGAAGCCTTTTTTCGTCATTTCGCTAACCCAGTTGTCTTCCACTATCCTGGCAACCAATTGCCAGCGCTCCGTTTCGGCTGCATCCAATGTCACGATATCGTTCTTTCTGTCGACCGCGGCTTTCCGGGCGCGAGCGCCACCCGCATCCATCACGCTGCCGGCAGCGGCGGAAACGATGATTCCGGAGTTCTTGTCGATGACGGCTTTCAAATCGTCCGGCAGAGCCGCGAATTTCGACTGGTTCATGGCCAAGATAAACGTGGCAGTGGCAAATCCCCGGCCGCCGGAAAATATTGTATGGGTGTTGGCAATTTCCGGGATCCGACCGGGCATTGTCGCCTCCCAGGGAAGAACGGCACCGTCAAGGATGCCCTTTGACAAGGCCGCCGGCACGGCGTCCGGCGGCAATCCCACGGGAATTGCACCCAGCCGCTGGATCAGCCGGTTGGCGAAACCGGTAGGAAAGCTCAGCTTCAGGCCCTTGATCTCGTCGATCTTGCGCACACCCTTGCCTTTCACATGAAGATATGACGGGCCGTGCACCCATGTCGCCAGAACCTTGAAATCGCGGTATTCGTCGATCAGGTTGGTCTCGTAAAACTCCCAGAACGCTTTCGACGTCGGTTCGCTCGTTGCAGACAGAAACGGCAACTCGAACACTTCCGTCTTCGGAAATCGATCAGGTGTGAAACCCGGCCGTGTTCCCACGATGTCGACTGTGCCCTGCCTAAGCTGGTCAATCAGCGACCGTGGTTTCCCCCCAAGCTGCATGAACGGAAAAATGTCAATCTTGATCCGGTTGTCGGATTCAGCCTCAACGCGCCGGGCCCAGGGTTCGATAAACTCAGACTGGATTGTCGCCGCAGCGGGCAGGAAATGATGAAGCCTTAAGCGAACTTCCTGAGCCTTCGCCGGAAGTGCGACCATAACGGATGCGATCGATACCGCCGCGATACTCGTTCTCAAAGAAGTTGCTCCCGATTATCAAGAGACTGGAATGGAGAATTTCCGGATTCTCCGCTTTCGTGAAGTGACAGGAAAACGGCCCGTTGGCAATGCAGCCGTTCGACCTTGCCGCATGAGGCCGGGGCCGCCAAATGTGAGCAGGTTACCAGGAATTAACGCCGCTTTCGGGACCGGATTAACGCTCCATTCAGCGCATTAACCAAGTTTGGTTGCAGGCACTGCCATAATCACGCAACCTCCAACCTATCAGGAAAACAAAGGGGGTAGCGAGGTCATGCAAAGCCTTGCTGTAAATACTGCCAATATCGCGGTTATCCGGGTTCCCGCCAAGCAAACAAGTGCCGGGGATAATGTTGATGCCGTGCTGAACGAACTGGTTTCGCAGCTCTGGGCAACCTACCGTGACATGGGGCGCATCAGCCTCCACTGAACATGGCGAAATAGTATCAGAATGAACCACCCCGCAGCGGGTGGTTTTTTGTTTCAGGCCCTTGTAAGACCAGCCTCATCATTTATATACACAGCCGTCATATGCAGAATAGTAATATTCCGTTTGATAATATGGCGGAAATGTGACGTGAGGCACTCCCATGAACGTGCGTACGCTATGCCTGGCAATCCTCTATTTCGGTGATGCCACCGGATACGAAATTAGAAAGCTTTCGACGGAGGGCAAGTACAGCTATTTCGTTGAGGCCAGTTACGGCGCGATTTATCCCGCGCTCGCAAAGCTCGAAAAAGACGGTCTGGTGACCTGCCGGATCGAGACTGTCGAGGGCAAACCTTCGCGCAAGGTCTATTCGATAACCGATGCCGGCAGAGAAGAATTCAAAGCGTCACTGCATGACGATCCGAGGCCGGATCTCTTCCGGTCCGAGTTCCTGCTGATCGCCATGTGTGCTGATCTATTACCGCCAGCGGTGGTGACCCGCGCCATAGAAACGAGGATCGGTCAGCTCGAGGCCGAAATTGCACACCTTACGGAAGTCGTCGCAGATTCCGGCCATGAAGGCTCGAAATGGGCCGCGGAATATGGTGTCCAGTGTCTGACACGATCCCTGCATTATCTCCAGGACAGACGCGGCGAGCTCGAAGCGGTGGCCGGAAGCGCCAGGGAACATGCCGTTCCCGAAGCTGCAGAATAGCGGAGCATTATCATGCGAATACGGTCCTCCTATATTCTTGCGCTCTGCGCGGCCGGCACAATCTCCTATTACATGCTGACCGGCAAAATGGTTGTCGGCGGCCAGGCAGACGCGACACCGCAGACCATCGCAGAACGTCAGGCAGAAGAAAAAGAACAATTGTTCGCCGTGCGCACCAGAACATTTATGGTGGAGCAGCGTTCGGCAAACATGGAAATTCGCGGCAGGACAGAAGCGGATGCGAATGTGTCTGTGCGCGCCCAAACGGGTGGAATTCTGGAAATTCGCCATGTCGATACGGGTGATCATGTGAATGCGGGCGATCTGCTTTGCACGATCGAAACCGGTGCTCGGGAGGCCAAGGTTCTGGAAGCTCGTGCGGCTCTGATCCAGGCTAACGTTGACCTTGAAGCAGCGCAGCAACTGACATCTCGCGGGTTTTCGGCAAAGAACCAGGTACCGGCGCTGGAGGCTGCCCGGGACGCCGCCAAGGCGCGCCTCCATGAATTCGAACTCGACCTTGAACGAACGAAAGTCACGGCACGCATTTCCGGTGTCGTTCAGGATCCGATCGCCGAAGTCGGCGACATGTTGAGCGTCGGCGATGTCTGCGTCACGCTGATCGACCGCGATCCGATTATCATTGTCGGTCAGGTATCGGAGCGTGAGATCGGCAATTTGTCATTGGGCATGGTCGCTCAGTCGATGCTTGCCACGGGTGAGACAGTTGCAGGAAAAATCAGATATATCGCGCCGGCCGCCGATGCGCAGACGCGGACGTTCCGGGTCGAGATTTCAGTGCCGAACGAAGACGGCAGCGTGAAAGACGGGGTAACGGCAAGGACCCTCGTTAAAATGGAAGGCAAGCCTGCGCATAAGATCCCGGCTTCAGCGATGACACTTGCGGATGACGGGCGTGTCGGCGTGCGTGCCGTCGGCCCGGACAAAGTCGTACGATTCCTGCCGGTGTCGATTGTCGGCGGCTCCGCAGATGGCCTTTGGGTTGCCGGCCTGCCGGACCGGGTTGAAGTGATAACTGTCGGCCACGAATTCGTCATTGAAGGTCAGGAAGTCGTGGTCAACAATATAGAGGCGGAGCGCCGCTCATGATGACTGCCCTGGAAGCTGCGCTCCGGCGCCCGCGCACCGTCATGACGCTCATGATCGTGACGATCATCGCGGGCGTGTTCGCCTATATCCTGGTCCCCAAGGAAGCGCAGCCGGATATCGATGTCCCTGTCTACTATATCTCTGTGGTCCAGCAGGGGGTGTCGCCTGAGGATGCTGAGCGACTTATCGTGCGCCCGCTTGAGACGCACTTGCGCGGTATTGACGGTCTGAAGGAAATTACCGGGATCGCATCCGAGGGTCACGCCGCCGCCCTTCTGGAATTCGACATCAGCGCGGACAAGGACAGGACACTTGCCGAAATCCGCGACAAGACGGACCGCGCTAAAGCGGAAATGCCGGCAGATGCCGACGAACCGGTCATCACCGAAACCAATTTCGCACTGACGCCGACGATCACGATTACGCTTTCCGGTGCCGTGCCGGAACGCACGCTATTCAAGCATGCCAGGAAGCTCAAAGATGAACTCGAAGCGATCCCGACTGTTCGCGAAGCCAATCTCAGCGGCCAGCGCGAGGAGATGCTTGAGGTTCTGATCGACATTGTCCGGCTGGAATCCTACGACGTCACTCAACAGGAACTGCTGGAATCCCTTGCCCGCAACAACCAGCTTGTCGCAGCCGGATTCCTCGACAATGGCGACGGCCGCTTCAACGTCAAGGTGCCCGGACTGCTTGAAACGGTCCAGGATGTCTACAGCTTGCCGATCAAGCAAAATGGCGAAGGCGTCGTTACGCTGGCTGACATTGCGGATATCCGCCGCACATTCAAGGACGCGTCAGTCCAGACCCGCGTCAACGGCGAACCGGCAATCGCGATCAATATCGTGAAGCGGATCGGCACGAACATCATCGAAAACAACCAGGCCGTCCGCGATGTCGTCGGCGAATTCACTGCCGAAGGGCCGTCGACGATCAAGATCAACTATCTGCTCGATCAGTCCGGCTTCATCCATGAGGTGCTCGGTTCGCTTCAGAGCGCCATCCTGACAGCGATCGTGCTTGTCATGATCGTTGTGTTGGCCGCACTCGGTCTGCGATCGTCACTCCTGGTCGGTCTGGCGATTCCAACCTCGTTCATGGCCGGCTTCCTGATTCTGGCCGGCACCGGCATCACGGTGAACATGATGGTCATGTTCGGCCTTGTGCTCACCGTCGGCATGCTGGTCGACGGGGCGATCGTCGTCGTTGAATATGCAGACCGGAAGATCGCAGAAGGCATGCCGCCACAGGAAGCCTACATCCGCGCCGCGCGACTGATGTTCTGGCCAATCGTGTCGTCCACCGCCACAACCCTTGCTGCATTCCTGCCGATGCTTCTATGGCCGGGCGTTCCCGGCGAGTTCATGAGTTACCTGCCGACGATGGTCATCATCGTCCTGTCGGCATCGCTGCTGACAGCCATGGTGTTCCTGCCGGTAACGGGCGCGTTGACGGCAAACGTCGCCGGTTGGGCAAGCCGTCATTCTGCAGTGCTGGTCTCAGGTGCCGCCTCAATTGTGCTCGGTTTCGTTGTCTACTCGGCCGTCTCCGCGACCGAATATGGCTATGCGGCATCCGCCGCCGGCGTGATCGCCGCCGGCATTTTCTTCCGCGCGATCGCTTTGCCCATATCGTGGCACATCCGGCGCTGGCGCGACAGCAGGCCAACAAAGCACGCTGACGAAACCGCAGCCATGCTGTCCGCCGAAGCCGACCTGGACATTGGACGTTTACCGGGATTCACCGGCGCCTATGCCCGCTTCCTGGAGGGCCTGACGCGGAGTGTCTTCGGCAATCTGGTCACGATGTTTGTAATCATCGGCGTCGTTTTCGCGGTCTTTGTCGGCTTCGCCAAATATCCGACAGGGTTGGAGTTCTTCATTGAGGAAGAGCCTGACCAGACCGTTGTCCTGGTGTCGGCGCGCGGCAATATGTCGTCCGACGAGGCCCGCGGGCTTGTCGCCCAGGTGGAAAACGAAATCCTGCAGATTTCCGGTATCCGCAATATTGTCGTCACCTCTTATCCGAACGGCACGTCCGGTGGCGGTTTCGTGGTCGGGGGAATTCAGGACAAACCGGCCGACCTGATTGGAGAGATCAACCTTGAGATGGCGCCCTATTCGGAACGCCGACCGTGGCTGGCCATCGAACAGGAGATCCGCCAACGTTCTGCGCAATTCGCCGGTATTCGCGTTGAACCTCGCAAGATCGAGGGCGGCCCGCCGCAAGGCAAGGACGTCTCGTTGCGTGTCACCGGAAGCAACTATGATGCCGTCATGGCAACGACCGGCCACGTCCGGGATATGATCAATGGCCTTGAAGGCGTCATTGACCGCGAAGACAGCCGTCCCCTGCCAGGCATTGAATGGGAGTTCGAAGTCGACCGTGAGGAAGCCGGCCGATTCAATGCCGGTATCGGATCTGTCGGCAACATGATCCAGCTCGTCACAAACGGCGTCCTTCTCAACACATACAGGGAAACCGACGATACTGACGAAACGGATATCCGCGTCCGGCTGCCGGAAAAGGAACGCACGCTCGACAGTTTCATGCAGTTGAAGCTGCGGACGCCCAATGGCCAGGTTCCGATTTCCAACTTCGTGACAATGGTGCCTAAACCGAAGGTCGGGTCGATCACCCGGATCGACGGCGCCTATGCCATGGACGTCAAAGCCAATGCGGATGTCGCCGCAGGCTTCGGTAAAGAGGACCGCGTCAAGGTCGTCGAGGAGTGGCTCGCCAAACAGGACTTGCCGGCCGGAACCCGGGTTCAGTTCAGCGGCGCTGACGATGATGAAAAAGAAACCCAGGCCTTTCTGCCAAAGGCCTTCGGTGCGGCCCTGTTCATCATGGCTATCATACTGATTACCCAGTTCAACTCGTTTTATCAGGCGTTTATCACGCTCATGACGGTCGTGCTGGCGGCAGCCGGCGTTCTGATCGGTATGACTGTGACTGGACAGAAGTTCTCCATGATCATGACGGGCACGGGTGTCGTTGCGCTCGCTGGTATTGTCGTCAACAACGCCATCGTGCTGATCGATACCTTTAACCGAATGCGATCTGAGGGCGCGGAGACGAAGGATGCCGTGATCAAGACGGCGGCGCAGCGGCTGCGTCCGATCCTGCTGACGACAATGACCACGATCGCCGGCCTGATCCCGATGGCCACCCAGATCAACCTCAATTTCTTTGCGCAGACCATTTCGGTCGGCGGTATTACGTCCATCTGGTGGGTGCAGTTGTCGACGGCGATCATCTTCGGGCTTGCCTTTTCGACGATCCTGACGCTGGTGCTGATTCCGGTGCTGCTGGTTTTCCCGGGCAATGTCGCTTCCCTGTTTACGGCGCGCAAAGGTAAGGATGCTGTGGACGAATTGCGGGCCAGGCTGCGCAAGACCAGGCGTGCTGCCAACGATGATTACGAAAAAGGGAAAAGTTATCCGGCTCTGCCGGAGGCGGCTGAATAGCGCAAAGCGCTCTAGCTTTAGGGTTTATCCCCGCCGTCTGTCTTGTCGTCGGAATCGGCTGCCTTTTCCCGGCCGGTATCCTCAGCCTGGTGCTTTTGCCAGGACCGACCGGCAAACGGAATGTGAGCGATATAAAGCGCCGTACCGATCGCCAGAACCAGGAATGTGTAACTTGCCAACAACCCCGCCAGAAGAACGACAAGCACGAACAGGGGCATAACTGATTCACCAGGTATTCGCGCGCTTGCGCGCTTTCCGGAATAGGTCGGGAGGCGGCTGACCATCAAAAGACCAATGATCACCGCATAAAGCGCGACGACAAGCGGCAGATCGGCAATAGCGGTGGCGCCGACCTTGGCAAGATACAGTGGCAACAGCACGATAAGCGCACCTGCTGGTGCCGGGACGCCGACAAAATAGTCCTTTTGCCAGTCCGGCAGTGGATCACCGTCCAACGCCGCATTGAATCGTGCCAGGCGAAGCGCCACGCAAATCGCATAGACCATGGCTGCGATCCAGCCGATCGGGCCGGCCCCCTTCAAGGTCCAGATGTGCAGGAGCAATGCCGGAGCGACGCCGAAATTGACGAAATCAGCCAACGAATCCAGTTGAGCGCCGAAGTTGGAAGTCGATTTCAGGAGCCGCGCGACGCGACCATCAATGCCATCCAGGATCGCAGCAACGAGAATCGCCCAAACCGCCCATCCGAAACGTCCCTGCATGGAAAGGGGAATTGACGTCAGCCCGGCGCACAACGCGAGCAATGTCACCACGTTCGGCACGATGGCCCTAAACGGAACAGTGCCCGTTGCCTTCGTGTCGCCCCGCTTTCCGCCGGGATCGACTGAGGGAAAAAGACTCGTCACGGCCTCATCCTGGGCACATATCGCTTTACCTGCATCGACACTATCTGCTTCTGCTCGCCGCTGCGAGAGATCCCTTCGGAAGCCAGGCAAGAACCGTTTCCCCAGCGACTGCTCTTTGTCCCGGCAATACGTCAATTGTCGCGTCATCAGGCAGGTAGACGTCCAACCGCGATCCGAAACGGATCATGCCGAAACGTTCGCCCGCTTCGATGGACTGCATTTCCTTGCGCCAGCACAGTATTCGCCGGGCCACGAGACCGGCGATCTGCACGACAGCTATACGTTGGCCCGAACTCATTTCGATCAACATACTGTTGCGCTCATTGTGTTCGCTCGCCTTATCAAGTTCGGCATTGAAAAACTTTCCGGGCGAGTAAGCAATCCGCTCGATCTTGCCGGAGACCGGCGCTCTGTTCACATGGCAATCGAAGACGTTCATGAAAACCGATATTCGCGTCAGCGGCTCAGGCCCCATTCCCAGTTCCGGTGGCGGCGGAACACTGGCGATCGGCTCGACGCGACCGTCGGCCGGACTTATCACAAACCCTGGCTCGTTCGGCGTGACGCGATCCGGATCGCGGAAGAACACGACCATCCAGCCGGCGAGAATGGCAAGGACCCAGAACAACGGTTGCCAAAGAAGGCCAAGTATCAGCGCAAGGATGATCGTCCCGCCGATAAACGGATAACCGGCCCGGTTCACCGGAGGGATGGCTGTTTGCACGGATTTTACGATCGACATGGGCGGGACATACTTTCGGGCATCAGTTCAGATGAAATGCAGTTTGGTGACAGCCGTCAGGATGATCCTGAAAAGCCGCGTCGTGATACCGGATAATCCCCGGCAACGGTACTGTTAGGGAAAAAATCCTTTGCTTCTTCCCTGGTCCGGCGCAAGCGCTCTGCCGCTTCGTCGGCCTCGCGCTGGCGGGCCCACATCGCAGCATAAAGCCCATCCTGATCCAGCAGGTCGGAATGACCGCCTCGCTCTGCGATCTCGCCATCCTTCAGAACAATGATCTCGTCAGCATCAACGACGGTTGAGAGGCGGTGAGCGATCATCAATGTCGTCCTGTCCTGCGAAACCTGATCGAGCGCTGCCTGGATCTCCTGTTCGGTCGCAGTGTCAAGGGCAGACGTTGCCTCATCGAGGATGAGTATCGGCGGCGATTTCAGGATCGTCCTGGCAATCGCTACGCGTTGTTTCTCACCACCGGAAAGCATGAGGCCGCGTTCGCCGACCTGGGTGTCGAAACCGTCCGGCAGGCCTTCAATGAACTCGCTGATCTGCGCCATGGACGCGGCTGTACTGATGCTCTCCTTGTCCGCGTCCCAGCGTCCGTATCGGATATTATAGCCGATCGTGTCGTTGAACAGCACGGTCTCCTGGGTGACCATGCCGATAGCCGCTCTGACGGACTTCTGCTGAACATTGCGCAGATCCTGGCCGTCAATCTCGATCGAACCGCCCGTTACATCGTAAAACCGGAACAGCAGCCTCGAGATTGTCGATTTCCCGGCGCCGGACGGGCCGACAATGGCGACCTTCCTGCCCGCCGGAACGTCGAAACTAACGCCCTTGAGGATCGGGCGTTCCGGATCGTAATGAAATTCCACGTCATTGAAACGGATCGCGCCGGCGCTGACGTCCAATGCCGGTGCGTCCGGTTTGTCGACGATTTCCGGCGCCACGCCGAGCAATTCGAACATGGCTTCGATGTCGGCGAGGCCCTGCTTGATCTCGCGGTAGACAAAACCGATGAAATTGAGCGGTATCGAAAGCTGCATCAACAGTGCATTGATCAGAACGAAGTCGCCGATCGTCTGTTCGCCGGCAACAACAGCGCGCGCAGAAAGTGCCATGCAGACACCCATTCCAATTACGAAGATTACCGTTTGCCCGATATTGAGCCAAGCGAGCGATGTCCACGTTCTCGTGGCCGCACTTTCGTAGCGGGCCATGGAACGATCAAATCGTTCCGCCTCCATGCGCTCATTGCCAAAGTATTTCACCGTTTCGAAGTTCAAAAGCGAGTCAACCGCCTTGGAATTGGCGTCCGTGTCGCTTTCATTCATCTCGCGGCGGATGGAAATCCGCCAGTCACTGGCCCAGACGGTAAACCAGGTATAGGCCCAGATCGTCACTGCAATGACGATGACGTAGTAGAAATTGAACTGAAACCAGATGATACCGGCCATCAGTGTGAACTCGATTATCGTCGGCGCTGTATTCAGGATCGTGAAGCGGACAATCGTTTCGATTCCCTTGGTTCCGCGCTCGATGATACGCGACAGCCCACCGGTTCTTCGGGCGAGATGAAACCGCAAAGACAATTGGTGGATGTGAACGAAAGTCCGCTCGGCAAGCTGCCGCACCGCATATTGGCCGACACGGGCAAAGAGCGCATCGCGCAGCTGGTTGAAAGCGATCATCATGATACGGCCGAGCGAATAAGCCACGACAAGCATCACAGGCGTCAGGAGGAACAGGGGCAGGAAATCAGGCTGGTTCTCGCCGACGAGAAAATCCGTTATCCACTTGTAGGTATAGGGAACGAGGACGGTTACGATTTTGGCCAATACCAGTGCGGCAAAAGCGGTCATGACCCGACGTTTCAGGTCGGGCCGCTCCGACGGCCACATATAGGGCCACAGATTAGTAATTGTCCGGAAAGTCTGACCGCGGTCGGCAGTGATCTTACGGCCCGATCCGGCCTGGCGTGAATCCGCCATGGATTGCTCCAGTCAATGATGTGTCTGAACTGGCAGACGAACGTGCAAGCTACTCTAAGTGTCGGCCCGGAACTACTGCTGCACCCAGCCTTTTTCCGCTTCCGGAATGACGAATACCTGACCGGGATAAATGCGATGCGGATTGCGGATCTGGTCGTCGTTGGCACGATATATCGTCGTGTAGCGGATCCCGCGCCCATACACGCGACGGGATATGGTCCATAAGTTGTCGCCGCTGCGGATAATGACTGATTTCGGACCGGCGATCTTTGCCTGTTCGGCCGATTTGCTTGCACCGCCGCCAGCCGTTGCACTGGAGGGAAGAAGCGCAACGGCATCCACCTCCTTCACAAACGGAACCTCGGCGCGCCGCGAAACATACGAGCCGTCTGTCTGGAGTTCGTCGGCGCGAACCACGACGTCTCCAGCTGGAATTTCTGCTGGTGTCTCAAGAAGCCAGCGCCCTTCGCCGTTGGCCACGGTCTCACCAATCAGACTGTTGTCGACATAGACCCGAACCCTTGAACCCGGATTGCCCGTACCGGCCGCATAAACCATTCTGCCTTCGGTCTCCACGGCATCCAGAGCCAGGTTTACATCGGCTTTCGGTTTATCCGGTCCTGGAGCTGGAGGCTGCTCTTTCTGATCAACAACCGCCAATTCCACTTCTTGTTCGCTGGCTTTCTCCCCAGGCGCTTCCATTTCCAGTGCCGGCTTATCGTCGGATGTGTCAAAATCCGGTTTGCCGGCTACGTCATCCGCCGGTGCGGCTTGCTCGGACGCTTTCGTCCCCGCATCGGGTAACCGGTCCTGTTTGGCAGCAGCGTTGACCTCCTCCGGAGCTGGCGTTGCCTTTAGATCGGGCTCTTCCGACGGCTTCGCCGCGGCAACGTCGGACGCCTTGGTATCAGGCACGCCGGATGACATCGTTTCCGCTTTGTCGGCGGTGCCCATGTCACCTCCCGGCTTCGCTGCAACCTTGATGTCCTCAGGTTGAGCGCTCTTGGCGGATTCTGTTTCGTTCGCAGCGGTCTTGGCCTCAGTAACCTGGTCTGGCCCGCCTGCGCCTGGAAGTTTGGCCTCCGGTTTCTTGCCTTGCGCCTTAGCGGCCATGTTTTCCGCCACTTCTGGGCGCGGGGCGAGCTGAATGGCAGCCGGCGTTTCCGGCGTCAATTCATTGTCCGACGGCTGGGCGTCAGCACGTGCGACCTCGACAGGTTTCTCCGCCGCATCATCTGATTCTGTCCCTTTGGCGGGCTTTTCGGTATCGACCATCGGCTCGGTCGCCTCTGCAGGCGCCTTCGTGGCATCTCTCGCCGTTTCAACCGGCTTGGCGGTATTTTCCGCTGCGTCGTGTTCAGCCTTTCGCGCCGCCTCTGTCATGGTCTGATTTTCGTCCGGCGCAGTGCCCTC
>CAJHYR010000504.1_pt1 | contig 17501 bp, 16 predicted proteins | sample 9198791 | NCBI WGS metagenome assembly CAJHYR01 (sample SAMEA7708372, study PRJEB35096) | sediment metagenome | biome: marine neritic benthic zone biome [ENVO:01000025]; feature: sediment [ENVO:00002007]; material: shallow marine sediment [ENVO:03000034] sea grass bed [ENVO_01000059] ... | reverse complement strand
GGAGAGTTTGTCTGAAATCAGTACTTTGGGAGCCATCCTAAACCTTTCTTACGGGCGGCAGATTGAATTCCGGTCGCCGTCGCTTTCGCTTGAAATCCGTTCTGGTCGTCAGGGCAGTCAGGCCGCTTTCTGCCTGTCGGCAACAGCGGTTGCGAAAGCCCAGTCGAGCCACTCCGTCAGGGCCGCCAGGTCGCCTGTTTCAACGGTCGCCCCGCACCAGATCCGAAGCCCTGCAGGCGCATCCCGGTAAGCGCCGATATCAAAGGCAACACCTTCGTCATCGAGCAGCTTCGTGAGAGCGCTGGCGAACGCGGCCTGTTCGCTTTCAGGACGACCGGCAACCTCCGGGTCGGTAATGGTGAGGCAGACCGATGTATTGGACCGCGTCGTTTCATCTCCTGCCAGAAAGCTGATCCAGGGCGTTCGCTCAACCCAGTCTGAAATGACAGACGTGTTGTTGTCCGCCCGCTCAAAAAGCGCGCTGAGGCCGCCGATCGAACGCGCCCAGGACAATGCGTCGAGATAATCCTCAAGACAGAGCATGGAAGGTGTGTTGATCGTCTCCCCGCGAAACACGCCGTCGATCAGCTTGCCGCCCTTCGTCAGCCTGAATATTTTCGGCAGAGGCCGGTCCGGAACATAGGTCTCAAGCCTTTCGACTGCGCGCGGTGAAAGGATCAGAACACCGTGCTGGGCCTCACCGCCGAGCACCTTCTGCCAGGAATATGTAACAACATCGAGCTTGTCGAACGGCAGGTCCTGCGCGAACACAGCGCTCGTTGCATCGCATAATGTCAGCCCCTCGCGATCGGAAGCGATCCAGTCACCGTCGGGAACACGTACGCCGGACGTCGTACCGTTCCAGGTAAAGACGATATCGCGGTCGCAATCCACCGCCATAAGGTCCGGTAGCCGGCCATAGTCCGCCTCCAGGACCCGGACATCGTCCAGTCGAAGCTGTTTCAGGACATCGGTGACCCAACCCTTGCCGAAACTCTCCCAGGCAAGGCAATCAACACCGCGTGCGCCGAGCATACTCCAAAGGGCCATTTCAAATGCCCCGGTATCGGACGCCGGAACAATACCGATCAAATAATCGTTCGGTACACGCAGTAATTCGCGGGTTTCGTCGATCGCCAGTTTCAGACGCGCCTTACCCGGACCGGACCGATGAGATCGTCCCAGAACAGCATTCGTCAGGTTTTCAGGAGACCAGCCCGGCCGTTTGGCAGTCGGCCCGGACGAGAAACACGGATTTGATGGCCGCAAAGCCGGCTTTTCAATCGTCGTCATGTGGCTATCCTTCCAGATAGATGCCCCTCGTTGGGGAGGGGTGTCCCGCGGAGGGCGATAATGCACTGCAATATCAAAAGCAAGAGAAATGACTGTTTACCGCGGGATCAAAGCCTGTCGCGCTTGGCCAGACGTGGCAGGCCGTCCTTGTCAGCTCGCCGGCCCACCCGGCGTGAACCGCACGCCCAGGCGGAATGTATGCGCCTTCAGATCGTCGAACCGGATCGGTCCGCTCAGGACGGCATTGTTGCTGACGATCTCACCTTCTGGTGTGTGCAAGAACCTGTATCCGATATCAACGGCCCAATTGGCATCGATGTCGTAGCCGAGCCCGGCCATGAGAGCCCATGTGAACTGCACATCGTCGTTGGAATAACTGCCCAGTCCGCCGCCATATTCCCAGTTCATGTATGTGAACCCCAGGCCGGCGCCAATGTAAGGCGAGAATCCGGCATAGTGGCCGAGGTCGAGATAGGCGTTGGCCAGCAACGCCAGTGACCACATGTCTGCTGTTTCAACGGTAGCGCAGGTTGCCGGACTGCACGGGGCTACTGTTCCGCCGGACAATTCTGCGCTGGTGCTCAATTCAGCGGTTAAGTCAGCTCTGAGCAAATCGCCGATGCGCCGCCCGACGCCGATACCAATTCGCGCGGTTTCATCCAGCTCCGCGTAACCGAATTTCAGGGGGGCGACAGCTTCGTTGTAGGTTATATCCGGATCATCGTTGACCGCGTAGGCAATATCTCCGCGCAAATACCAGCTGCTGACTTCCTCTGGCGGTTCCGGCAGCGGTTCCGGATCAATGACCAACTCAGATTGCGCGGCCGCGTGAATCGGAATCAGGCACGACATACCGAATAACAATACGGTCGCTTGAACGATCCTGAGCATCAGTTCACCCTGCACTCCGCCCGACAGGTCGGCTCAACCCGCGGCGATTCAGAGTAAACCTATGTTCCGCCCCTTAATTTTGGATTAACCATATCTGTTAACCCGAAGACCGCAGGGAATCCCGTTGTCACGCAACGGTTCCAGGCAGCACGCTAGCAAGTGCCAGCGTAAATTAGTTCTGTCAGGCAGCTTGATTGAGGACTTCGATGATCTCATCGACGACATCGCTGACGAGGTTGGCATCATCCCCCTCGCCCATGACGCGGATCACCGGCTCGGTACCCGATTGGCGGATGACCAGACGTCCTTGGTTGCCAAGCCGAAGCCGCGCGTCCTCGATCACCTTCTTGACCTTGTCGTCTTCCAGCGGTTCGCCGCTTTCAAAGCTGACATTCTTCATCACCTGTGGAACCGGTTCGAAGCGGTGGCAGACTTCCGAAACCGGCTTCTGCTCCTGGCATACCACGGAAAGGACCTGCAAGGCTGCAACCAGTCCGTCACCGGTTGTTGAAAAATCGGAAAGAATGATATGTCCCGATTGCTCACCACCCACATTGTATCCGTTGGCGCGCATGTACTCGCTGACATAACGGTCGCCAACCGGTGTGCGCACCATGGCAAGGCCCTCGCCCGCAAGATAACGTTCAAGTCCAAGGTTCGACATCACCGTTGTCACGATGCCATTTCCGGAAAGGCGGTTTTCGGACCGCCAGAAGGCTGCCACCAGCGCCATAAGCTGGTCACCGTCGACGACCTGGCCATTTTCGTCAATGATGACGACCCTGTCTGCATCGCCGTCAAGCGCGATACCCACATCAGCCCGGACTTCGTGTACCTTTCTGGCAAGCGCGCCTGGTGAGGTCGATCCGACATCCCGGTTGATGTTGTAACCGTCCGGTTCCACACCCATGGAAACAACTTCCGCGCCGAGTTCCCACAGCGCGGCAGGCGCGACTTTATAGGACGCGCCGTGAGCGCAATCGACAACGATCCGCATGCCTTCGAAGCTGAGCTGCCGCGGCAATGTTCGCTTAGCGAACTCGATATATCGTTCATCGGCGGCATCGACGCGCTTGGCACGGCCGAGGTCGGCCGGAGCGACCAGATTTCGCCTGGGATCAGAGTCGATAAGAAGCTCAACTTCCTTTTCGACCTCATCGGACAGTTTGAAGCCGTCCGGCCCGAACAGTTTGATGCCATTGTCGGCAAAAAGGTTGTGGGACGCGGAAATCATGACACCGTAGTCGGCCCGCATCGACCGCGTAAGCATCGCAACGCCGGGCGTTGGTATCGGGCCAAGCAGGAACACGTCCACACCAACCGACGTGAAGCCGGCAACAAGGGCATTTTCGATCATATAGCCGGAAAGTCGCGTATCCTTGCCGATTACGACGCGCTGGCGGTGGCCGTTGCGGTAATACCGCCCGACAGCCATGCCAACCCGCATTGCAATATCCGGCGTAATAGGAAACGAATTCGCGGTTCCGCGGATACCGTCGGTTCCGAAATATCGACGTGTCATCTGTCGCCCGTCCCTACTTTTTTCGTTGTTCTTGTTATCTTAGCTGCCCTGTCCTTCAGCCGGAAGCGGCAGCTGACGCCATCCCGGCCGCACCATAGCGGAAATCGATTTCGAAAAGAATAATAGACCGTAAAGTACAAGGCCCGGAAAGGTTCCGGGCCTCAATATTTATATCATTTCGTAACAGGCCAGCCACATTGCCGGACCGGCCTGTCTTGAATCAGGTCGGCTGCGGTTCCATGCCCGGATCACCCTGATCCGGTTTTTTGCGCGAGCCCGTCGACGGCACGGCCGAACCGGTCGTTGACGACGAATCGTCGCTCGGATCTTCCCGGTTCGGACGGTTGCCCTTCAGCAGCTCCTTGATTTCATCGCCGCTGAGTGTTTCGAACTCCAGCAGTCCCTGGGCAAGCGCCTCAAGGTCGTCGGCCTTTTCCGTCAGGATCCGGCGGGCGGTATCATAGCCTTCATCGATCAACCGTTTGACTTCTGTGTCGATCTTGCGGGCCGTTTCTTCAGACACATTCTGCTGACGCGCCACCGAATGCCCCAGGAAAACCTCTTCCTGATTATCGCCATAGGCGACTGTCCCCAGCTCCTTGGAGAATCCCCACTGGGTGACCATGGCACGGGCAATCTTCGTGACTTGCGCAATATCGCTCTGCGCCCCGGCGGTCACCTTGTCATCTCCGAAGATCAGCTCTTCGGCGACGCGGCCGCCCATCGCCATGGCCAGCTTTGACGTCAATTGCTCATACGAATAACTGACCTGGTCTCTTTCCGGCAATGACTGGACCATCCCGAGCGCACGTCCGCGCGGAATGACTGTTGCCTTGTGGATTGGGTCGCTTGCCGGCGTATTCAGCGCAACAAGCGCGTGCCCGGCTTCATGATAAGCCGTTATTTTCTTTTCCTCCTCGGACATGACGAATGTCCGGCGCTCCGCACCCATCAGAACCTTGTCGCGGGCGTCGTCAAATTCGGCGGCGGTGACGAGCCGTTTGCTGCGGCGGGCCGCAAGCAGCGCCGCCTCATTCACAAGGTTCATCAGGTCAGCACCGGAAAAGCCCGGAGTACCCCGCGCGACGACCTTCAGGTCGACATCCGGGGCAAGAGGGACCTTTCGGACATGCACCTTGAGGATCTTCTCCCGGCCGATGATATCCGGGTTCGGCACCGTGATCTGGCGGTCGAAACGGCCGGGCCGCAGAAGTGCCGGGTCGAGCACGTCGGGACGGTTGGTTGCCGCGATCAGGATTATCCCTTCATTGGCCTCAAAGCCGTCCATTTCCACAAGCAACTGGTTCAGCGTCTGTTCGCGTTCATCGTTGCCGCCACCGAGACCGGCGCCGCGATGACGGCCAACGGCATCGATTTCGTCAACGAAGATGATGCACGGCGCATTCTTCTTGGCCTGTTCGAACATGTCCCGGACACGGCTCGCGCCGACACCGACAAACATTTCGACGAAGTCCGAACCGGAAATGGTGAAGAACGGCACACCCGCCTCGCCCGCGATCGCCCTGGCGAGAAGCGTCTTACCGGTGCCTGGAGGTCCGACCAGCAGTACGCCGCGGGGAATACGCCCGCCCAGGCGTTGAAATTTTTGCGGATCGCGCAGGAATTCGACGATTTCCTCAAGCTCTTCCTTGGCCTCGTCGACGCCGGCGACATCTTCAAATGTCACTCGGCCATGCGCCTCGGTCAGAAGTTTCGCCTTGGATTTGCCAAAACCCATGGCCCTGCCGCCGGCGCCCTGCATCTGGCGCATAAAGAAGATCCAGACTGCGATAAGAAGCAGCATCGGGAACCAACTGAGGAGAAGCTGGAACAGGTTCATCTCCTCCGTTTCCGGATTGATATCAACGTTAATGCCTTTTCCGACAAGCGAATCGATATCGGCATTGACCGGAGCATCCGTCTTGAACCGGTTGTTGTCCTGATATTCGCCGATAATCTCCTGGCCGGTGACCTCTATGCTTCTGACCTTGCCGTCATCGACCGCCTCGATAAATTCGGTATAGCTGATTTCCTGGATCCGGGGCTGGCTTGCCGGATTCTGTATCAGCTTGAACATCGCGACAAGCAGCACAAGAATCACGATCCAAAGAGCAAAAGTCCGGAAATTCTGGTTCATTACGGTTTTGTCCCCAAGTGCCGGTGACGGCACGGTTTATAGCGCAACATGTATTGCTATACTAAATAGGTTGTCGCTCCGTTGATGCCAAGGCTCAGCCCGGAACAGTGCAAATTCGTCGGCCGACACGGTTACAGGAAAGTTCTGGCGATTTTCAGGCCGACTTTAGCATGAATTTTCCATGTTTGTGCCAAGCAGGATTATCCGAGGGTTAAAAAGCCGCTCGGCGACCAGGTTTCGGCAGCCGAAATGCGCGAACTCGCCTGTGTCCGCGGCATCCAGGAACTCTGGCACGGCGACAAGTTCGTCATCGCGATATAGCGCCGGAACCGCCTGCAGGACATCTGGTTTCGCAAGGCCGCGGAAGTGCACCCTCTGCGCACCAAGCGGCGCGAGAACGCGGCTATCCGACATATCCTCCCCGATAGCGACAAGAAACCGCCGATCCCAGACACTGCACTCTCCAGGTTCAACAATTCTCCGTTCCAGCCCGGATCGCCCCCATTCGCGGTAGAGGCGTAACTCACCGCCCCTGAGGTCGGCAACGCATCCGTTCAAGGTCCGGCGCACCGAAGTGGAGTTTTCCGCGGCGTCGCGAAGCGCCGACAAAAGGTTCTCCAGCCGGTCCATCCGTGGCGTATACTCAGATCCGCCGACGGCCTGCAGGAGCCGGCCCATGGCCCTGAGGGCCGTTTCAGCCGGCGTATCGAGAAACGGAACGATATCGATCACCGCCGAGCCGAAATCGTCGAAGGTCACATTGGATCTCAGATGTGCACTGACATAGTGATCCAGCGCCTCGCCGGCTCGTTGCAAGCGGGCGGCGGTCTCTGCGAGACGATCTGCGGTCAAATCAGCGTCTGCCAGCACCGGGGCGACGGACCGGATGCGGACACGGGCAAAAGCCATATCCTCATTCGTCGGATCTTCGACCCAGGAAAGCCCGCTGTCTTCCACCAGCTTGTGCAGATGCACCCGGCTTTCCTGAAGAAGCGGACGAGCAAGCGCGATTTCGCCATGCTCAATGCCGAACAGCGACGAAAAACGCTGCATTGCGCCAAGACCGTAAACGCCCGATCCACGCGCAAGGCGCAGCAGGAAGGTCTCTGCCTGATCTTCAATATGGTGGGCGGTGACAATCGTGTCGAAGCCACTATCGAATGCGGCCGCGGCAAGGCAGCGGTAGCGAGCACGCCGGGCCCGGGCCTGAATATTGCCGCTGTCTCCCGGCCCGTCATCGTCGTTGCCGATCGTGGTCCTGAGGATCTGGCAATCCAGATCGAGTGACCGGGCATTTTCCGCAACCAGGCGGGTTTCCGCTTCAGATTCCGGCCGCAGTCCGTGATCGACCGTTGCCACCTTGATCGCACATTGCGGCCGGCCTTCGCGTTTCCATCGCGAAGCAAGGATCATCAGTGCCGTGGAATCCCTGCCGCCGGACACGGCGAGCAGAAGACCCTTTCTGTCGGCAAGAGCTTTGAAGATCTGATCCGGATCCAGCGATCTCATCAGCCATTCGACAGCGGATTCCCGCTCAGCAATCCGCCCGTTGCTGCTCATTGGCAACCCGGGCTCTGGTCGCGCCGGTCGCGTCGGGATATTTGCGGGCCACTTCGGCGAAGGTCGCGCAGGCCGCCTCCTTTTCGCCCAGGCCAACCAGGGCGACACCCAGTTTGACGAGAGTATCCGGACCCTTTGGACTGTTCGGCACGCGCTTGTAGAGATCCAGGAAACCGCTTGCCGCCTCTTGGTTCTTTCCCTGTTTCAACTGCGCTTCTGCAAGCCAGAAGCGGGCATCATCGGCAAGCGCGTGATCGGGGAACTGGCCGAGCCATGCCTTGAAATGCACTTCCGCAAAAGGATAGTCGCCGGTCAGGACATATCCGTAGGCAAGATCATACTCGTCACGCGGCGCGCCCGTGATCGATGCCGTCAGTTGCGGGCTGTCCTGGGGGATCGCCTGATCCTGTCCGGCCAAACCCGTTCCGCTGTCAACCGCCACGTTCTCAGAACCTGCCGCCAGTGCCGACAGATCCAGTGGCGCTCCGGTCCCGGCGCCTTCGGCACCGGTCGTATCCGGCTGCGTACCGGTTGCGGTTGCCAACCCGGTTCCCGCGCCATCTCCGGCAATCAGCGGATCGTTCTCGCTGACGGAGAGGGTTCCGAGGTCCTGAGCCGGCGCGCCTGCAGCCGCGCTGGAATTGTTCTGCGGATTGATCGCGCCGCGCACAATGACATCGTTGGACTGTGCACCGCCGGTTACACCGGCCTGCTGGCGCAGCTTGCGGAGCTCGAACTTCAGCTGCTCATTTTCACCGGTCAATTCACGAACCTGCGCCTCAAGTTGCTGGATGTAAAGGCGCATTTCGCCGATCTCGCGGCTCGATTGGGCGGAAACCGGAAAGGAGCCGGCCATGACGACAAGCGCGAGCCCGATCGAAAGTGCAAAGAACCTGGCTTTCATCATCCTGTACCTGCAAAAACGCGGTCCTGCTCCACCGGAACCGGCGGTCGTGCAGCCGCAAATGCGCCCCGACATATTGTAGAACAATCTTGGCAAAAATAGATGAGCGGCGGCCTGACCACAAGAGCCCGCCGCCGCAAACACATCGTTTGATTGCTGTTTTGTCCGGCTAGAGCGCTTCGCGCTAACTAGACGCGCCGCTCAAGACGGTCACCGCGCGCCGGTTCTGACGCCAGCACGAAATATCGTCGCAAACCGCGACCGGCCGCTCCTTGCCGTAGGAGATCGTCCTCATGCGGTTCGGAGCAACACCCTGGGCGATGAGGTAGTCCCGGGTCGCTGCAGCGCGCCGCGCGCCAAGCGCCAGATTGTATTCACGGGTCCCGCGCTCGTCGGCATGGCCTTCAACGACGAAACTGTACTGCTGGTACTTGTTCAGCCATTGCGCCTGACGTGTCAGTGTCTGCTGCGCTTCCGCCGTCAGGGTCGAGGAGTCGACGGTGAAGAAGACCCGGTCACCGACATTAACCTGGAAATCCTGCGCGCTACCCGGCGACGCCGCTCCGCCGATCGCATCTTGCAGTCCGCGCTGACTGGAACAGCCGGCAGCAAACAGCGTCAAAATTGCCACAAGAACGACAATCAATCTTGCGGAGGAATGGGAAAACGTCATTGTTTGAAACTCCTGCCCGTTGAAGGGGCACATTGCTCGCTTGTAATTCGTTAGGGTTAACCACTGGTCAAAAATCGTGGTTAAATTTCGGTAAAGCGGGATTTTATCGACAACCAGATCAGTTCAGGAGGGACGACCAGGAGGGGTCGGACGCAAAATTCGGCGATGGCACGCGCTGCTCGTTGTAACCGGTCAGGTCGACCGACCACAGCTCTGGTCCGCCGCCAGCACCTGGAATATCGCGGAAGAACATGATGACCCTCCCGTTCGGCGACCAGGTCGGCCCTTCATTGTGAAAGCCTTCGGTGAGAATGCGTTCGCCGGACCCGTCCGGCGCCATGACGCCGATTGAGAAACTGCCACTCTCCTGTTTCGTGAACGCAATGTAATCACCACGCGGCGACCAGACCGGTGTCCCGTAACGGCCCGTTCCGAAACTGATCCTCTGCGCCTCGCCGCCCTCGGCGCTCATGACATAGAGCTGCTGGCTTCCGCCGCGATCGGATTCAAAGACAATTCGCCGACCGTCCGGGGAAAAAGACGGTGCGGTATCAATCGACGGAGATGCCGTCAGCCGCGTCAGCTGCCGCGTCCGCAGATCGAGCTTGTAAATGTTCGTATTGGCGCCCTGCTGCAACGACATCACGACCTGCTGGCCGTCCGGCGAGAACCGCGGGCTGAACGCCATGTTGGGAAAATTACCGACGATTTCACGCTGGCCGGTGTCAATATTGAGGAGATAGACGCGCCACTGGTCGCCGGAGAGCGACGAATAGGTGATCTCCTGCCGCGAGGGTGAAAACCGCGGCGTAACGACAAGATCATTACCACTGGAAAGGTACTGGATGTTCGCCCCGTCCTGATCCATCAGTGCGAGACGCTTGACCCGTTGATCCTTGCTTCCCGATTCGTCGATGAAGGCAATGCGGCTGTCGAAGTAGCCGGTTTCTCCGGTCAGCCTCTCATAAATGGCATCGGAGATTATATGGGCCACACGGCGCCAGTTTTCCGGCGTTGAGAAGAACTGCTGTCCGGTCAGTTGCTGGCCGGTGAAGACATCCCACAGCCGGTATTCGGCAGATATCCGCCCGTCGCCGGTCGATGCCACCCGCCCGGCAACGAGCGCCTGGACATTGAGCGGCCGCCAGTTGCCGAAGTTCGGCGTACCGTCGGGGCTGACAGTATCTTCCACGAAAGCCGCCGGGTCTATTGGCGCGAACAGACCGGAGCGCCGCAAATTGGCCGTGATGACACCGGCGACATTGGCGCTGAGCTCGTCCGGCCCACCTCCGGCCCCGGCAAAGGCCGGTATAGCAATCGGCATCGGCTGGATGTTGCCCTGGGTAATGTCGATGTTGAGCTGCGCTCGGGAAATACCACAAAGCGCGATCAGGGCCATCGCCAGAACCGGTAAGAGCAACAAGGGCTGCCGCACGACAAATTTTGCGGCAATCCGTTCATCGGGCATTGTTAGTCTCCTTGAGTCGTCCGGAACATGAACCAATCCTCTGGCAGATCGTAGTCTAAAGCGTGTCGCGTCTCGTTCAGCCGCCGAGCATCTGACTTGGATCGAACGTGAAATTGATGCTGCGCCACACATGATACTTTTCGGGCGGCAATATGTCGTACGGCGCGCAAACCTGAACTGCGCGCACTGCGCTTTCTGCAGCGATTTGCGCAAGCGGGTCAAATCCGCCGCCGATCACCCTTGGTGGTGCCGAAAGCGATCCGTCCGGATTGAGGTTTATGGCGACCTGCACGCGAAGGTCTTTCGCCTCACGCACACCCGTGGGTGGATTCCAGCACTGATAAAGCCGCGCTTGCAGGGCGGCAATCTCGCTCTGGGTCATGGCGGCCTGGGCCTGACCTTCAACCGAACCGAATGTCTGAGGCTCAGATGACGGTTCCGGACTTCCGCCGCCGGCCGGATCGCGCTTGTTCAGGAGCGCGGCGATATCATCTGAATTGAATTCCGGTTCATTCTTTTCCGGCGTCTTGGCCTGGAGTTTGGGCTTGACGATGTTCTTCGGCGGTTTTGGCCGCTGTTTCGGCTTGGGTGCAGGGGCAAGGGCCTCCGCCGGTTTTTCCGTCTTCGGCTTTGGCTCCCGCGCCGGTTCCGGCTTCAGCGCAGCCACATCCGTCTCAGCCTTCTTTTCCGGTTTCGCCTCTTCCGCTTTCTTCGGGGTCGGCAAGGGGGCCGGTTCTCGCGCTTCCTTGACCGGCGTCTTGGCTACCTTTTCCTGCGGTTCGGGCTGTTCGGTCTCCGCCTTCTTGTTCGGCAAGGGCTGGGGTGGCGTCTCGGCCGCCTTTTCCGGTTCGGCCTTCTTGCTGCCGAGGGTCAGGTCCGTGATTTCGTCGATCGGCACGAGTTCTACCGGCATCGCTTCGATCGCATCGGGTTCCATCAACGACGAACTGGGCAGACCGACGGCGGCCGCCACGAAGACCGCAGCGTGCAACCCGATCGACATGCCCATTCCGATGCGCAAGGCTCAACTCTCCAGATCTTGCAGCGTTACAAGCCCGATCCGCTTGTACCCTGCTGCATTGAGCCGCCCCATGACCTGCATCATTGTACCGTAATCTGCCGCTCGGTCACCCCGCACGAATATTCGTTCATTGAGACCGTTTGCGGCAATCGCCTGAAGTGTCGCAACAAGCTTTTCCGCTGACACCTCCTTGTCCTGCAGGAAAATCCTGCCATCCGCGCTGACCGAGACGGTGATCGGTTCGACGTCACCTTCCATGGCCTTCGCCTCGGTCTCCGGAAGATCGATTGGCACGCCGACGGTCAGGAGCGGCGCCGTAACCATGAAGATAATCAGGAGCACGAGCATCACGTCGACAAAGGGCGTGACGTTGATCTCGGCGATCGGCGCATGGCGCCGGCGCACGCGGCGCCGCCCGCTGCCGGCCGTTGGCGAGATCATGCCACTGGCCATCAGGCCGGGCTCCGCTCGTCGATCTGGCGGGAGAGGATCGCAGCAAACTCGTCCGCAAAGCCTTCGAGGCGGATGGTCAGCCGCGTCACCTGGCTGGCGAACTTGTTGTAGAACATCACTGCCGGAATGGCGGCCAGCAGACCGAGCGCGGTTGCCAGCAGCGCCTCGGCGATTCCGGGCGCGACCACGGCCAGATTGGTGTTCTTGGACGCGGCAATGGCCTGGAACGATGTCATGATGCCCCAGACGGTCCCGAAGAGGCCGATGAAGGGTGCGGCTGATCCGACGGTAGCCAACACCAGCAGGCGACGTTCCAGGCGGTCGACTTCACGGGCCACGGTTACATCCATGACCCGGTCGATACGGCCACTCAGCCCGTGCAGGGTCTTGGGCGCCACCTCGTAGGTGCGCTTCCATTCCCGCATCGCGGCGACGAAGACCGCGGACATGCCGTGGGTGTCCCGTTCAGAAACCTGTTCATAAAGCTTATCCAGCGACTGGCCTGACCAGAAGGCATTCTCGAACTTGTCGATCTGCCGCCGCGTGCGCGCAAACAACAGATATTTGTCGAAGATGATCGCCCAGCACCAGACCGAAGCGACCAACAGGCCGATCATCACCAGCTTGACGACAATGTGAGATTGCCAGAACAGCGAAAGCACGGAAAAACTCGCCGGCGCGGCGAGTGCCGAAGGAATGATATCAGGGTTCATGGGATCCGATCACTTCGTTTGATCTCGCTATTGAAATGGCGTTTGAATGTGTCCAAATCGCGACGCGCAACTGGGTCGGGACACACTGAACGTATCCGCCATTTCCCAAGCATAATTATGGTTAATGAAGTCTTATCAAAGGTCTTAATGTGATTGGTCAAGGGGCTTGATCAGCTCAGCATCGATCGGATGACTGACGGTAATCGGACGGGCTTGCCGGCATCGCTGATCAGCGCCACCGAGACGCCGGCCCTGACAATCGGACGACCGTCGCAATGAATCTGCTGGTCAAGCACGATGCGCGCGCCGCTGACCTGATCGGCCCGTGTCGTGATCATCAGCACATCGTCGATCGCGGCAGCTGCGAGAAAGTCGATCTCCATCCGCACAACCGCGAACGCAAGACCCTCGGCGGCAAGCTCATGATGATGCACGCCTTTCAACCGAAGAAAATCGGTCCGCCCCCGCTCCATAAAATGTAAAAAGCGGGCGTGGTAGATCCGCCCGGAAAAATCGGTGTCCTCGAAATAGACCCGCTGGAGGAGTTCGTGCCCGTCCGCTGTCAGGCGACCGGCAATGTCATTCGCCATCTTCACCGTTGAACAGTCCGATCTGGTTCGCCGTACGGTCCGGTGGCGGAGACAAGCCAAGATGCTCGAACGCCTTGGCCGTCAGCAGCCGCCCGCGCGGCGTGCGTTGCAGAAAGCCCTGTTGGATCATGAAGGGCTCGACAATGTCTTCAAGCGCGTCGCGCGGTTCCGAGAGGCCCGCAGATACGGTTTCAATGCCGACCGGTCCGCCGCCGAAATGCTCGGCGATCAGTTTCAGGTATCGCCGGTCGAGGGAATCGAGCCCCTGTCCGTCCACCTCCAGTGCAAGCAGTGCCCTGTCGGCAATCGCGCTGGTAATCTCGCCGGTCCCCTTCACCACCGCAAAATCGCGCACTCGGCGCAGGAGCCGACCTGCGATGCGGGGCGTGCCGCGTGCCCGACGGGCAATCTCGCAGGCTCCATCATCGGTGATCGGTACGGCCAGGATTCGCGCCCCGCGGCGGACAATCGTCTCCAACTCGCCTTCGTCGTAGAACTCCAGCCGGACGGGAATGCCGAACCGGTCGCGCAGCGGCGTTGTCAAGAGGCCGAGCCGGGTCGTCGCACCGATCAGCGTGAATTTGGAAAGATCGATGCGCACCGACCGGGCGGCCGGGCCTTCGCCGATGATGAGATCCAGCTGGAAATCCTCCATTGCCGGATAGAGGATTTCCTCAACCGCCGGATTGAGTCGGTGAATTTCGTCAATGAAGAGAACATCGCGGTCTTCCAGATTGGTGAGCAGCGCCGCCAGGTCCCCCGCCTTGCCGATGACCGGTCCGGAGGTTGCGCGGAAATTGACCCCGAGTTCGCGCGCGACGATCTGCGCCAGTGTCGTCTTGCCGAGACCCGGCGGTCCGACAAAGAGGACGTGATCGAGGGCTTCGCCGCGCCCGCGTGCGGCGTCGATGAACACCTGCAGGTTTGCCCGCGCCTTGGCCTGGCCGATGAAATCGGCCAGCACCTGCGGCCGCAGCGAGGCTTCAGGATCATCGCTGTCCTGCGGATCGGCCGATATCAGGCGGTCTTCGCTCATTCTGGTCGTTCCGCTATCCCGCCAGTTCCTTCAGGCCAAGCCGGATCAGCGCGGCCGTATCGCCATTCTCGCCATTCGCGCGCATCGCGGTGGCGATAGCCGCCGATGCCTGCGCCTGCGCATAGCCCAGATTGACCAGCGCGGAAACCGCATCGGCGACCGGCGCCGGGGCAGTCCCCGATCCGACCTCCGCCTGCAGTTCGGCGACGAGCGGGTCGGCGCCCGCGAGCCCGGAGAGCTGTGGCGCCTTGTCCTTCAGCTCCGTGCAGATGCGCTGGCCGACCTTCGGGCCGACGCCGGGCGCGCGCGCGATCATTGCCTTGTCACCGAGCGCGATCGCCGAGGCAAGATCGGACGTTTTCAGCGTCCCGAGAATCGCCAGCGCGACACGTGTTCCAACGCCCTGCACGGTGAGCAGCAGCCGGAACCATTCGCGCTCCATGTCGGAGGCGAAGCCGAACAGGCGGATCTCCTGTTCGCGCACATAGGTTTCAATTGAAATCGTTACCGCCTCGCCGACGGGGGGCAGGCTCTGCAACGTCGTTGTCGAACAATGGGCCACGTAGCCAACGCCGTGGACATCGATAATCACCCAGTCGGGTCCGTAGGAATCGATCGTGCCCTTCAGCTTGCCGATCATCGCCCACCTCCGGCGGCGGAAATGGCGACCTGCGCGATCGGCGCACGCCGGTGATGGGCATGGCAGATGGCGATCGCCAGCGCGTCCGCCGCATCGTCGCTGTCATATTCGGCCTTCGGCAAGAGGACGGAGACCATGGTTCGGATCTGCTGCTTGGCCCCATGGCCTGTGCCGACGACCGTCTTTTTCACCTGGTTTGGTGCATATTCGGCGACCATGAGCCCAGCCTGCGCGGGGACCAGCATTGCAATGCCCCGGGCCTGGCCAAGCTTCAATGTTGCCGCCGCATCGCGGTTGACGAAAGTCGCTTCGACGGCGGCTTCGCCCGGGCTGTGGCGCGCAATGGCATCGCTAAGGCCGGCATGCAACTGCTTCAATCGTTCGGCGAGATCCGAATGCTCGGTCGAGGTGACGGTACCGGCGGCCACGAACGACAGGCGCGAGCCGGCGCACGCGATGACGCCCCAGCCGGTGCGCCTCAGGCCCGGGTCAATGCCGATAATTCGAATCGCCTGCTCCATGGCGGGACCATAGACCATTGACGCGGCCGAATTCCAACGCCTTCGGAAAGTTGGACACCACATGGCGCGCTATTGTCCCTACCCTGCGCTTTCCTGGCGAGGGCGTGTATCAGCATGCCCGGCATGGGCCGGCAGCACAAAATTTTATCCGACTGCTTAACCGAAATTTTCGCGGTTTTGCCTAGAACGTCTCCTGATTCAACAGTTGGAGTTCCGCTCATGCGCTCGTCACTATCGCTCCGGCAGCTTTTGTTTGCCGTTGTCATCGCTTCAGCATGCGTGACACCCGTTGCTGCCGACCGGTTCGAATTTGCAGAACTTGCCGATCCGATGTACCGCGTCCCGGATCGCGCGTTCCCCGATTGCTGTGCTGAGCCCCATTGGTGGTCGTCCGTCGGCGGTTCCCCAATTCGGTCGATTGAGGAACTCTATGCCCTCTGGCAGAACAACGATGTGGAGAAACGCATAAAAGCGAAAGCGTTCTTTCAGGCCGTACATGACTTCCGCGGCCGCAACGATGAAATCGTGGCAACAGCGATCGCGCTCTATCCGAATGTCGATGGAAAGTACCCGGACCTGATACCCTTGCTTGAATACGGCGTTGGTGAATATTTCGACTATGACGGTTCGCGGGATCATTATGTCGGACCTGCGGCTGATCGGTCTGCCGGCCTCGTTCGTCATCTGGCGCGGCAATACCAGAAACAGGGCCTGCACGAGCAGACCGTCAAACTCCTTGCGGCATTCATGACCAAGCGGGAGAAGGAGACCAACGCCCATCTCCTCCAACTGATCAGCATGAGCCTTGCACAATCCCTCGACGCGCTGGGGCAGACGAAAACAGCAGATCGTATCCTGGCTTATGCACAGACCCAGGACGGCAGCTGGGACAAGAAAATCGCCGATCAGCGCGATCAGTTGCGACAGAAACTCTCGCTGTTCGACCGTCTGCCCGCTAACACAGGCTATTTCCTGCTGGTCGCGCTCGTGGCACTTGCAGTTGCCGCAGGCTTGATTGCACGACGCCAATCTCGCCCTCAGGAAGGGCATTGACGTCTCCGGTCGCCGGACATTTGCCTCCCCTTGCAGCCAGGCTTTCACGGTCGTGTCCTAGACATCAATTGCGTTGCTGCGCATTGCGGCAATGACCAGACCGAAGGCGATGACCGAGGCGATGAGAAATCCGAAGCTCAGCGGCAGCGCCGTGGCGTCATAGAACCGCCCGGCTATCACGGCAAAGACGACGCCGGTCAGGGTCGACACGGAGGAGACAACGGATGTTCCGAGCCCGGCGACCCGGCCGAGCGCTTCCATTGCCATGGCATTGAGGTTGCCGAGAAGAACGCCGAAGCAGCCGAACATCACAAGGCAGCATGCCATGAAGGCCGTGAACGGCGGCACGCCGCCGTAGCGGCCGGCGATCGCGATCAACAGCCCGCTGATCAGGAAAAGGAGGATCAGCGCCCCGATACTGAGCCGGATCATGCCGAAACGCATCACCAGCTGGCTGTTGAGAAAGAAGACGGCGGCCTGGCCCACCGACAGGATCGCGAAATAGAGCGCGAATAGGTTACCCGCCTGGTAGAGGTCGTCGAACAGGGCCTCCGCAGTACCGAGATAGGAGAGGAACGCACCGAAGACGCATCCCATCGCGACTGCATTGGCCATCACGCGCGGATGGGCAAGGATCAGTTTGGAATTGGCAAAAAGCGCCCGGGCCGAGATGGGTGTCCGCAGGTCCGGGCTCAGGGTTTCCGGCTGGCGAAGGGCCATCCAGGTCCCGACAAGGACCGCAACCACGACAAAGACGAGAAAGAGGCTGCGCCAGCCGACGAAATTCAGGATGATCTGACCGCCTGCCGGGGCGATCATCGGCACGATCATGAACACCATCAGGATGATCGACATGATCCGGGCCATCGCCTCGCCGCGATAAAGGTCCCGGATCAGCGCCCGCGAGCCGATCTTCGGGCCGGCGGCGCCAAAACCCTGGATGATCCGGCCGAGAACCATCTGTTCAAGCGAAACAGCGGTCATCGCGATGAGCGCGCCAAGGCTGTAGATCGCAAGCCCGATCAT
>CAJHYR010000064.1_pt1 | contig 18010 bp, 10 predicted proteins | sample 9198791 | NCBI WGS metagenome assembly CAJHYR01 (sample SAMEA7708372, study PRJEB35096) | sediment metagenome | biome: marine neritic benthic zone biome [ENVO:01000025]; feature: sediment [ENVO:00002007]; material: shallow marine sediment [ENVO:03000034] sea grass bed [ENVO_01000059] ... | reverse complement strand
TGGAGTCACTCGACCAGTACAATTCCTTCTCGGCTGGGCAGTCACGGCTCATATTGCTCGATTTACCCTTTGTAGCGATCTACCTCGCCGTAATTCTTGTTGTTGCGGCACCGCTCGTTCTGACCCTCGTTGCACTTGTCAGTCTGTTCTTTCTCCTCGTTGTGATGCGAGCGAAGGCGCTCAGACGGGTTCTGGCAGAGCGATCTAATCACAACCACAGACGCGACAGTTATATCGCCGAAACGCTGGGCGGAATTGAAACAATCAAGATCATGGCCATGGAGCCACAAATGCAGAGGCGCTTTGAGCGTCTGCAACAGAAGAACGCAGCGATTTCGCACCGCAGTATTTCGTTGAGTAACGAACTTCAGATCTATTCGCACATGATCGCCAATATCGTCCTGGTCACGATCGTCAGCGTAGGAGCTCTGATGGTCATACAAGGAATACTCAGCGTTGGAAGTCTGGCTTGTTGCACGCTTCTAACGAGCCGGGTGATGCAGCCTGCTGTTCGCGGTGTCCAGGTTTTGATGGAGTTGGAGACTGCTCAACTGGCGCGGGAGACCGCGGAGCAATTATTCGCCTTACCCGTTTCGACCGCAGACAGAAGCAAATCCTCGTGCCGCGGGGAAATTAATATACAGAATGCCAGTTTTGCCTATGAGGGCTCCGGTAAGCCCGCGCTAAAGGACATCACCTTGCACGCCAATCCCGGCGAAATCATAGGAATTCGAGGTGAGCATGCGAGCGGAAAATCGACGCTCATAAAATTGATCTCGGGCGAACTCGCCCCGACGAGTGGCACCTGCAAAATCGACGGCAAGTCGATTTCTGCCGCAGAACATGCCGGTCTGGCTAAATCCATTGTCCTCGTCTCTCAGGAAAGCGCGATATTTGATGGTACGATCATGGACAACATTACGATGTTCCAAAGTCGATCGGCAAACATCCAGAATGCGCGCCAGGCTGCACAATTGATCGAACTAGAGGACGATATCCACCGTTTGCCGCAGGGTTACGACACACCAATAGGTCAAGGCGTCGCCGAAGCGTTGCCGAAGGGCATGGTTCAGCGAATCATAATCGCTCGGGCCTTGGCGAAAAGACCAAAGATCTTGCTGTTCGACGAGGCCAATTCCATGTTGGACATGCCCTCAGACCGGGCGCTGAGACGCGGATTCAGAAGGTTGAAAGGGCAGACGACCACGCTGCTCATTTCCAACAGGCAATCATTACTGGCGATTGCCGACAGGCGCTACGTTCTGCAGGCGGGAAGCCTGCTCGAAGCTGTCGACGATCCGGAAATCAATCAAGAAAGACCAACCAGGGTTCGCGCGGCGGTGCGTCATGGCTGAACAGACGGTCAGATACACTTCATTCGGCAAACGCCAGAACGCGCAGCCTCAAGCCGGGGATATGCCTCCCAGGCCGAATACTGTTCATGAGCTGCAATCGCTCTTGTCAAACACCTTCGGGGACTTCGAAGGAGGCCAGGTGGACGAGAGCAGCGCGGCCGGTGCTTGTCTGAGGCCCGTCCTTGCGGCAGTGGGATGGAGTGGGGAAACCCGGCACATCTTCGAAGCGCTTCCACACATCGACCGCGTCAATGACATTGAAGGATTGCGCGCCGTTCTGGCATCGTTGAACTTTGAAACCGTCAAGATCGCGTCATCGTCCAGCGAAATCTCACCGGCGATGCTTCCTTGCCTGCTTGAAAAAGGCGGCGAGGAATTAGCGGTCGGTTTGTGTATCTCCGAAAACGGCCAACTGCTTGTTTTTGATGGCGTTCGACGCGACTTTGTTGAAGTTGAGCCGAGCGGATCCGGATACAGTATCTACACCATCAAGGAGATCGATGACGAAGTCGAGCAATTGGAGATCACGAAAACCGGTTGGGTTCAAACCCTGTTCGGAAAATTCAAACGCATCATTGTGATCCTGTTTTTGTTATCGCTTGCGGTGAATCTGCTCGCGCTCCTCGTGCCGCTCTACATCATTGGCGTCTATGATCTGGCGATCGGGGCGAAGTCTGTCACGACCTTATTGTCAATGCTCGCCGGGATCATGCTGATCATTGCTGCTGAGATCGGCTTGCGTGTGGTCCGAGGACGGGCAATCGCATATATGGGCGCGCGGGTGGAAAGCCTGATCTCGATGCGGGCTTTCCAGCAATTGCTTTATTTGCCCGTCCACATGACGGAATCATCGAGTATCGCGACGCAGGTTACCCGTCTCAGGCAATATCAAAACGTAAGGGATCTGTTCGCCGGTTCACTCGCACCAGCGATCCTTGACCTTCCCTTCATCTCTGTCTTCGTCGTCGCTGCGTTCGCCGTCGGCGGCATTCTTGGCTTCATTCCGGTGGCGCTTATCGCCGTCTATGGGATCATGGCCGCGATCACGATACCACTGGCGAAAACGCATCTTCGGCAAGCCGGTGCGGCACGGTCAGCCATGCGCAATTTTCTGACGGAGACGACAACCAAGCATCGGACGATCAGCGATTATCGCGCGAAGGACGCCTGGAACACCCGCTTTGAAGATCTTGTAGGCGATGAGTTGTCGACCCAGTTCAAGGCACAACAATTCAACGTCACAGTCCAGACGATCGCGCAGATGCTCATGGTCGTTGCGGGTGCAGTTACGATTGGGATTGGCACAGTCCTGGCAATGGACGGGGCCGTCTCGATTGGCGGACTTATCGGAACCACAGCGCTCGTCTGGCGCGGCTTGTCGCCGATACAATCCACGTTCCTGGGATTAACCAGGCTCAGCCAAGCTGTCGAAAGCATGCGACAGATCAATCAATTGATGCGCATCCCATTGGAACGCCGGCCAGGCAAACAGTCGACTCTTTACCGCGAATTCAAAGGAAATATCGCAGTCCTTGGCGTCAGCATGCGTTACGCGAACCAGCCTGAACCGGCTTTGAATGGTTTCACGATGAACATCGCAGAGGGCGAGACAATAGCGATTACCGGCAACAGCGGTGCAGGCAAGTCAACATTACTCAAGGTTATCGCCGGCTTATACCGCCCGCAAGCAGGCGTCATCCTCATCGACGATTTGAACACGCGTCAGCTCGATATGGGCGAACTTCGCCAGGCTATCGGTTTTGTTCCGCAAAAACAGTCCTTTTTCTATGGCACAATTCGCCAGAACATGCTGCTCGCACATCCGACTGCAGGACAGGCGGACATTGAACGCGCGCTTGCAAGGGTGGGCGCCCTTGAAACCGTGAAACGGCTGGACGGTGGAATTGATTTCCGTTTGCACGGAAGCAGGGAATCAAGGTTCCCGGAAGCGTTTCTGAAGCAACTCATGCTGGCAAGAGCGTTTGTGAAAGACGCGGCGATCTATCTTCTGGACGAACCCGGGACACAGCTCGATCTCGGCGGGGATAAAGCCCTTGTCCAAACCCTCCAGGCCGAAAAGGGCAAGTCGACGATTGTAATCGTCACGCATCGGCCGTCGCACATGGAATTGGCAGACAGGGTGATTGTCATGCATCAGGGACGAACCGTCGCTGAAGGCACGCCCGACGAAATCATACCTTTGATCACCGACAACGGACAATCGACTGAGAACGAACGGGTGGCGGGATGACTTCGTATAAATCCGGAAACCGACAAAACTGAATCAGAAACAGCAACCATCGTGGGTTTAGTGACAATGCGTTCAGGAAAAACACCAAAGACAGACAAGAGCAAAAGCGACGCCGGCGGAATGAACAGCAAGAAACTCATTTTGCCGCTTACATTGGAAGATGGGCGGGTGCCCGGCTTGCTGGCGAAGCTTTCCTATGCTGCGTGCGCCCTGATCGCAGCCGCAGTCATATGGGCTTACCAGACTGAAATCAGGGAACTCGCGATTGGTCGCGGAGAGATCGTGCCGCTCGAATCAGTCAAAATCGTTCATCATCTGGAAGGCGGTATCATTGAAGAAGTTCTTGGTGAAGAGGGTCAACTCGTCGATGCCGGACAGGTACTGGTACGATTGCGTGACAACGCGGCTTCAAGTGAGCTGGAGCAGCTTCAGATCAGAAAGGCGAGCTTGAATCTGCGAAAAATGCGCCTGACGGCATTGTTGCGAGGAGACAGTTTCAACCTTGACAAAGAATTGGAACTCCACCGACAGCTGGCAGAAGATCAGCTGGCTCTGTACGAATCTGAGAAATCCCTCGCCATTCATGAAGAACGCACGTTACAGGCGCGGATTGATCAGCGAATTGCCGATCTTGATGCACTCGATAAAGAGGCCCTTAGCATTAAGCGCCAGGTCGAAATCGAGACGAACCGGTTAAAGTCAAAAGAAGCACTGTTTGAGAAGCAACTTCTACCGCGCAGTGCACTTCAGGACGCGAAGTCTGAACAGGAACGTTTAATTGCCGAGCAAATTGTGTTGGTCGGGAAACGAAACGCGGCCAAAAGAGCCGTTGAGGAGGCGCGTTCTCTTTATCTGGAATCAAAAGTTAAAGTACAAAAGAAGTTCACCGAAGAACTGGCAAAGATCACTGCGGAACTTGCCGAATTGGACCACGCGATCGCCAAGCAAATCGACTTTGTCGACCGTCTCAATGTGCGTTCACCGACCCGTGGCATTGTTCAGTATTTGCCGTTTCGCTCAAACGGAGAAGTCGTGAAGCCTGGTGCACTTGTTGCCAAGGTCGTTCCCAGTGATGATCTAGTGGTTGCCGAAGTGCGTCTGGACCCGAAGGATATTGGCCATGTGAAAATTGGCGATGCGGCCGAGATCAAAATCTCCGCCTTTGATCCGAATGTGTTTGGTTTCGTTCCCGGCACGGTGCAGAAACTATCCGCGAGTACATTTCAGTCGGAAACTGGCGAGGTCTACTATAAAGCCACGATTGCACTTTCCAGGGATACAGTCGGAACTAACGTAGCAACTTACAAGATCACCCCGGGGATGGTCGTACAGGCGGATATCGTGACCGGAGCAAAATCGCTCGTTCGATATATGCTGAAGCCAGTGTACAGCTCGCTCGACACCGCCTTTACCGAAAGATAGGCGAAGCCAACGCAGAAAGCGCCGGGCTTTGCCCGGTATTTTGCGGTATGAGCCGCTGGTTGTTTGGGCGATCGATGCGATTGGCGGCTGCTTTGCAGGCTTTCGCGACCTGCGGACTTATGGCATTAGTGCGATCAACAGCGCATCGCGATCACATCATCGCCGGCGCGGATTCGAAACCGGACCAAGGTACAGCTAAAAAATTCGGTAACGAGCGTGTGGTTTAGGGATGGGCTTGCCCGGCCGGCGGTGCTCAATACAATGTTCCCTGCCGGCAGACCGCTTTTCCTCGAAAGGTTGGATAACCGATGAAAATCGCGGTCATGGGTACCGGCGGCATTGGCGGTTACATCGGCGGAAAGCTGGCTGCGGCCGGCGGAGATGTCAGATTTATCGCCCGCGGCGCGCATCTTGATGCAATCCGCCGCAACGGCCTGCATATCCGCGGCGTGGAGGAATTTCGCGTACCCGGAGCGGGCGCTACCGACGAGCCCGAAGAGATCGGTACCGTCGACCTCGTTCTCTTTTGCGTCAAACTCTATGATACAGACAGTGCAGCGAAAGCTATCGCTCCAATTGTCAACGACAAGACCGCCGTACTGACATTGCAGAACGGCATAGAGAGCGCAGGCGTTATCGGCGCGGTCGTCGGCGCCAAAGCCATGCTTGGCGGCGCCGCCTATTTCCCGGCCAATATCACCGCGCCCGGAGAGGTCACCTTCCTCGGCAAAATCGGCGCGCGCCCGCACCTTGCCTTTGGCGAGCCCGGAGGCGGAAGCAGCGAAAGGGTTGACGGCCTATTGGCGATATTCCGTGCGGCGGGTCTTGAGGCAGAGGCATTCGCCGACACTGATCTCATGCTGTGGGAAAAGTTCCTTTTGATTGCCGGCCTCAGTGCCGCCACAGGGATAACCCGTTGCAATGTCGGCCAGATCCGCAGTGACACCGATATGCGTCAGCTGCTGCGCGATGCGGTCGTAGAGGCCGAGGCCGTCGGGCGGGCATCGGGCATTGCATTTGCCGCCGACGTTGTTGACCAGGTGATGGCGACCCTCGACACCAATCCGGCCGACGGTAAGGCTTCTCAACTGGTCGATCTTGAAAACGGCCGCCGGCTGGAACTGGACGGTCTGTCCGGCGCCATTGTCCGGCTCGGCCGGGACCTTGGCGTTGCGACACCCGTCCACCAGACAGTCTATGCCGCGCTTAAACCCTATCGGTACGGTGGTCAGTTGCTCGACAGGGATTGAAGAAGATTGTCGATCCTTTTTGCCGTAACTGCCACGGCCGGCGCCGCGAGCATGGAAAACGCATCACCCGGCGCGATCTGCTCGCTGTAATTACCCGTTGTCAGCCTTTGCCAGGGCTGAAAGACCGATTCCGGATGTGTCGTTGTCCTGAGCATCATGACCGGTGCCTTGACCGCATTCCGGGCCACATAGGATTCCGACATATCGATCAGTTTCCAGCTCAGCGGACCAAAACGGGCGGCGACTTTGGTATCCAGCCTGGAGAGGTTCTCACGCACATTGTCGCACAATTCCGCGATGGCCTTCGCGGTTTCGGCGCGCCGGTTCGCGTCGGTCTCAATGGTCGAGGTGTCACCGGGAGGCACCGCTTCCAGAAGAAGCAGGGCTGCGACGGTTTCGCCGGCCGCCTCAAGTTGCGCCGCAATTTCGAACGCGATTATGCCGCCAAGGCAGTGGCCCGCGATGAGATACGGGCCTGTCTCCTGCCGGGATCTGATTTCGGTCGTGAACAGCGCTGCGATTTCCTCATAGGTCTTTGCCTTCCCGATGTCGTTGTCCGTATCGGAAAGTTCAAAAGCAAGGAAAGGATGGTCGTTCTGCACGGTTTGGGCGAGCTGCAATAGAGAAAATACCGTCGTGCCGGCAGACGGAACAATATAGACCGGCAACGCATTGCCGGTCCGCTTAATCGGAACGAGAAAACCTGTTTCCATCGTCTTTCGTCAACTATAACATACGTGATCGGTGCGGCGCAGCGTCCGGCGGCCGAGACACTGCCAAGGAATATCGTAGCGTGCAACCGGAGCGATTCCTGTTCGATCAATCCCATTGAAGTGCTGAGGTTGCGGGAGAGTTTCAGGCGGTAATGGCGGATCAAGACCAGCAGTCCGAACCGGTTGCCGTCGTCGGCATGGCCCTGCGCGTTCCCGGCGCGAATACCGTCGAAAGGTTCTGGCAGAATATTCTGGAGGGCCGTGACAGCCTGACCCGGATGACAACCGACCAGTTGCGATCCATCGGAACCAGTCAGCGCGACCTGAACAACCCGGATTTCGTGCGCGCTGCTCCACGCGTGGACGACTACGATTATTTTGATGCATCATTTTTCGGGCTCACCGATTATGAAGCCGAACGCACCGATCCGGCCCATCGCCTGTTCATGGAATGTGCCTGGGAAGCCATGGAAACCGCCGGCATCCCACCGGGCCGAAACGGACCCGTCACAGGCGTATTTGGCGGGCCTGAGGGCAGTTACCTCGACGCGCAGCTGGAACACCTGAAGGACAAGGCCGTACCCGGCTCTATGCGCCTCACAGATCGCGGTAAGGCTCTACCGTTACAAATCGGCAATACGGCCGACTTCTTCTCCACCCGGGTTTCCCACAAGTTCGATCTGACAGGTGCGAGCCTGTCACTCCTGGGGGCCTGTGCAACATCGCTTCTGGCGCTCCATCTGGCAGTGCAGTCGATAAGGCGGCGGGAGTGCGAGATCGCGATCGTCGGCGGCGCCAGCATTTCGGTGCCCCATGCGGGCGGCTACTTGTCCAGTGTCGAAGGCATGTTGTCGCCTACTGGCCGGATCCGCCCCTTCGACGCCGACGCCGACGGAACCGTTTTCGGAAGCGGCGTCGGCGCAGTTGTTGTCCGCCCGCTCAGTGACGCGATTGCCGACGGCAATCCCATCTGGGGCATTGTCCGGGGCTCCGGCATGTCCAATGACGGCAACCCGCCCGGCAAGGAGAGTTTCGTCGCGCCCAGCCGCGAAGGGCAGATTGCAGCCGTCGACGCCGCGATGCGCGATGCCGGCGTCTCCCCGGAGTCGATCGGTTATCTGGAGGCGCATGGCACGGCAACGCTTCTTGGCGATCCGGTCGAGGTCAATTCGATCGCAGAAATCTACCGGCGCGAAACCGGGGCGCGCCAGTATTGCGGCCTCGGCTCCGTCAAGGGCAATGTCGGCCATCTGCGCATGGCAGCCGGTGTTATCAGCCTGATCAAAGCCTGCCTTGCCCTGAAGCACGAGACCTTACCGCCCGTTGCCAATTTCACGCGGCACAATCCGCTGATCGACTTTAAAACCAGCCCATTCTTCATTAGCGACCGCGCGACGGATTGGATCGCAGGCGATCAGCCGAGGAGAGCGGCCGTATCGTCATTCGGTTTTGGCGGCGTCAACGCACATGCCGTCGTTGAAGAATATGAGGAAACTGAATCCCAACCATCGGCTCGAAATTATCACTTGATCCCGATTTCGGCGAAATCGGAGGCCGCGCTGTCACGGCGCATATCCGACCTGGCGACATACATCAGCGGGCATCCGGACGTGGCGAATGCCGACCTCGCTTATTCGTTGCAGCACGGGCGTGCGGATCTCGCTCAAAGGGCCTTTGTGTGCACAGACGATGCCGCATCAACAACTCTGATGGAACTACACACGGCGGAGTTATCCGGTTCAGCAATCAGCGCGAAATCGTCGGACCGGCCCGTGGTTTTTTTGTTTCCCGGCCAGGGCGCCCAACAACCAGGCATGGGCCTGGATATCTACGAGCAGGAGCCCCTTTACCGCGACGTTGTTGACCGCTGCGCGGCGCGTCTGGAACCGGAGCTCGGTTTCGACATCCGGACCGTTATTCACACCGGTCCGGATGATGACGCAGATTTGCTTCGGCAGACCGCAAACGCTCAACCCGCACTATTTGTCGTCGGATACGCTTTGGCGCAGCTCTTTCTGTCCTGGGGCGTTAAGCCGGTTTCTATGCTCGGCCACTCCATCGGCGAGATCGTCGCTGCCTGCGTCGCCGGTGTGTTCTCGCTCGATGATGCGCTTTCCCTGGTCGCCGCACGAGCCCGGCTGATGCAATCGTGTGAACCGGGCGCAATGGCAGGCGTTTTTCTGAGCGGCGATCAGTTGACCGACGCTATTGCCGATCACCGCCTGGAAATTGCTGCGTTCAACGCGCCGAAAATCAGCATTGTCTCGGGGTCCGAAACGGACATTGAAAGCTTTTTGGGGAAAATGGAGCAGGCGGGAACTGGAACCCGGCGCGTGGAAACTTCCCATGCATTTCACTCGCGGATGATGGATCCGGTGTTGCCGGCTATCGCCGAGCTTCTCCGATCAATCAAACTGAACGGGCCAGCCGTACCTGTCATCTCAAACCGGACAGGTGCGCCATTGTCTTCCGAACAGGCGACGAACCCGGATTACTGGGCCGATCATCTGCGCCACACGGTGCGGTTCTCAGAAGGCGTTGAATATCTCCTGGCGGACAGCGATCCGGTTTTCCTGGAACTCGGTCCCGGGCGGACGCTTTGTCATCTGGTCCGCCAGCATCATCAGGATGCTGACGCCTTCGCCGTGCTCAGCGAACGGCAAGCCGATACCCGCGTTGATGGTGGTCATACCGCGCTGAATGCCCTCGGCCGGCTTTGGTGTGCCGGCGGGACCGTTGATTGGAAAGCCGGTTACCGGGGTGAGAAGCGCCGGATCCTGCCCTTACCCACCTATCCGTTCGAGCGTCGGCGTTACTGGTTGGATGCAGGCGATACGGAAACTCGATCGAACGAGAAACTCCATCTGTATGAGCCCGGATGGCGCTTGTCTGATCGCCCGCAGAAACAATTGGAGGATGATGGTCGGCCCTGGCTGATATTTCGCGATGATCAGGGAATCGGCGCCGGCATTGCGGCAAAGATCAGGGAACGCGGTTGCACAGTCTGGATGCTCTCTCAGGGTGACCGCTTTGCCAGATTGGAAGATTTTAGCTTCACCGTACGGCCGGGCGTGAAAGACGATCTTGCATCCGTATTAAGTTCCGTCCGGTCACACGACGACGGCCTGCCACCGCGCGTACTGCATTTGTGGTCGGTGACCGGGCAGGGCGGTGATCATAATACTGCCGACGCCTTTCAGAAAGCCAACAGGGCCGGGTTTTATACGCTTGCCGCGCTGGTAACTGCGGCTGCCAGTGCCGGAGCAAGCGAAGGAATGGAGATTTTCGCTATCGGTGACGGCCTGAAGCAGATAGACGGGGAAGCAGGCGACCTCCACGCCGAGAAAGGCGGGTTACTGGGACCGGTTCACACCTTGCCCCTGGAGTTCAGCCTTCTGTCATGCCGATTGATCGACATAACCGGCTTCGACGACAGCGATTCTGTAGACTCAATTTGCAAATCAGTCATCGCCGAGGCTGAATGCAGTTCAGATGACAAGGTTGTCTGCCTCCGGCCCGGTGGCCGATATGTTGAGGAACTGTACGAATATGGGGCGCCGAAAGCCGGCAGGCCATTCCTGCGCGACGGCGGAACGGTTCTGATCACAGGCGCAATGGGCGGCCTTGGCCTCGCCGTTGCCGGCGCATTGTTCCACGATTGTCGAGCGAGGCTCGTTCTGCTTTCTCGCTGGGAACCGCCGCCAAGGGATCAATGGCATGAACGCGCCGCAGTTAATGACAAGATCGGCCATGCCCTAAGGGCCCTGATTGAACTGGAAGACCAGGGTGCGGAAATATGTGTCATCTGCGCCGACACAGGCCACCTTCAAAGCCTGCGAGCGGCGGTCGATAGCACAGAATCAAAATTCGGGGCTATCAATGGTGTTGTTCATGCGGCGGGTATCAATACGGACGGGCCGATAACCGAAATGGACCCGGATGCCATTGAGGCGGCGTTCCGGGCCAAAGTTCACGGCGCGTTCCATCTCGAAGAAATTTTTGCCGGCAAGCCACTGGACTTCTTCGTCTGTTTCTCATCGCAGGCCACGCAGAAACCCTCCCGCGGCCAGGCGGCCTATTCGGCATCGAACAGCATTCTCGACATTTTTGCACAGCGGCGTCAGCGCAGACAGAACGGCCTGACCTGCGCCATCGGCTGGGGACCGTGGGAGGAATTCGGTATGGCGGTCGCCGGAGCTGAATCGAAGATGCGCGAAAATCATCGGCAAACCCGTCGTTCAGATCAGAAGCGGCAAGTCGAGCGACGGGTCGATCATCCCCTCATTCATTATCGTTACAAGACGGAAGGGGAATCCGTCGTTTACGGTTCCATGATCCGCGACGGCGATCACTGGGTATGCGAACATCGATTTAAGGACCGGGCGCTGCTCGCCGGGGTTACCATTCTGGAATGTCTGCGCGCTTCGTTTTCGGACATGCACGATGAGGAATACCCTGTCGAGCTTTCCAGTGTCGCTTTTGTCAGGCCCTTGTTCATCGACGTCCACGGCACAGATATTGAGTTTCGTTTCATTCCTGACGGCGAGAGGTTCCGTTTCGAGGTCCGCTCTCGCAAACATGCCGCCGCCAGTGAATGGACATTGAATACGCTCGGCCATGCCCGGAAGCTGGAACAGAAACCGGAAGCATTGGAAGTCGAGCCCTTTCCGGACGCTATTCCTGATGCGACGGATCCCTACAACCCCATGCCCGGTTTCGGATTCGGCGCCCGGTGGGATTGCCTTCCGGGGATCCATATCGACGGCAACTTGATGTGGACGCGCGCGCAGTTGGGCGATTCGTTCATTGCCGACGGTGACAACTTCGGAATTCATCCGGCCACATTCGACCGCGCACTTGGCGAGCCGCACAAAGTCGGTGTCACACCGCGGGTGCCATTCTCGATAGACCGAATCCGCCTCTTCGGTAAGCTCGGCGAACAGTTCATGTCGAAAACGCAGCGCCATGGCCCAGATTTCGAAGGGCCCTACGATTCCTGGCACATGGCGCAGGATGGTCGTGTGCTGATCCATGTGGAAGGCCTGATCGTCCGAAAAGTGGAGGGTTCCAGGCTGGTCAGTTCTGCCCTCGCCGACGAGAATGAACCTTCGGCCAAAGGCGGGCTGTCCCGTAACGAGCTCATTAGGGTAACCCGCATTGGCGACATGGACAGTGTCTGCCAGGAAACAATCAAACTATCCGGGCCCGGGCCGGGCGAAGTGGCGATCGACGTCGTCGCTGCGGGCCTGAACTTTAAAGATGTCCTTGCAACACTTGGTCAGATTGCGAATGACGACGGTGCGCTGCCGCGCATCGGCAGCGAATGCAGCGGAATTGTTTCTGATGTCGGCTCGGATGTCACCGGTATCCGGCCGGGTGACCGCGTCGTGGCGCTGGTCCATAGTGCTTTCGCGGGCTCAGCCATAGCGCCTGTTGAACTTGTCATGCCGGTGCCGGATCGCATCAGCATGGAGGAAGCCGCTGGAATACCGATAACATTCCTGACCGCCGATTATGCCATCAATTCCCTCGCCGGGCTTGCAAAGCACGAAAGAATTCTCATTCATGCCGCAGCAGGCGGTGTTGGCCTGGCAGCTGTTCAAATGGCCCAGCAAATCGGCGCTGAAATATTCGCGACCGCAGGACATGCCGACAAACGTGAATATCTCAGAAGCCTGGGAATCAAGCACGTCATGGATTCCCGCACTCTGGAATTTGCCGATGAGATTCGCGCCGCTACAAACGGCGAAGGCGTGGATGTCATCCTGAATTCCCTGGCGGGCGAGTATATAACGACCGGGCTCGATCTCCTGCGTTATCGGGGCCGGTTTGTCGAAATCGGCAAGCGCGACATCCTGGATGATACCAAAATCGGGCTTGCGCCGTTCGGGAACAATCTCAGCTATCACGCCGTCGACCTCGGACCGATGATCGAACGCCGCGACCCGGCTCTCGCGCAGCTGTTCGATTCGTTGATGCTGCGTTTTTCGTGTCGGGATCTGGAACCATCGCCAACGTCCGTTTATCCGATACAAGACATTGCCAAAGCGATGCAGCACATGGCGCGCGCGGAGCATATTGGAAAAATTGTGCTCAAAGTCGGCGATGATCCGAACACCTGGCGGTCTCTCCAATGGAAGTTCAGGTCGATGTTCGGACGCGGTATCCCGGTAATGGACGGCCTTGAAATCTTCCGCCGGCTGACCTCAAGCAGCGCCTGCCCACACTATGTTATGGTAACTGGCCAATCGCTTGAGGAGATCGGCATTGCCGAACGCCGCATTGGTAAGCGAGCGAGTACCCGACCGAACCTGGCAACCGATTATCGCGCCGCGGCGACGGAGGACGAAACAAAACTGGTGAAAATCTGGGAGCGCGCGCTGGGTGTCAATCCGATCGGTGTTGATGATGATTTCTTTGATCTCGGAGGCGATTCCATTGCCGCCATTCAGACCCAGTTTTCCGTTGCAGACGAATTCGGAATAAACCTCTCAACCGGAACATTCTTCGATTATCCGACGGTAGCGAGCCTGGCTGCATTCATCATGGAGCAGGACAAAACGCACGCGATTCAGTCGGCGGGCAATGGCCTGGATCCGGAACGGATGGCGACGACCTGACTGGCCACCTGTGCCTGAATACCGCCGAACACTTAGAGATGCCAGACAATCAAGCAACGCCCGATTCTGAACAACTGCTGATCCGGATCTGGCGGGCTGCGTTCGCCAGGAATGATATTACGGCCACCGACGACTTCTTTGACCTGCGTGGCGATTCACTGATTGCAGCAACAATCGCGGCAGGTATCGAAGACGGATTGGATCTTCGCATCTCTTTCCGGATCTTCTTTGACCAGCCCGTCCTGAAGGACATGGCGGCCGAAATAGACAGGCTCCGGGAACGATCGGCCAGGTTGCCGAAACCTGCGCCGCTGACAGCCGTCCCGAGAGACAGCGACATTCCGATATCGACGTTGCAGCGCTGGCCCTGGTGGGAAATGTCGAGGGAACCCGGAGTTGCCCGCCATGCCGCGTTCGCATTTACATTCCGGATTGAAGGTGACCTGAACGTCGAAGCCTTGGCGCGAGCGCTTGATTTCGTCGTCGCCCGCCATGAGGGTCTGAGGACACGGTTCGAAGTTTCCGGTGATGATGTACGTCAGATTGTTGAGCCGCCCTTCAACGTGGATCTCGCGATCTTCGATCTGTCGGACAGCGAAGATACCCGCGATCAGATTCAGGAGCATGTCAACAAGTCCAATCGGACAGTTTATGATCTTGCGAAAATTCCACTGTTTGAATTCAAGCTCCTGCGCATAACGGATATGGATCACCGCCTTGTTCTCGGGCTGCATCACATATTGTTCGATGATGTTTCACTGATGATTCTCATCAACGGGATTGCTGGCGCATACTCTGCATATCGTTCTGGCTCGGAACCGGCCGAACCGGAACAACGCGGGGATTATGCAGACTTCGCCGCAATGCAGCGCCGAGAATGGAACAGCGGAAGTGCAAAGTTCAAAGTCGCGGTCGCGTGGTGGAAACAGCATTACAGAAAAGCGGTGGACGCCGCGGACTTTGACTCGCTTCGCCCACTCATGCTGGAGGGCTATGATGGCCGCAGCCAACCGTTGCGCGATGTGATTCATGAGCCGATCGATCCCGAAATCTCTCGCAACCTGTCGGAGCTGGCCCGCAAACAGTCGGCGACCGCTTACTGCGCGAGATTTGCAGTTGCAGCAGCGGTCCTGGCACATGCCTCGCGATGCGAACTGGTCATCCTCGGCAACATAATGACCAGCCGCTACCGTCTCGGTCTCGATCATGTTTTCGGCCCGTTCGCCCAGAGCTTGCCGCTAATGGTCCGGTGCGATCGGGATGGCACGTTTCACGATCTCATTGACCGGGCCCGCGGCTTACTGGCTAATGCCCAGGATTATGCCGAAGCACCCATCTGGGATATCGTCACGGAGCTGGACAATCAGCGATCCCTTGTCCCGAGCCCACCCTTTATCGTCAATCAGGTGACATACGCGGATCGCGCGGAGTTTTCCGGGCTCCGGCTGACTTCGGAAGACATGGCGAACGACGCGCTTCCGAGCCGGTCAATCTGGATAAGGTTTGACCGGCACGGAGATCGGGAAACCTGCAACCTGACCTATGATCCGAACATTTACGACGCCAATGCCATAAAGAGCCTCAGTGGCAACTTCTCGCGCTTCATGTCCGCCGCATCGAGGAAATCGGACTCATCCCTGGGCACCCTGATCGATGAAAGTTGCGAGCCGTTCTGAAGCCATGATATTCGTGACGGCGCATCTCGTGCAAAGCGCTCTGGGTGCCTGCCGCGGCCGGGTTTTGTTCAATTGTGGACGCTCAGACCGGTCACCCTGCATAATCGCCTTGAACCATCTGCATGCCTGGAACGACAAATCAGCAGGACAGAATATTCGAAAGCACCATGGCAATCCGTCTTCTGAGACCCCGCGCTGCATGTAACGTTATTCTGACTGCCGCCGTTTGCCTCGCCGTTACAGGTCAGGCTCAGTCGGAAGCGGGCAAGCTCCGGCGCGCGCTTGACGTCTCCGCAAAGACTGTCGCCAATCGCCGGATGATCCTGAATTCGACACCTAAGAACCGGCAAATACAGTCGACGGCCGGTTCAGTGGATGATCATCCAGATTTTGCCTGGATCCCCGCCCACCGTCTCGCCGCACCAAAGAAAAGCGCCGATAGGCCATTTGCCGACTCCGGTGCCGCAATTTGCCCGCAAGCGCAGCATCGCCCGCCCTCGCCGCCGGAATGAGGATTGCAACATCGTGCTAAACTCCCGAATATGCGCACAATGGCCAGAACAGTCGTAATAGGGCGCCGGAACGCGCTGTGGTATTGGAGGAAGCCATGGGCATTTCAGTCGAACCGATTGGCAGGGAGTTCGCTGCCAGGATCACCGGAATAGACCTCACCCTACCGCCTGCGGCGGAAGACATCAGCGATATCGAGGCAGCGATCGATCAATATGCCGTGCTTGTGTTTCCGGCTCAGCAGCTCACCGACGAGGAACAGCAGCGATTCTCCCGCGGCTTCGGTCCGATCGAAGACAAGACAGGCGGCCATGTCACCCGGCCGGAAGACGAGCGCCTGGCCGCGGCGATGAACGACGTATCCAACCTCGATGTCGACAATCGGCCACTTCCGCGTGACAGCCGGACGCGGCTGTTCAATCTGGGCAATTGCCTCTGGCACTCCGATAGTTCCTACCGCGCCGTGCCGGCTAAATATTCCCTGCTTTCCGCGCGAGCGGTTCCCGGCGGCGAGGGCGGCAATACGGAATTCGCAGACATGCGCGCGGCATACGATGCCCTTGACGAAATGACGAAACAGCAGGCGGAGGAACTTGTCTGCGAGCACTCGCTCATCTATTCGCGCGGTGTACTTGGATTTGAGGTCTCAGACGAAGAAAGGGACATGTTCAGGCCGGTTCTCCAGAAGCTCGTCCGGGTTCATCCGACCACCGGTCGCAAATCGCTGTTCCTGTCCTCCCACGCAGGCGGGATAATCGGCTTTCTGAAGCCGGAAGCCCTTTTGTTCCTGAAGGATCTGACCGAGCACGCAACCCAGAGGCAGTTTGTCTACAGCCATGTCTGGCGAAAATACGATCTGGTCATGTGGGACAATCGCTGCACCATGCACCGGGCCCGACGCTATGACGAGACACAGGTCCGCGATATGCGCCGCACAACGATTGCAGGCGACGAGATGACGGCCGAGCAAGCCGCGTGAAGCCTGGCTGATCGGTCGGCAACCGGGAGGGAAGCATGAAGATCACGATCGTCGGAGCCGGAGCCATGGGCTCCATCTATGCCGGACTGCTGGCCGATGCCGGAAACGAGGTTTGGGCGATCGATGTCTGGCAGGATCATGTCGATGCCATCAACCGGGATGGACTTCGTGTTGAGGGCGCAAGCGGCAACCGGACGGTCAAGTCCGTTCACGCCAGCCGCGATATAGACGATGCCGGCCCGAGCGATCTCTTCATCATAGCCACGAAAGCCTCCGGGGTCGGTGCGGCCGCCCGGTCGGTTTCACAATTGATGAACGACGGCTCACTGGTCCTGACGATCCAGAACGGACTCGGAGCCGGAGAGCGGATCGCAGAATTCATGCCCACCGACAACGTCCTGCTCGGTGTTGCGGAAGGTTTCGGCGCATCCATGAAGGGTCCTGGCCACGCCCACCATAATGGAATGAGCCTTATCCGTATCGGCGAGATCAATGGCGGCCTGACGGATCGGCTGGAGCAGGTCGCCGAGGTCTGGAGACAGGCAGGCTTCAACGTCAGGGCGTTTGATGACATTCATCAGCTCGTCTGGGAGAAGTTCATCTGCAATGCAACCTTCAGCGCGCCGTGCACCGTTTTCGACTGCACGATCGGCGAACTTATGGTGACCCGGCCAAGTTCAGAATAGCACTCGGCTGCGCCACAGAAATCCATGCCCTCGGCGTCGCACGCGACATTGCATTCTCATTTGACGATCCGGTCGATTATGTCACCGCGTTCGGCAAGCGGATGCCAAATGCAAGGCCATCCATGTTGCTTGATCACCATGCCGGGCGCCCGTCGGAGATTGACGCCATCAATGGTATGGCCGAAGTCCTTGGCGCTGAGCTCGGGATAAAGACACCGTACAACGAAACCCTCTCTGCCGTGATCCGTGATCGTGAGACAGCGTTTCAGACCTGACCGGTAGAGCGCTTTGCGCCAAAGGACATAACCGCATGGCCGTTTACCCCGGCGCCGACCGCGAAATCCGCATTCCCTGCGATCTTTTGAAGCAAACCGTCTCGGCAATCTTCCGCACGGCAGGAATGCATGAAGACGGCGCAGCAACCGTTACTGAAAGTCTGGTGGAGGCGGATCTTCGGGGCATCCATTCCCACGGCGTGCTGCGCGTCCCGGATTACGTCCACAAGCTCCTTCATGACGGTGTCGACGGAGATCGGAAGAGCTCGTGTA
>CAJHYR010000066.1_pt1 | contig 21452 bp, 18 predicted proteins | sample 9198791 | NCBI WGS metagenome assembly CAJHYR01 (sample SAMEA7708372, study PRJEB35096) | sediment metagenome | biome: marine neritic benthic zone biome [ENVO:01000025]; feature: sediment [ENVO:00002007]; material: shallow marine sediment [ENVO:03000034] sea grass bed [ENVO_01000059] ... | reverse complement strand
GAGTTTTGGAGTCTTACAGTTTTCCAAGAGCCTATTTTTTTTTTTTTTTTTTCAAGAGCGTCCTTCAGGGCCGTGACCAGAGGTGTCTCTACAGCTTGGGACTGAACAGTGGACATCGATCAGACCTTTTCCACCTCGGGCCGGCCAAGCAGGCCGGAAGGGAGAAAGATGAGGACGATCGCCAGGATTGAGAAGGCCGCCACATCCTTGTACTCGATCGTGAAATAGGCCGACCAGAAAACCTCGATCATGCCGATCAGAAGACCGCCGAGCATGGCGCCGGGCAGAGATCCGATACCACCGAGGACTGCGGCTGTGAACGCCTTCACGCCGGCCAGGAAGCCGATATAGAAATCGATGACACCATAGCGGAGCAGGAACAGAAGTCCGGCAACGGCTGCCAGAGCAGCCCCCATGACGAATGTCAGTGAAATCGTACGGTCGACATTGACGCCAAGGAGCGAGGCCATTTTCTGGTCCTGTTCGCAGGCGCGTTGCGCGCGGCCGAGCGAGGTTTTCGCGATCAGCAACGAAAATCCCGCCATAAGGACGACGGTCGTGAAAATAACGAGGATCGTCATATAGGAAAGCTGAACGACGATGGGGCCGTTCACTGTCTCGCCTTCCATGATCGTAATCCCGCCGGAAATGATCGGCTGCAACGGCTTAACCCGCGCGCCCTGCGTGATCTGGACAAAGTTCTGCAGGGCTATCGACATCCCGATCGCCGTAATCAGTGGTGCCAGTCTGAACGACCCCCGAAGCGGACGGTAGGCAAGGCGCTCGATGGTCCATCCCCAGACAGACGTGAAAATCATGGCGACCACCAGGACGATGAGCAGTGCCAGCACCATGAACGCGAGACCGGAACTCGCCGTTACGCCGATCGCGATAATGGTGATCAGGGCAATGAAGGAACTGATCATGAATATGTCGCCATGCGCGAAATTGATCATGCCGATGATGCCGTAGACCATAGTATAACCAATCGCGATCAGGCCGTAGATTGATCCCAGGGTGACACCATTGATCAATTGTTGGACGAAATATTCCATGCACTTAGTCCCCTGCGCCCCAAACGGACTTTTTCTAGACCACAGCGTGGCCGCGAAATTTTTCCTTTGCAAGTCCCCTCAGACCTGAGTGACCCGAAATGCGCAACTATTTTGCCCGTGAAATCAAGCTTTAGGAACACGATCATGACCGCATCTTCAGGCGTTGACCCTTTCATCCGCGGCAATGAAGACGTTCTTGGCCAGAGCCGTCGTGAAGCATCACGCTGTTCAACCAAATTGGCCGACAGATCGAATTCACCGTCTTTGCGAAATGCCCTAACCTGCATATCATGGCATTATGAAAAACCGCCGAATTGTTCTTAAAGAGCGCGCGACGGGCCTTCCGGGCCCGGAGCATTTTGATCTGGTCGAAGACGATGCGCCCGAGCCGGCCAGCGGGCAGGTCCTGGTGCGCAATCACTTCGTCACAGTGGATCCCGCAATGAAAGGCTGGATCTCGGTCGCGAAGAATTACGCGAGCGTCGAGATCGGCGAGACAATGCGAGCTTTCGGTGTCGGCGAAGTCGTCGAAAGCCGGATCGACGGAATAGAACCGGGTCAGATGGTCTGCGGCGGAACCGGCTGGCAAGACTATGGCCTTGCCGACGCCTCCCAGCCCTTCTTTCGAACGGTAAACCCGTCAGACGGTCCGATTTCAACGGCGCTCGGCATCTTTGGTATCAGCGGCCTGACCGCCTGGCATGGCCTGTTAAAAATCGGCAAGCCGAAATCCGGTGAGACTGTCGTCGTTTCGACAGCGGCCGGGGCGGTCGGCAGCGCGGTCGGCCAGATCGCCAGGATCCACGGATGCAGGACAGTCGGGATCACCGGCGGACCCGAGAAAGCCGCGCTGTGCCGTGACGAGTTCGGCTATGATGCCGTGATCGACTATCGCAATACGCAAGACCTTGCGGGCGACCTGGCCGCTGCCTGCCCTGATGGTATCGATATCTACTATGACAATGTCGGTGGCCAGATTCTCGATACGGTCATGTCGATGATCAACAACGGCGCACGGATCATCATTTGCGGAACGGCTGCAACACCGAGCTGGGACCCGCCCCCGAAAGGCAATCGCCTTGAACGATCGATCCTCGTTTCGCGGGCAACGATGAGCGGATTCATCATTCTCGATCACAGTGAGGAATTCCCCGAAGCCCTGAGCGAGTTGAGGCAATGGGTTTCAGACGGATTGATGACCTGGCGGGAGGATGTCGTCGACGGCTTGGAAAATGCACCCGAGGCACTCGCGTCACTCTATCAGGGCGCGAATAAAGGACGGCTTGTTATTAAAGTGATGTTGGAGTGAAAAACGCTAACACACTGATCGCTATAATAATCCCTGATAAATTCCGACGCAAAATTATCAGTTAAAAATTGTATTCTTTGATTGTATCAATTTGAGACAGGCAACGGGGACCACCCGCCTAACTGAACTTTCACTCAACCCCTTAAGCAGAGATAAACAATATCGGCATAGCTTCCGAACCTGTAGTCGCGCGAGCTATTCTAAATGCATCAGTTCCTCAAAACTGCCCGCGCCTTTTGGGAGGCGGTCACACATATTGGTGACACCGATTCCGTGCTGTCGCGAGCACTGCTGGTCAATCAGCTTCAAAACCTGAAGCGAAAGATCCCGATACTTCATCTCGTCATTCTGGTGAATTCTCTCGGCATGGCGATTGCCCATAGCTTCCACGCGCCCGTATCCATTTCGGCTGCTCTGCCCGGCGGTCTAATCGCCCTTTTCATCATCCGGTTCATTCGCACAGCGGAGAATTGGGGCGTAATGGAGCCAGAGGCGATTCTCATATCGCTTAAGCAGACGCTGATCAGTACATCGCTCATCGCCATCGGTTTCGGCGCCTGGGGTCTGATGTTGTTTGAGTTCGGCGATCGCCAGCATCAGGCCTTCACCGCGATCTTCATTTTCATGAGTTCGCTCGGCGCTGCCTATTGTCTTGGCAGTTTGCCGAAGGCAGCAAGGTACATGATCCTGTTCGCCGGATTGCCGATGGCGACGCGCCTGCTTGTATCCGGGGACATTCTCCTGATGGGAATGGGCCTTAATCTGATCTTTGTCGCAATTCTCGTGATCAAGATGCTCAGCGCCTACTTCGCGAGCATTGAGGAACTCATCGAATCCCGGGAAGCCATTGTGGATCAGATCGCACGCTCGGAAGTGGCAGAAGCCCGGGCAATTCAGAGTGCAATGACCGACGCCCTGACGGGGCTTAGCAATCGGCGCGCATTGACGCTCAGCCTCAACCGGCTGATAAACGACGCTTCACAAGGTGACGAAAACGTTCCAATCCGTTTTGGCGTTGCCATGATGGATCTGAACGGCTTCAAGCCGATCAATGATACCTACGGCCACGCGGTTGGTGACGAAGTCCTTGTGACGATCGCCTCCCGCCTCGACAAGCTGATCAAAGACGACGGATTGGTCGCGCGCCTCGGCGGCGACGAGTTTGCGGCTTTGATTACGACCGTCCACACCGAATCGGACTGCATGTCTTACGGCCGGCAGATTTGTGACCTGATCAACGAGCCGATGGTCATCGGCGACACGACATTGCGGATCTCGGGGTCCTGCGGCTTCTCGATATTCCCCGTTTCAGGAGCAAACAGCGACCTTCTGATCAATCGAGCCGATACAGCCCTCTATCATTGCAAACGCAATAGCGCTGTCGATGTTGCGGTCTTCCAACTCGACCTGGAAGAACATCTCAGGCGCCGCATGAAGGTCGACCAGGCCCTTCGCTCAGCCATCGAGGCGAGAGAAATCGATGTGGCCTTCCAGCCGGTCTTCGACCTCAAAACCGGGTACCTCAAATCCTTTGAGGCACTGGCGCGCTGGTACCACCCGGAGATTGGCCAGGTCTCGCCGGACGAGTTCATCGAATCAGCCGAACAGTCCGGATTGATCAGTGATCTGACGAATCTGATGCTAAGCAAGGCTCTCGCGGAAGCCGCCACCTGGAATAAGTCGGTCTCTGTTGCGATCAACATCAGCGCCGCGCAGGTTGGCGATCCGGCGACGGGTCTGATGATCGTCTCCGCCTTGAATCAAGTGGGTATGACGCCGCGCCGTGTGATTGTCGAGATCACTGAAACCGCGCTTCTGACTGATCTCGCACAGGCCAGACGGACGATTTCCGATCTCCGAACAGCGGGTATCCGGGTCTATGTCGACGATTTCGGCACCGGGCATTCCGCGCTCAGCTATCTGCTGGAGCTCGAGTTTGACATGGTGAAGGTCGACAAGTCCTTCGTCAGGTCGACCGCAACATCGTTGGAGAGCCGGCAGTTGCTGAAAGGTATTCACGATCTGTGTGGTGCGATCGAGATTCCTTGCATTGCGGAGGGTATCGAAAACGATGAGCAGCGCGCAATCGTCACGTCAATGGGCTTTGAGTACGGTCAGGGTGACGGGCTGTGCGTCGCGATCGCGCCGGACAAGGCTCGGGAATTGTCATTCCTGGCCGGATCTGAAGAACCGCCCGCAGAAAACGAAGAACAATATTACGAAACGGCCTGACGTCAGCCGGAGCGCGTGTTCCGGCTCAGGGTTCCAGCACGAAAGTTCCGCCCTGAAAGATCTCCGAATCGTCTGCCGGCCCTGGTGGCGGATCCGATTTCATGACTTCATCACGAAAATCGCCTGAGCGGTGCTTCGGCTTGTAACCGAGCTCGAATGCCCGGCGGTTGTCCCACCACGACGGTTCGCACTCAGAGGCGCCATAGACGATTTCATAGTGGACATCGGGGTGTTCCAGCCCGATGGCGCAAAGCTGCACCAGATCTTCAGGATGAAGCCAGATGGACATCCGCCTCCGGTCGATCGGTCTGTAGTCCACGTTACCGATCCGGATATTGAAGATCCCCAGCCCATGCTTGTCGGCGTAAAGGCCGCCGAGCGCCTCGCCGAAGGCCTTGCTGACGCCGTAACGGGAATCCGGCCTGACCGGCACCTGATCATCGATCACGGCGTCTCGCGGATAATAGCCGATCGCATGGTTCGAGGAGGCGAAGACAATGCGCTTCACACCGTTTTGCCGTGCAGATTCATAAAGTGTGAAGAGCCCGGCGATATTCGCTTCCAGGATCGGCGCCCAGGGTTGTTCGACGCTGACACCACCCAGATGGATGATGTTTTCGCATTCCCGGGTCATCGCGTCGACCTCGCCCGGATCCGACAGGTCAGCGCGGATGAAAGTTTCACCGTTCTGCAGTTCATCGATCTCGGTCCGGTCAGACAAAAGAACTCTACCGTAGCGCTGCAGCAGCAACGGCCGGATCATTGTTGCGACCCCGCCGGCCGCACCTGTCAACAAAAGCGTCATTTGATCTCCCTGCGACACAGGTTGCGCCCCCGCCAAGGCCCGCGCCCGAGGCTTACTTACGCGGGACAGGCCTGACCAGAACGTGTCGTCGTCTTGTCTTCAAATACCGATGGTGGAGAGCTTGCGCAACAGGGCGTCCATCTGATGCTCAACCAGTGTAAACGCGCTGTCCATGTCAGATCCATCTTGCAGGGCGTCAGCGACTTCTAAAACGTGCTGAGCACTCGCGCAGGCGCGCAACACTGTACGGCCGGCAATTGCAACAGGCTGACCAAGGTGAATGGCCGGCACTGGGTCCGGCTGCCTCAGACGATCGTGGAGGCTTTTTGCGAACGCAAACGATGCCGGCTGGCCACTCCAGTCGGTAACGGTCAGCGGGACAATGCCTGTACGACGCGCTGTGCCATGCGGATCATCGTCAGGTGTCGACAGAAGCGGCGCATCAATCAGCGCCTCACCAAGGATCTCATCGAACGTTGAGAGGATCTGGCCGCGCAGACTTTGCTCAACATCCTCAAACGCCGTGATGTCCGCGAGCGCAGCATACCAGCGAAGAGCCAGGCCGATATTGACCGTTTCGGTCAGGGTCGATGCCGGTCCAAGGTGAAACTTTTCCGGCCAGTCAAGCAGCGCACTGTAGGCCGCAAGTCCATCTGGAAGACCAGGGCAATCGGCGAGGGCAGCGGAAACCTTCTCCGGCAGAAGGAGCGCGCCGCAGAATGCCGGGCCACCGGCGAATTTCGATCCCGAAATCTGAACCATGAAGCCGCGGTCGAGATCGTCACGGATCACGGCAGAGGAGCACCGCAACTGGCATGCGTCGACGACCACCATGACCCGGTCAGGGGCACGGCGTGCAATCTCGGCCGCCGTTTTGCGGGTCAGACCGGAAAGCCCGGACTTGGAAGTATCGAGGACATGGAGGAGAACATTGTTCCCGCGCTGCAACGCCTTGGCAGCCAATGTCGCAACGTCTGCATCGATTTCAACGGGTTTGCGCGGGTTGCCGGCCTGGTCCCGGACATCAACCGACTTGACGTCTATCTCACGAAACCCGAGCCCCGCAATCCGCTGCCCTTTGGGGACCGATGGAGCGTAACTTGCGGACGTCTGGAAATGCGAACCGTTCGCTGCGGTCATGACACCGCTTCCGGTCTCGCCGGGTGCGATCAGGATATTGCAGATCGGGCCGTCCATCAGCGCTGACGCGATCGCCACCGTATAGAGTTCCGTATCGGTACCGGACGGCGCAAGCACGACATCACAGTTCTCAGGGCAATAGATGGCTGCCAGATTATCGCGGACACGATCAAACCATTCCGGCAGACGCATGAGCCACTCGGCGCGGCCGAACAGTTCCGCCAATCTGTTTCCGGCGGTCAGAAATCCATTCTCGGAAATCGCGCTCGCGGTTGACGATGATAACCAGATTTCATCGGGTGCCGGTATGATCGGCGTACCGTACATGTTGCGCCGTGTGACCGGATCGGGCTGGATCCGGCAGTCACCACCTGAGACCAGAAGCAGTCGCAACTGGCTAGCCGTTTTCTTGTCCAGCTGGCGGTCAACAGAAGGCGCAGCCCGTCCGGGCATTCCAGTCGGCAGGGCGAAAGCAGATCGGGGCATGGATCAGGTCCGGGCAAACGGAATAATTCACCCCATTGTGTCGCCTGATACTAAACGAAGGGTTACGGATTTAACCGATCGCAACGATGGCGTTTCAGATCCCAATAAGATTCATTACCGATCGTTACCCGCCCGCTTCGTCCGAAGACGTTTGCTCCTGCAACTTTGCAGTCAGCCGTTCAATTGCGGCGCTCACATCTTTCTTGATGCCCTCAAGATAAGCCCTGTCCTCCGATCCGAACCGGGTTTCCCCGGCGACAAGGCTTGAGAGGCGCGTGTCCATCGGCAGACCGCGCGAGCGATACTCGCAAACCAGTTCGTCACCCAAACCGGAAGCCGGATAAGCCTCCTGCTCGCGCTCGCTGAGTTCAACCCGGCAATAAAGCTCATGTTCGGTGCGCCTTTGAAACACTCCGAAGCGCGTCTTTGTCCATCGTGTGTAGAGTTTCATCGGCATTCCGGTCTGTTCTGAAAGAGAAGAAGACCGACTATGCAGAACGAGATCTCAGTTTGTCGAGGCCAGGCGCGCGCCCTCGACGAGGGCCGCCAGTTTGGCAAACGCAATTTCCGGGTCAACCGCACCGAAGCCGGCAAAGGTCCCAAACCCGCAATCGGATCCGGCAACAACCCTGTCGGCACCAACAATTTCGACGAAACGGGTAATTCGCTGGGCAACGAGTTCCGGATGCTCGACAAAATTGGTCGTTGTATCGACGACGCCCGGAACGAGAACCTTGTCATCCGGTATGTCCGCCTTTCTGTCACGGAAGACGGTCCATTCGTGGCCGTGCCGCGGGTTGGACGTCTCGAAGAGGACAAACCGCGCTCTCGCTTTCATCAAGGTATCGAAGACCTTGTCCATGCCGATGTCGCAGACATGGGGCCCTTCATAATTGCCCCAGCAGATGTGAACGCGCACCCTTTCGGCCGGCACGTCACGCAGCGCATGGTTCAGAACTTCGATGTGCATGTCCGCGATCTTCACGAACTCCTCGTCGGAAAGCTCTGTGAACAGCATGTGCCGCGAAAGCGCGAGATCGGGGCAATCGAGTTGAAGATCGAGACCGGCGCCAACGATCGTCTCGTACTCGGCCTTCATCGCCTCGCCGAGGGCATCCAGATAAGCCTCCCGGGACGGGTAGAATTCATTTTGCAGGAACAAGGAAATGACGCCTGGCGAAGCCGCATTCATAAAGCCACGTTCAACGCCGTGTTTAGCCATTGCCGCCTTCAGATTGGCGATGTCCTTCTGCAATTCACCCTGGCCTTTGGAGCGAATTTCGGACGTGCACATGGGGCGGGCATATTGCGGCGTGCCTCCGGATTTCGCGAGCCGCTCAAGGAAGGTCGGAAAACGCTTCAGATCAGCCGGCGCATTTCTCGGGCTGTCTCCGGAAAATCCCTCGTACCTGTCCTTTACATACGTCGCATAGGAGATCTTCGACGTTTCGCCGTCCGATACGATATCGATGCCTGCGTCCCTTTGGCGGACAACCGTTTCCTCAACCGCCATTGACATGGCGCGGTCGAAGTCCGAAGGGGCATACGGCTCGCGGCGCTCGCGCGCAAACAGAAAGTCGGTAACAGACTGGCTCCTCGGAAGAGAGCCGACATGAGTGGTTGCAATTCTGGTCAAAGTTCAAGGTCCCTAATGCATCAGTGCACGCGTCGGTCCGGCCGGATCATCAGATTTTCTGATCCGATAGAGGCTGGCCTCACCGGTCATCGACGGGCGCAACGATCTTTCCACACCTGGAGGAACAGCGCAGGTGTCGCCCGGCGCCAGAGTGGCATTCCCGCCGTTCCATTTAACGTTCCAATGCCCGCGCATGACCATCAGCACCTCGTGTTGATCGGTTGAATAGGCATCGTCGGAAATGGAACCGCGTCGCAGAAGTTCCACAGTAAAGCCCGGCCGGTCTTTCAGCACAGCATCGGGTCCGATCACCTTTGCCGGCTTGTCCCGCGCGAGAGCCATCAGGTCCCAGTAACGGGCAACGAACTCCGGAATGACGTCGTCCGCCGGCGTTTCCGGAAAGGCCTCCAGTTCCTCTTCGTTCAGGAGCGGCATCGGGCCGACGCTGTCCGGCAAAGACTGCCCCTTCTTGGTATCGTAGAGGACACCGTTTTCGGCGAGCACCAAACCATGATCACGGGCGTCCTCGATGACCTGCGGCGCCCAGATGACACCGCCGCCGGCGTCGTCACCACCGAGGATGGACATGATCATTCCGTAGTCGGTTCCGATGTTCTCAAAGCCGCGAAAGATGCCGGTTGGAATGTTGAAGATGTCGCCCTCTTCCAGCACAACTTCGCCTGCTGTACCCCAGCGACCCCAGAAGAAACGCCAACGCCCCTTAAGCACAAAAAACACTTCCGCGGTTCGATGCGAATGCAACGAATTCCGGCATTTTGGCGGCTGACCCGCCGCCCCGATATTGAAGCCCGGCGTTTCCTTGATGTGGACATGCTGGTCGGGGCTTTCCGAAACACCGCCGCCGATTATCGTGAAATTCTCCTTCTGATCGGAACCTGGCGTGTGGGCGTCGATGAAGGCGGTCTTGCACGGCACCAGATCGCCGTAGCGGACAATGCGTTTTTCCATTTCCTGCGGTGTCATTTTTTTCATCCCGTCTGCAGTAGGATCTGCTTCCAGACTGCTGCCTCATCGATCAGTACGTATTCGCGCCTGAGCCCCCATGGTCCGAATTCCGCGTGGCTGATGCCCAGCACATAAACATCCGCGCCGGTCGGTTCGCCGAAAGCGCCCCAGCCGTCATGTCTGCCTGTCAGCGACCAGCGGATCGCGGCGCGCGGCGGGAATTCGGGGTCGGTCCTGCCGATTTGATGGTGGATCTCAAACTGGGCAGAGGGAAATGCCGCGCGCAGGCCAAGCCAGAATTCGTCGGCCTTGCCGCGTCCATGACATGTTATTCCGCCCGGATACTCCAGATGGCAGGCGCGGTCATATTCGGTCGCAACCTTTGAAAACTCAGCATCGAAAATCCGTGTGAGAATACCGGCATAATCTGTTCCCGGCGGATCTTCATTTCCCCGCCCGTGGTAATCACCGGCGATATCCGTTGCCGGCGTCAGCGGGCGAACGCAATGCTCCGGCCCGCCCTCACGCTGGATCAAATCTGCAGCATAGGCTTTCGGATCCCAGCCCATCTGGCGGACAATGGCGCCCTGATCGCGGATCAGCCACTCGTCGAAAATCTGGTTATCCCGAGCAGCGCAATCCGCGATAATCCGATATTGCAAGGATATTCCCGTTGCCTCTCCATAAACACCTGACCGGGTGTGGGTCGCAGTGGAGATGATACGGTGTGAAGACAGAAGATCGGTTTCTCCCGGGACACCGCTCCAGATTACGTCTTCACCCAGGAGCTGGCGGTCCGGGAATTCAGCCAGGGTCGCCATGGTCGCGGCAATGACGCCCTTATTGCCCCTGACGACCGAAGCCGGCGAGCGGACGACAATATCGTCAGCATAATACTGGTTGAGCGTATGGATCTGCCGGTCTTCCCAGATCTCCCTGGTGATCCCGAGTATATAGTCGGGGAAATCCTTCCATTTCGGATCGAACCCACTGATTGCCATGTTGAGATCCCTACCCCGCAGTCCAGCCGCCATTGACGAGAATGGACGTTCCCGTCACCAGCGCGGATGCATCCGATGCCAGGAACACGGCTGCGCCCATAATGTCCCCAATTTCCCCGACGCGCCCGAGCTTGATCTTCGACTCAATCCACTTCACGCGGTTAGGATTGGCAAAGGTCGGTTCCGTCAACGGAGTCCGGATAAAGGTCGGACAGATTGTGTTGACGCGGATGCCATATTCGCCCCATTCGATCGCCATTGATTTGGTCATGCCTTCCACGGCGTGCTTGGACGCCGCATAGACGGTGCGATCAACGCCGCCGACATGACCCATCTGTGATGAAATATTGATGACCGAGCCGCCTCTGCCGCCGGCGATCATCACCCTTGCCGCTTCCCGCGAGCAGAAATAGGCGGCGCGGAAGTTTGCCGCCATGACGGCATCGAGATTTTCCGGTTCGGTTTCAAGTGCAGGGGCATGACGTGCGGTGCCGGCGCTGTTGACGAAGACATCGAGCGAGCCGATATCGCGCATCACCTCTGCAACGCGATCGATGGCGGTGATGTCGAGCACCAGGGCTTCAGCCGACAATCCCTCACCACGGATCGCCGCAACGGTTTGTTCAAGCGCCGCTCGACCCCTTGAAGCGCAGATGACATGGGCACCGGCTTCGGCCAGTGCCATGGCACAGCCAAGCCCGATGCCGCGCGATGCGCCGGTCACCAGCGCTCGTCGTCCATCCAGTTTAAAGGAAGGCGTGTGTGGCAGTTTCGTCATGACGGCGCCCTGCCCGTTATCGGGTCAAACCCCGGACGCGCTTTGTTGAACTCGCGCATGCGCGCGAACACGTCGACACCGAGCTGACGGTAAGTATCGAGCAGATCGACCATCACCCAGTTTTCCCGGATGAGACCGATCTCACAACGCCAGAAATCAAGGCTGCGAAGCTGCACCTCGCGGCCGGCCGGAGCTATGCCCATCCAACCGTCTCCGGTCAGCGTCAGCCGCATGTTCGGCCATCCCGTCTCGCCGACATAGGCGCCCTCTGCAATCCAGTGCGACGTCAGATCGGCTTTCGCATCAAGTTTTCGGTCCGGCATGGCGCGTAGAAACGGGATCTGGTGCCAGTTTCTGAAACCGGCGATTCCGCGGGCGGCGCCAATACCAGCTGGCCCGTACCAGTTGAAACGCGGATGCCAGTACTTTTCGAGCTGCATCACTTCCGGCCCGCCTTCGGCGGGATGGCGGCACAGGTCGCTCAGCATCGCTGACACATGGACGAGTACATCGTTGCCGTCACCATGCACACTGAGACCGTCACAAGACATCGGACCGGGCGTGCAGAGATAGGCGCCGAGTTGCGGCGCCATGGGCCACGCATTCGCCTGCATCATGAGTTCGGGGATATCCCAGATCGCCTGAACTTCCCTGACACGGCCGTCTTCAATCCTGAAGAACTCGTGATAGCGCATGTGCGCCAGATGGCCTGTCGGCGGAATATCCAGAAATGGCGCGACAAACGTCCCCATATAGTTGCCCATGCAGCCGATCCAGCCGTCGCCGTGAACCGTCTCGCCGGCAATCATGATCATGTCGCGGCGTTCCAGGTCGGGCATGGCATTCAGAAGCACCGCATAGCAGGCGTCATAGAAGGCGTCCGCCCCGGTCAGGTCACCGAATGGATGGCACATATGGATTTCCGCATCCGAAAACAGCGGCTCCGCCAAAACCGCCCGCACACCGTCTTCGGTGAATGTTGCGGCAGCGGACCGGTACGACTCCAGCGCTTCCTTCAGGTGGGCTGAATCCATGGCCGGCGGTTATTCTGCGGCGTCGCGCGGTTCAGCGGCAGCGCCATAGGGGACATTTCGCCCACCATAGCGACGCACCCGGATGTTGCATTGTTCCGCATGGCCGACAAAGCCCTCCAACATGCATAGACGCGAACCGTATTCGCCAACCATCGCGGCCGCCTCGTCGGTCATCACCTTTTGATAGGAATGCGTCTTCAGGAATTTCCCGACCCAGAGGCCACCTGTATATCGGCCAGCCTGCTTGGTCGGCAGCGTGTGGTTGGTGCCGATGACCTTGTCGCCGTTGGCCACGTTGGTGCGCGGCCCGAGAAACAGCGCGCCGTACGAGTGCATGTTTTCAAGGAACCAGTCGTCCCGGTCGGTCATCACCTGAACGTGTTCGTAAGCCATGTCGTTGGCGACATTCAGCATCTCCTCATAAGAGTCACAAAGAATGACATCACCGTAGTCCCGCCAACTGACTGACGCTGTCTCGCTGGTCGGCAGTATGGCCAGAATGCGCTCAATCTCGGCCATCGTTTCATCAGCGAGCCTGCGCGAACTGGTGATCAGGCAGGCTGGTGAATTGTATCCGTGCTCGGCCTGGCCAAGCAGGTCGGTCGCGCACATTTCGGCATCGACCGTCTCGTCGGCGATCACCATCGTCTCCGTCGGCCCGGCGAAGAGATCAATTCCAACACGGCCGAAAAGCTGGCGCTTCGCCTCTGCAACGAAGGCATTACCGGGCCCGACCAGCATGTGAACGGGTTCGATCGTCTCCGTCCCGATGGCCATGGCGCCGACGGCTTGAATTCCGCCGAGCACATAGATCTCGTTTGCTCCGCCCGAATGCATGGCGGCGACGATCGCCGGGTGCGGCTCGCCGTCAACGGGCGGCGCCGACGCGACAATGCGCGGAACACCCGCAACGGATGCGGTCAGCACCGACATGTGCGCAGAGGCCACCATCGGAAATTTGCCGCCGGGCACATAACACCCGGCGGATTGCACGGGAATATTGCGGTGACCGAGGATAACGCCAGGCAGGGTTTCCACTTCGATGTCGGTCATCGAGGCACGCTGGGCTTCGGCGAACCGGCGGATCTGCGATTGGGCAAACCGAATATCGGCCATGTCGCGGTCCGACACCTTCTGCATCGCTGCTTCGATCTCCGACGGCGTAAGGCGGAACGACTGGGGAGCGTAATTATCGAATTTGCTGGAAAGGTCGCGAACGGCAGCATCTCCGCGTTCTTCGATATCGGCAAGCGTGGCCTCTACAACCGCGCGGACTTTGGCGTCCTCTTCGGCTTTCTCAGCCTCCGGCCGGCCTGCTTTAAGGTGTTCAACTGCCATACCAATATCCTTTTGAGTAACTGTCAGGCCGCGTCTTCAACGCCGGCGAAGACGTCGAAGCCCATTTGCAGAAGCACATGCGGGATATCGACGAAGACCCAGTTTTCAGCCAGGAGATCGCCCCTGCGCCGCCACCAGTCGCAGACGCGCATGAACAACCGTTTGCCTTGCGAAGGTTGTCCGAGGAAGGATTTCGCCTGAACCGCATTTAATGACGGCCAACCGCCCGAACAGATGTAGTCGCCGTCGGCGAAGCGTGTGAAATGCCGTGTCCGGCTGCCCGGTACGGAGCCGCCGGTCCATTCGCTGAAAGCCTGTTCGAACGGAACCTGGAAGCCAGCGAAATTCTCAATTCCGATAAATGAGCCAAAGGCAGCGGGTCCGTACCACAGCATGTCCTCGCGCCAGTAGGGCCGCCAGGCTTCGTTTTCGGTAGCCAGGCTGCGGAGCATCCCCGTCACCATCTCAACGGACGACACGCTCCGGGCGGCATCATTCTCCTGCCATTGCAGACCGTCCTGGGTGATCGGTCCGGGCAGATAGCCGGTGAAGCCGCGGTCCCGGCCCGGGCTGTCGCTGATCGGCCATTGGTCCGCGGCGATCATCAGCTCGGGGATGTCGACGTATACGTAACTTTCAACTGCCCTGTCACCCTCGACCCGATGAAATTCGCCAAAGCGAAGATGAGCCAGGGTGCCGGTCGGGCGAATGCCGAGCCAGGGCTTCGCAAAATGCCCGGTATAGTAGCCCGTGGAGGTAACCCAGATCTGGCCCTCAAACTCCCCGCCGAAGGCAATGTAATCGGTGCGGATCAGGTGATCAAACGAAGCACGGAGATTGCCAACGAACGACTCCGCATAACTGCCACGCGACATCTCGTTAAAGGGATGGACCACATTGATCCGTGCATCCCTGTCAATGAATTCAAATCCGGTCGCATCCGGATGCCGGCACGCTTCCACATGCGACCTGAATGCCGATTTGGCATGGGCAATAGACGCTGCCGTACTCATCCTTTCACCGCTCCCGCTGTCAGGCCGCTGACGATCTGGCGTTGGAAGAACATGACAAGGATGAAGAGCGGAACCGTCGCCGAGACGACCGCAGCGACGGCGAACATGACATTGCCTTCCGTGTAGGTCGTACCGAGGAAAGCCGCGATCTGCGGCACCATCGTCCGGTTCTTTTCCTCCAGCAGCATCGAGGTCACGGCGAAATCGTTATAGGCCAGCAGGAAGGAGAAGAGCCCCGTCGTGATGACGCCGGGCCACATCACCGGAATGATAACGTGCCGGAATGCCTGGAACTGCGTACAACCGTCGACCTTGGCGCTTTCGTCGAGCTCCTGCGGGATCTTGGCGAAGAAGGCGTGCAGCATCCACAGCGTGAAGGGCTGGTTGATCGCCACCAGCACGACGATCGTTGTTGCAAGGTGCCCCCAGAGGTTCCACTCAAAAAAGGGCAGCAGATAACCAGCGACCAGCGTTATCGGCGGCATTGCACGAAAGATGAGCGCGGCGATCAGGAGCCAGAAGGTATAATTGTAGGTTGAGCGCGACAGTGCGTAGCCGCCAAGCGTCCCGATCGTCAACGACGTGCAGACGACGAAGAAGCAGACGATGAATGTGTTGATCACGTTGCGCCAGAATTCCTCCTGCACCCAGGCACCTTCATAGCCTGACATCGTAAAGGGCTGGCCATAGGCGGCGCGCGTGCGCTCTCCGGTCAGCGCATTGGTCCAGTCGGCGATCGAAAAGAAATCGAGTTCGACCTTGAACGATCCCCAGAATGTCCAGATGAAGGGGAATGCAGCGAGGATGAACCACAGCAGGACGAAGCCGTAGATCAGGATCTTGAGCCCGAGCGGGCGGCGTTCGGCAGCGGCGGCCATGTCAGCTCTTCCTCTTGAAATCACGCCAGGTGCGGACCAGCACCGGAGACAGCAGGATCGAAACCCCGATAATCGTCAAAACCGAATTGGCTGACGCTGAGGACAGCTGCCGGGTTTCCCCGCCGAGGTCGTTGAAAATGATCCAGGACAGTGACGTGGCGTGTGCCGAGGCATTGAAGCCGACAATCGGTTCAAAGACCCGGAAATTGTCCATCAGCTGGATCAGGGCAACGAATGTGACAAGTGGCATCAAGTGCGGGATCACGACGTGGCGCACCTGTTGCCAGCGGCTGGCGCCATCGATCATCGCCGCCTCGATCGTATCGCGTGGTACGGTCTGTAGACCGGCGTAGAAGACCACAAAGGCGAAGGGAGCCGAGTGCCAGACACCATAGACGATCAACATCACCCAGGTCAGCCCGGTTGATGCCTTGAGGCTGAAGTTCGGATCGCCGGCCATGGCGACGAGCGCCGAGCCGATCACGCCCCTGCTGTCAACCATCCAGAACAGTATGAGAGAACCGATCAGCGGCGTTACGATCATCGGCAGCAGCGAGAAGAAGATCATCAACCCCTTTAGGTGCCGGTGCAGCGAATTGACGCCGAGAGCAATTGCCATTCCGAAAGCGATCAAAAGCGGAGTGACCAGAAATGTGAAGGTCAGCGTGAAACTCATCGCGCGATAGAATGGCAGGTTGAACAGCCGCTGCCAGAACGCATTCCAAGTCTCTGTTGTCGCCCAGGCTTCACTCAACTCCTTCACTGCCAGGTGACCGCGATCAAGGTAGATGTCGAGTCCGATGAAGCGTCCAAGTGGTGCGGCTTCCCGTAAGGATCTCGTAGCCTCCTGATCGACCGTTGTCTCGGTCGTGCAGCCGACAAGTGGTGTGCAGTTTTCAACTTCGACCAGAACTGCTTCGTGCGGGGCATAAAGCGACTGCAGCACAACCGAGACGATTGGTGCAGCGATGAAAAGCAGCATCGCGGTCGCTGTCGGCAGGAAGAACCAGAAGAAGGTGCGGTGTTTCATCGCTGGGTTCTGTAGGTTGGGAGGCCAGGGGGTGGGGCAGCCACCCCCTGGCGATCGGGCCTAATTGAGGAAACCTTTTTCCTTCGCGGCAGCGATGTAGGCAGCCTCGACATCCGCGAGTGCCTGCTCCGCCGTCTCCTTGCCCTGCAGGAAGTCGGACAACTCATTTCCGAGCGCAGTGTGCATCAGACCCATGTAGGGCAGCATCGGGTATGGGACTGTGCCCATTTTGGCGGCTTCAAAGACTCCCACGGCCGCCTCACTTGGTTGATAACCTTCAATCAGCCAGACTGCCTGCTTCACAGTCTCGGCGTCTGAGAGTATTCCCGGGCGAATCGCGTGCTTGAGCGCAAGGAACGTCGCCTCGGCTTCCTCGTCACTGATGTTCTTGGCAATTGTCCAGCCATCCCACCAGAGGGTCGAGGCCGGTACCTTGCCACCGCCCACGGTCATCGGACCGGCGATTGCGTGGCCGGCCTTGACCTCGTCGGTGACCCCTTCGGTTGTTGTCTGGGTCGCGGCACGCGAACCCCACATGTTCAGCAACGCGATATTGCCTGCGCGATATTCGGCATTGGTCGCATTTGAATCGTGAGTCAGGAAGTCAGGATTCATATATTCGGTCAGCGCTTTCATCATATTGAGCGCATTCACTCCGGCCTCGGAGTTTACATTTGGCTCAGCCGTGCCCTGCTTGAAGTGGGAGCCTCCATAACCGATGAATATGTTGTTGAATTCCTGGGCAAGGTTCCAGCCCGCGGCGTAGGCGCCCCCGATGGGATTTTGCATGATCCCGCGCTCGCGGATGATCTTGGCAGCGGCGAGCATCTCCTCGTAGGTTTTGGGCGGCTCGACACCAATCTCGGCGAGAATATCCTTGCGGTACATCAGATGCTGGGCATTCGCCATGAAGGCGACTGCCATGACCTTACCCCCGATGGTGATGAGTTGGGTTTTCTGGAGGTCACCTCCATGCTTGGCTACAAGATCGTCAAGCGGGCGAATAACATCTTCGTTCATCAGCGCCACAATCGAGGAGTTGGCAATGATTGCCGATGTGTATTCCGCCGGATTACCCTGCATGCCAGCCAGGTTGATCTTCTGGTGGTCGGCTGTGAGGTTTGTCTCCACCGGGGCACCTTTGCATTCCTTCGCACCGGCACCCACAGTCTGAATTGCCGGAAATTCGTTTCCGACAATTGAGACGCGCCCGCCAATTTCACAGGCCATGGCCGTGGTCGCCGTAAGAGCGGAGATCGCAACCGCCAAGGTCAGTTTATTCAGAAACATATAACTCTCCCAGTTTTTCGCTCCCGATGCGCCATGCATGAAACGCATCCTCCGACCTGACAGGTTCCCGCCAGGTATTCAGTTTCCAGGGCCGTTTTCAGGCCCCGATCCTTTTCCCGTCCGACGTCCCGAAGAGGTGGCAATGTTCCGGAGGGACGCGGATGGAGATTGTGTCGTCAATCTCCGCCCGGAACGACTTGGCCGCCTTGCCGCTGACAAGGACGCCGCCGATACGAACCGAAACCATTGTCGCTTCGCCGAGAAGCTCCAGCGTGTAGATTGGCGCATTGATCTGGCCATCCGGATGGCCGACTTCTGCATCCTCGGCGCGAAAACCGAGCGTCACTGGCCCATCCGGCGCATCAAGACCGGAAATTACCGTGTTCTGCGCAGTGAATGTGCCCCCTTCGATCTTGCCTTCCAGCAGGTTCATTGCAGGATTGCCAATAAAGCTCGCGACAAAAGCGTTGGCAGGCTTGTCATATATTTCAGTCGGCGTACCGACCTGCTGGACAACACCGCGGTTCATGACCACGACGCGGTCGGCGAGCGTCATCGCTTCGATCTGGTCATGGGTCACATAAATTGTCGTGACCGCCAATTCGTGGCTCAAATTCTTGATTTGCGCACGCGTCGACACCCGAAGTTTCGCATCGAGATTCGACAACGGTTCGTCCATGAGGAAGACGTTCGGCTCGCGGACAATTGCACGGGCGAGGGCCACGCGCTGGCGCTGGCCGCCCGAAAGTTCTGCGGGCTTGCGGTGCATGAACTCGTCCAATTCGACCATGGCGGATGCGCGGCGCACTCTTTCGTCATGGGAAGCGGGATCGATACCGCGTACTTTCAGGGGAAACCGGATGTTCTCATAGACGTTCATGTTCGGGTAAAGCGCGTAGCTCTGGAACACCATGGCGACATCTCGATCCTTTGGCTCCAGATTGTTCACCACCTTGCCATCGATCAGGATCTCGCCATCGGTGGGATCTTCCAGACCGGCAACCATTCGCATCGTGGTGGTTTTCCCGCACCCAGATGGTCCAAGAAGAACGAGGAATTCCTGATCAGCGATCGTCAGGTCGAACTTGTCGACGCCAACGAAGCTGCCCCATCGCTTGGTGACGCCCCTGAGTGCGATTTCCGACATGTGAGACCCTCCCCGAAATGCATTAATGCGCGTTCGCGCACACCGTGTTTCATTTCACTTGTGGCATTTCGGCGACGAACATTGACAGAATTTGAATACGTATGCAAGAGATCAAGTTTAAAAATTGAAACGATCGGCTACACGCATTGTCCGGGAGCAAGTGCAGTGACCCAGGAAAGCAGAAATCTGCAGAACAAGAAGCGTGTCTATCACGGCTTGGCCGAGTTGGCCTCAGCCGGAGCGAACGCGATTCGGGCAACGTCGCAATCCGCCTACCATCCGGACGTTCATTGGCGCGGCGCTCATCCGCTTAATGAAATCAGCGGGTTGGACGAGGTTGTTGAATCAGTCTGGTTACCGCTGCTCGACGCGTTCCCGGATCTTGAACGACGCGACCAGATCCTCGTCGGAGGAGATTACGAAGACAACGATTTTGTTGCCGCGATGGGCCATTATTGCGGAACATTCCGGCACGACTGGCTGACGATACCAGCGACCGGGCGGCCCGTTTTCATTCGCTACGGCGAGGTTCATAAGGTTCGTGACGGGCGGATCATCGAAAGCAATTGTCTTTGGGATATTCTCGACTTGATCCGCCAGGCCGGTTTCTGGCCGATTGCGCCGAGCCTCGGGACGGAGGGCATGTGGCCGGGGCCCATCACCGGCGACGGAATTGTCATTCGTGAAACGGATCCTGCTGAGGGCGCTGCGAATATTGCCGCGACACTCGCCATGCACAAGGCGCTGGCGGACTATGATGATCTTGACGATCTGAACCGCGACAGCCTTCTCAACATGCCCCAGAAGGACCATTGGCATCCGAAGATGATGTGGTACGGCCCCTCCGGGATCGGCACCACCCGTGGTCTCCAGGGCTTTGTCGACTATCACCAGCTTCCGTTCCGGATTGCGCTGCCGAACCGCCAGGGCGGCGCGCAGATTACCGACCGGTCAATGGGTGGCCATTACATCCGCATCGGCGACGGCCCCTATTCCGTCACGGGCGGATGGCCCAGTGTCCGGGCCGTGCATCTCGGCGGTAATTTCCTCGGAGTCGGTCCGACAGGCCGCGAACTCACCATGCGGGTTATGGATTTCTACCTCCACCATGAAGGCTTGATCCGCGAAAACTGGGTTCCACTCGATGTGCTCGATGTGCTCAGGCAGATGGGCATTGATGTCTTTGAGCGCATGCAGACTTTATTCCGGCGAGGGGCGGTGCCGGATTAGCGTCATGACATCAACTTGGCTTCTAATTAGCTAGAGCCGCCCCTGCGCGAGGCTATGGCGACAACGAAACCGGGCGCTATCAACCGATGCGCATTTCTGTCTCAGGATCGAATGCGACCGCCTTTTCCATATTGACCGCGAACGGGAAAACCTCGCCAGGTTTGACGGCGACATCCGCGCGGAATCGGCCGGTGATCTCCTTATCCCCAAGGTGACTGACGACGAATGTATCGGACCCGGCCGGCTCGGTAACTTCGACGACGTTTTCGATGTGCTGAATGAATTTGCTGTTTCGGTCGGCTCCATCCCTGTCGGTAATCGCTTCCGGCCGGATACCCAAGATAACCTCGCGGCCGTCATATGCCGCTATTTCATTGGCAGTCGGGAAGAGGAGCCTGGCAGTGCTGCCATTTGCAGTCGTGACCTCAGCAACCGCATTGCCGTTTTCGGCCGCAACCTTTGCCGGGAAAAGATTCATGGAGGGCGAGCCCATGAAGCCGGCTACAAATATATTGGCGGGATTGTCATAGATCTCCTTGGGCGTTCCCAGCTGTTGAACGTGCCCGCCAAACATGACTGCAATTCGCGTCGACAAAGTCAGGGCTTCGATCTGATCATGGGTTACATAGACGATTGTCGTGCCGAGCTTCTGGTGCAGCTTCTTGATCTCCGTGCGCATGTCGACCCGCAGCTTGGCATCCAAGTTCGACAACGGCTCGTCAAAAAGAAATACGTCCGGATTTCGCACCAGCGCCCGACCCATCGCAACCCTCTGGCGCTGCCCACCAGACAACTGGCCGGGCTTCCGGTCGAGCAGATGGTTGATTTGCAACAGATCGGAAACGTCCGCGACTGCCTTGTCGCGTTCGGCCTTGGCAACGCCGTGCATTTCCAGCCCGAATGCCATGTTCTGGGCGACGTTCATGTTCGGGTACAGGGCATATGACTGGAACACCATGGCAATGTTCCTGTCCGCCGGCCGAACACCATTCATGGATTGGCCCTTGATCGCAATATCCCCGCTCGTCACCTCTTCCAGTCCCGCAATCATGTTCAGTAGCGTTGACTTCCCGCAACCGGATGG
>CAJHYR010000097.1_pt1 | contig 21900 bp, 19 predicted proteins | sample 9198791 | NCBI WGS metagenome assembly CAJHYR01 (sample SAMEA7708372, study PRJEB35096) | sediment metagenome | biome: marine neritic benthic zone biome [ENVO:01000025]; feature: sediment [ENVO:00002007]; material: shallow marine sediment [ENVO:03000034] sea grass bed [ENVO_01000059] ... | reverse complement strand
GTCTTTGTGAAGCCGGTAATACCGTGTTTGGCCGTGACATAGGCTGACTTGTACGGCGAAGCGATCTGCCCGGGTTATGTGCTGACGCCGCTGGTGGAGAAGCAAATCCCGGAGACCGCGGAAGCCCGGGGGATCACCGAAGAGGAAGTCATCAACGACGTTCTTCTGGCAGCGCAGTGGACGAAGAAATTCGTGACCGTGGAACAGCTGGCCGGTGTTGCCCTGTTTCTCTGCTCCGACGCGGCGGACAATATTACGGGCGTTTCCCTTCCGGTCGATGGCGGCTGGACCGCCGCGTGACGTGCCAAAGCGGATCAGAAGCCGACAACCGGTCTGGCGCTCATCAGCCAGAGGATGGCAAGAACACCGGCAAAGGCCGGAAATCCGCAGGCAAACCAGATTTTGAACAGGCGATGGTAGGCGTCCGGCAGCAGCGCTCCGTCAGCGACTGATTTCCGGGCAAGATCCCGCATCCTGATCTGGATAGCCACCACTGGCAGCCAGAAGGCGCCGACCATCACGTAGAGTGCCAGCGACAGGAGGATCCATCCCTCTGTCAGCGACCAGCCGATTTCCAGGGCAAGAAGCACACCGGTTACCGGCTGGGCAACAACGCTTGTCGCCGTGAAGAGCCAGTCGGCGACAACAACGGTGCCGGCAGTGTGTGCGATTATCCGGACGTCGCCGGTACGATGCGCCATCAGCATGAAGAAGGCGATCCCTGCGCCGGTACCGAAAAGCACCGTGGCGCCAATCAGGTGAAGCCAGCGCAGGAGTTCGGCCCACTCCATCAGCGTTCCTCCGCGAGCGTGATAAGCACGAACGCGAGCAGGAGGACAGGAATGACCTTGACGAACGGACCGAGCGGATCGGCCCAGATTTGCGGCGTGATCCAGGTTCCAGCAGCCAGGTAGCTGACGGACAAGATGATTGCGCCGAGGCAGGCAGCACGAAACCAGCGTCGGACAAGTAGCCCGAGCCCGACGGCTATATCGAGTACTGACCCGGCAATCACGGCAAAGCCGGCTGGCCCGGTGCCAATCGACCCGGAGACGACGCTTTCCGCGGCCTGGCGGTTGATAAGACCGATCAACCCGGAAGCGACCCAGAACAGGGAAAAGCCGACCACCAGCAGCGGGAATAATAGTCTCGCGCGCGAAAAGATCCGCTCCTGCAATGTCGAAGGCATTTGGTCGAGCAGATCGGGCAGGCAGGGCAGGGTTTCGTCGGTTGCTTCCTGCCAGGGCTTCGGATCTGCTGTGACACCGCCAGCCATGACTTTCAGGGCCGTTGAACGAAGCGGCGAACGCCATCCGAGGTATCCGGCGATATCAGCCAATCGGGCGACCGCCATGCCGAGCCAATCCGGCAAGGCGATGATCCGTATCGGTTCTGCAAATCCCAGCCATCTACGGAATGCCAAGACAGTCTCCAGTAGGCTTCGCGGTTCCGGCTCCACCAGGTCGAAATCCCGAATGGCAAGCTGAGGATCCCGCAGGGCGCGAAGGACCGCGCCGGATACGGCGTTGACGCTGACGCACTGCACCGGCGATTGCGGCATGACGAGGGGCTGGATAACGGGAAATCCGGCGAGCATCCGCAACAGGCTGGTGCCGCCATAGGCCGTTGGCGAAATGACGAGGCCGGGTTTGAGAATGACCCAACGCAGTCCGCTTTGCCGCAGGTGGTCGTCCGCCTCGCCTTTGGTGCGCAGGAATTCAAGTTCCGAATTCGGATCGGCTCCGGGCGCAGAGATTTGAACGAACCGCTCGACACTGGCCCTGCCGCAGGCATCGACAAGCGCCACGATCGAATCGCGTTGAACTGCAGCGAGATCATCAAGCGCGCCGGATTGCAGCGCGCCTGAGGCATTCACAACAGTGTCGACGGTGTCCAGTATCGGCTCCCAATCATCTGCGCGTTTCATTTGCCTGAGGTCGGCCTGGATCCAATCCACAAAATCGCTGTTGCCGTCCGCGGGTATCGATGAACGGACAAGCGCTGAAACCGCATAGTCGTTATCGGTCAGTGCGCGCAGGATGGTGCTGCCGATGAGGCCGTTTCCGCCGAGGAGCAGGATCTTTTCGCCGCCTTGCGTTGCATTCTTCAATCTGACCTTCCAAACGGTCGCTGACAGTACTTGATATGCCTGCGCCGATTTCCACATCCAACCGGACCGGCGAGGGATCCCGATCCGTGGACGCGGGCCACTGAAACAATTGAAACGCGATTATCGGTACCGAGACAAAGTGTCGAAACATTCATTGAAGTAAAGGTAATCGCCGAAGAACAACAGAGTTCTCAGCCGCCAGGGCGCTCCGACGACGGGGCACTTTTTCTATCGGTGATTTGGGATTGAACATGGAAACCTGCGGAGAAGGGCTTAAAGGCCTGTGCGATGGACTAAATTCAGGACTTTGCGCGTCTATTGCCGCGCTTGTCGTCGCCCTTGATGAAGGCGGTGCGCTTCACCGCGACCGTTATGAGGAGATTCTCGGACATTTCTGGGCGAAGTTACCGGACGATCAGGCTGACGGGGATGCCGGGGCGGTGATCGAACAGGTGCTTGAGCTTGTCGTCATGTATGCCCACGATAAGGCCGGCTGTTCGATCGACCTGGAGAACGGCAAGCAATTGCTGACTGCCCAGGTCTCGGCTTCAAATGGCCGCGAATACACCGATGAACCGAGTAGCAAAAACCGCTCGTCAAAGCACGCACCGCTTCTGGGTGCGCCGTTTGTCGTCTGATCTTCAACGCCCTTCGCGGAACCAGAGGGCCGTAAACCCGCCGACCAGGAGTGCAAGGCCGAGCAAGCCTGAGAACAGGGGAAGCCGGTCAATGCTGACAAGGACCGTTGCCTGGGAGCGGCGAAGGCCGATCCAGCCATTCCCGGTTGCAGGTGCACGCGCTGAAACGGCCGATATCCGCGGGACATTCGTCAGTGTCGAGCCGGTGGCCAACCGGACGACATCCCCGCCGGTTGCTTCGGCGATCGGAGCGAGGTGATTGGTTGTGCTGATGACTTCCCGGTATTCGATCGGATTAGCCGGGCCGACATGGGCGAGGGCCGTCCGCTCCCCCTCGGTGACACGGTGCAGCCCGAGCATTGCGTCGCCGACCGTTGCCCGCCATAAGCCAGGATCGCTTTCTGAAAGCTCGGCCACCGTGGTCTGTCCTGTCGGACCTGTCACGGTGACTTCAGCCGGGCGTTCTGCAATCGTCTGACGCTCGATGACCAGGTCCCGGCCTTCCGCCCGCGCCCGCAGTGCTTCTTCCTCAAGCTCAGGTTCCTGCATCAGCCAGTGAACAAGGCGGCGCAACAACGCGCCGTGCGGACCGCCACCTTCAAAACCGCGCGCCCAGAGCCAGGCGTGATCGGACAAAAGCAGGGCAACCCGGCCATCGCCCTCCCGCGAGAGGACAAGCAACGGGCGCTCGTTCGGTCCGTTCATCGTTACGGTGCCGTTCACAGTGTCGGCTTCAACAAGGCGGAACCAGCGGCTCCAGGACGGCGGCGTGAATTCCGATCCGGGCAGGCTGCGGGTGACCGGATGGCGCGACCCGGTTTCGCTGATTGCAGCGCGGTATGGTTCCTCCAGCACAGCGCCCGTCGGTATGGCCGGCAGGATGGATCCAAGCGGTGTGGCAAACAGGCTACGGCCGCCGGCATAGTCCGGCCCGGCTGCGAGCAACACCGCGCCACCGTCGCGCACATAACGCGCAATATTATCGAAATATAGCACAGGAAGCACGCCACGGCGTTGATAACGGTCGAAGATGATCAGATCGAACTCATCGATCTTCTCTGAGAACAGTTCACGTGTCGGGAACGCAATCAGCGAAAGTTCGTTGATCGGCGTGCCGTCCTGTTTTTCCGGCGGCCGAAGGATCGTGAAATGGACTAGATCGACGGAGGCATCCGATTTCAGGACATTTCGCCAGGTCCGTTCGCCGGCATGGGGTTCGCCTGAAACCAGAAGCACGCGCAAATGTTCGCGCACGACATCGATTTCAGTTACGGCGATATTGTTGGCCAGCGTCAGTTCGTCGTCGGCGGCTTCCACTTCCAGTTCAACGATTGTCGGACCGGCATGATCAATCGGCAGGTCGATCGTTACCGTCTGGCCGACAGGTACCATATCCGTCGCAATATGTTCTCCATCAATCCGCAGCTTCACAGCAAGGCGCGCACCGTCCGGTAGGGACGGGTCGATGACGCGATAATCGATCGTCTGGGGTTCGTTCAAAATGGCAAAACGCGGCGCCCGGTGTAGAACGATGCGTCGGTCAATCTCGTTTTCGCGCCCGGTTATGAGCGAGTGGATCGGCGCACCGACGGCAACGCTCTCTGGATTGTCCGGCACGTCGTGCACGATACCGTCGGTTACGAAAATCGCGCCGGCAAGCTGTTCCGGTGGAACATCGTCGACTGCACGGGAAAGCTCTGAAAACAGTGTCGTGCCGTCGCCGTCGGAATTGTCGCGAGCCCGGATTTCGCGGATCGAAAAGCCGCCCAGAGCATCGATCCGTTTGCGGATCTCATCTACGGCCGCGTCCGTTTGTTCTTTCCTGGCATCGAACTGCTGGCTGGCGCTTTCATCGATAATGAGCGCGACCGTACCCGGCAGGCGTTCGTGTTCCTCGCGTTGCAGCACCGGGTTGAACAGGGCGGCGAGCAGCAGCGCGCAAATCAGGATCCGCCAACCTGACGTTGGAATACGACGCAGGATCAGAAGCGCCAGTACGATAACGAGGACGACCGCCAGGATGCCGGTCAGCGACCACGGCAGGATCGGGTCGAATGTCATGCTGAAACGCATTACTGGCCCAACCTTTCAAGCAATGCCGGGACGTGGACCTGATCGGCCTTGTAGTTACCCGTCAGAGCATACATCACGATATTGACGCCGGAGCGGAAGGCCAGCTCGCGCTGGCGCGGATCGGCAGGTACTGTCGGATAGAGAAACCGGCCATCAGGCGTCGTTGCCCAGGCTCCGGCAAAATCGTTGCCGGTAATGATGATCGGGGAGACACCATCGCCACCGCGGGCCGGACGATCGGGATCCTGCCGGCTTTCCGACAGCACTTCGACCCAGAGGTCGGACTCGCGCCACCGGCCGGGGAACTCTGCGAGAAGATAAAACGCTTTCGTCAGAACATGGTCCGGCGGGACAGGCTCCAGCGGGGGAACGTCGACAAAGGAGAGTATCTCCCGCAGTTTACCGTTTTCAGGCGTGCTGTACAAGGGAGCGGGCACCGCCGGTTGGTCAGAGTCGCGTGTGTCGAACAATACGGTGCCGCCGTTCTTCAGAAAGGAATCGACCCGCGCCATGACATCCGCCGGCGGAATGTCGCTGTCGGCGCTGATCGGCCAATAGATCAGGGCGAAGAACGCCAGCTCGTCCCTCGCCAGGTCGATTGCAACCGGCGGACCCGGCTCAAGGGCTGTCCGTGCTGCAATGTATCGGCCCAGCCCTTCCAGCCCGGCAAGGCTGGTATCGTCAATTTCACGGTCTCCGGTCATCACATAGGCAAGGCGTGTGGAAAGCGTCGCTTCAAGACCGGTATAGGTCATCGCATCGCCATCGTTCTGCGATTGCGCGATGGCCGGGTTGAAGTGTGTGGCGGCCAGGAAAAGGCATGCTGCTGTGGTGATGCCGGCAGTTGCCGTAGCTGCCGGGCGCGGCAGGCTGAGCCGACCGGTGAGCGCCAGGAGGGCTATGCCGTCAATGGCTGCCAACAGCACCGCGAACGCCAGAAACCACGGCCAGACCGGGATTTCTTCCCGCGGTTTCATTGTCAGAACCGGGCCGTTCCAACTGGCGGCACTGCTGTTAAGCGGCGTTAATTCCGTATCCGCCCCGACGGCATTCAAGGCCTGGATCGTGCCGTCCCGGTCATAGATACCGGGCGGCGTTTCCAGGCTTGGATTGGCGGTTTCAAAATCCGCAATCAGGGTGACTGAATCGCTAGGGTCGACCAGCTTGCCGTAACCGTCCAATACCATGACCGGCTTCCATGGTGTGACTGCGACCTGTCGCCCGGTCTCACCGGCAGTTTGAGAATCGCCGCCGGTGGTGGCGATTGCGGTCTCGCCGATGGCGATCAGCATTTCCACGAATGCGCCTGAAAGAGGCAGGTTCGACCATCTGGGATCGGCCGTGACATGAAAGAGTATCAGCCGGCCACGGTCCTGCTGCCGCGCTGTGACCAATGGCGTGCCGTCTGCAAGTTCCGCCCAGACGTCAACCCGGTCGAGGGCGCTCGGATCGGCGAGAATCTGGCGCGTGACGCGGACATCGCGGGGAACCTCAATATTCCGGAACGGCCCCGTCTCAGAGAAGCTGCCGATGGCCTGAGGCTCCTGCCATGAGAGCGACCCCCCAAATGCCCGCTCGCCGGCTCTCAGCGGCATCGGCAACAGGCGCACATCCGAGGCGGCCAGGCGTGGACTGGCGAACCGGAGCAGCGTTCCGCCATTGTTGACCCATGTGTTGACCGCTTCCGTCGTTTCCGGCGGCAGGTTGCCGGTGTCGGTCAGCACGATCATCGACACGTTTCTTTTTATCAGAATGTCGATGGCTTGCGCGGTGCTGGTTGCGTAGGGCGCAATGAGATCGGCACCGTCAACGAGGGCGCGCTGGACATAGGTCAGAGGTGTCAGGAGTGGCTGAGAGGAATCGCCGGTTTCGCCTGCAATCAAGCCGACGGTCTTGCGCTGCCATCGTCCGTCGAGCAATTGCACGGCGCCGGCGCTGGCCTCCGTCTCCAGCGCAAAGCGTGTCAGCGCATTGCGCAGTTCCGCCGGAAGCGCGATCTCCACCTCGTTCATCTGGTCGGCATTCAAGGCAACGCGCTGTTCGATAACCTGGCGGCCTTCCGTATCAAAACCGATCAAGGTGGTTTCTGCGCTGGAGCCGAAACGGGAAATTGGCACCGTCAGGCTTTCAATGCCGTTGCGCGGCGGCGAGATAATCGTCGCGGGCCTGTCGGACGACAAAAATGTGGAAGCTTCGCCACCGATCCTTTGGAGTGCCGCCGCCAGGGTCGCCGCGTCGCCGTTGTCCAAAGCGCCCGATATCCAAAGCACTTCTGCAGAATCGCTGGCATAGCTGTTCGCCAAAACCTCGGAGAGGCTGAGGTAGTCCGGCAAATAGGGGCGGGGTTCGATCGCGGCCAGACGGTCGATGGCCGCCTCAGGGGCCCCTGGCAGGACCGAATCGGTGCGCTTTTCCGCTGATGCGACCAGCGCTACCGGCCTGCCGCTGCGGGCCGCATCGGCGATTACAGCCTCCGCGGTTTCCTTGCGCAGGTCGAAGTCCGGCGCGCTGTCCCAGCCATTGTCCAGCACCATAAGAAGCGGACCGTCGCCGCCCACGATCTTTTCGTCCGGCCGGAATACAGGTTGGGCCAGCGCTAAGATGATCAGTGTGGCGAGAAGCAGGCGAAGGGCCGTCAGCCACCAGGGCGTGCGCGCAGGTGTATTCTGTTCGTCTTCAAGGCCCACGAGGATCTGTGTCGGAGGGAAGTCAACAATAGTCGGTCGAGGCGGCGTCAACCGCAGGATCAGCCATATGACGGGCAGGAGACCGAGCGCAAAAAGCATGGCCGGTGAAAGGAAGGCAAGCCCGCTCATGCGCTCGCCGCCATGATTTCCGGACCACCGGCCAACCATCCGTAAACGAACAGAAGTCCTTCTGCGGCCGGGCGGTCCGTGTGGTGAAGGTCAAAGGAAAAGCCGGCACGACTGGCCGTCGTGGCCAATTCCTCGCGGTGGGCAAGTAGGCGATTCTGATATCCCTCCTTCAACCCGCCGGCGCGTTCGGCGAGCCAGGTGCCGCCGGTTTCCGGATCACGGAACTCCAGGCGTCCGTCGTAGGGGAAAGTCTCTTCCGCGGGATCGAATATCTGAAGAATGTGCAGCCTTGCGCCCTGTGCTGCGATTGCCTGCATGTTTTCACGCAGTTCGTCGATCGGTGAAAGGCAATCGCTGAGTATTACAACGTCGGAGAACCGCGCCAGCCGCGGTGTCGGCGGCCAGTTGAACGACCTGGCCCGCAACAAAGACGCTGCCATGCGTTCGGCTGTGTCCCGGCCGACGCGCGGTTCCATCAGTCCCGGCACGCCGACGCGTTCGCCACCGCGGGCGAGCATATCGGCAAGAGCCAGGGCAAGCACGACAGCACGGTCGATCTTGCTGGTGTTCGACAGGTTGGACTGGAAATCCATCGATGCCGTGAGATCCGGCCATATCCAGGCGGTCTGGACTGCTTCCCATTCCCGTTCCCGAACGTAGAGATGGTGGTCGCGGGCTGAGCGCCGCCAGTCAATGCGTTTCGCGGGCTCGCCCATGACATAGGGGCGAAATTGCCAGAACGTTTCCCCGGGCCCCGCTCGCCGGCGGCCGTGAACGCCCATCATCACATTTGAGGAAATTCGTCTTGCGGCAACAAGAAGGTCCGGCAGGCGTGACGAAAGCAGCCGCGCCCGTTCCAGCCTATTCCTTTGCCGTTTGTCCGTGTTGACCGCCATATGTGCCTACAGAACGGCTTCGCTCGCCTGAACGATCAGGTCCCGCACAGTGGCGCCGTCAGCTCGGGCCGCAAAAGTTATCGCCATTCGGGGCTGCAGAACCGGGACGGCGAGCGCCGCGACGTCATCGAATGATGGCGCAAGCCGGCCGTCCAGAAGGGCCTTTGCGCGAACCGTCAGCATCAGCGCCTGGCTGGCGCGTGGCCCCGGGCCCCAGGATATTTGCCGGGCAATCTCTTCATCCGCCTCGCCCGGGCGGACAGACCGGACGAGATTGAGAATAGCGTCGACAACGGTATCGCCCACCGGCATGCGCCGGACCAAAGCCTGGACCGTTTTCAGTTCTCCGTCATCCAGCACGCGGCGCGCCTGGGCATCCGTCGCGCCCGTCGTCTCAAACAGCATTTTCCGCTCAGCATCGAGATCGGGATAGAGAACATCGATTTGCATCAGAAACCTGTCAAGCTGAGCTTCCGGGAGCGGGTAGGTTCCTTCCTGCTCAAGAGGGTTCTGCGTGGCCAGCACATGGAAGGGATCCGGCAGGTCGTGCCGATGACCGGCAATCGTGACGTGATGTTCCTGCATGGCCTGCAGCAGGGCTGATTGGGTACGCGGACTTGCCCGGTTAATCTCATCGGCCATCAACAATTGGGCAAAAATCGGGCCGCGGACAAAACGAAAATTGCGTGACCCGTCGCTACTCTCTTCGAGGATTTCCGCGCCGAGAATGTCCGATGGCATCAGGTCGGGCGTGAACTGGATTCGGCTGTCCTGCAACCCGAGCACCGTGCCCATCGTTTCAACAAGTTTTGTCTTGGCAAGGCCCGGCACGCCGACAAGCAGACCGTGACCGCCAGCCAGCACCGTCGTCAGTGCGCGTTCAACAACCGTATCCTGCCCATAGATTACTTCGCCGATGGCAGCTTTTGCGGCAGCCAGGTGTTCGGTGGTGCGTTCTGCCTCTTCGACGATATTTGCTTCGTCGGATTTCTTCGTGTCGATTGCGCTCATGCCATTCCGCTCTTAATTTGATGCTTCACCAGCAATTAGGGTCCGGGCAAAAAAGTGAAAGATCGAACTTCCACTATATAGGTAAGTATGCATCTTGCGCACTGATTGTGACATTGAACCGGCTTCGCGGATATTAAATTTCCTTCATAGTCGGCTCCACCGGTTCCGTTTACGTGCAGGCCGAATTTGAGAATGACTGACTGCTTAGAAGATCGGCCTTTCACACCAAGCCTGGCCGCTTTGATCGAACGGGCTGGCGCGCCTGTGCCGAAAAGGGATGTAAACCAATGGAATCCGCGGCGTTCCGGCACGATTGACATTCGTATCGATAACGCGGGCCGCTGGTATTATCGTGGCAGCGAAATCGATCGCCATGCGCTGGTACAACTTTTCTCTTCGATTCTTCGCAAGGAAGCCGACGGAGAATATGCTCTTATAACACCAGTGGAAAAACTGTCGATCGTCGTGGAAGATGCGCCATTCACTGCTGTCGAACTGGCCAAAGAGGGGGAAGGTTCGAATCACATACTGACGATCAGAACCAATGTCGGGGATATTGTCCGCATCGACGGCGACCATTCGCTGCGCTTCGCAGTGGAAGCGAAGCATGGCGGTCTGAAACCCTATATTGAAGTGCGGGACGGGCTAGAGGCGCTCGCAACACGCGCGCTGGCGATCGATCTGGTTGCGTTTTCCGATAACCACGGAGGCGAAGAGGGCATATGGAGTGCCGGGATATTCTTTCCTTTGCCCGCTTATTCAGACCCCGCGTTTTCAGACCCCGCTTATTCAGATAATGACAAAAATTCCTGATTTGATGGCAACACGAACCGCGCACCCGCTCTATTCGCCCGAAGATTTCCGGCATCGTGTCATCCGCAATGCCGAGCGCTTCCTTTCGGAAACCGTTGGCGACCATATGTTCAATCCGGAGTTCACAAACGACTACCTGGACCAGAAGCACAAGCCTGCTGCGGTTTTGATTCCAGTCATACGGCGCCGTGAAGATGCGACCGTCCTGTTCACAAAGCGGACTGACAATCTGTCTTCGCATCCGGGCCAGGTGGCGTTTCCAGGCGGTAAAATCGACAGCGCCGACCCGTCAGCTGAAGCCGCGGCGCTTCGGGAAACTCACGAGGAAATCGGTCTTGACCCTTCCGCTGTGGAAGTTTTCGGCAGGGCGCCGGATTACCTGACCGGGTCGGGATATCATATCGTGCCGGTACTGGGTTTCGTTAATCCGGACACGCGATTCACGCTTAATGAGCATGAAGTTTCTGATGTCTTCGAGGTTCCGCTGTCGTTTCTGATGAACCCGGACAACCATGTCGTCGGGAGCCGGATCTGGAAGGACCACCTGCGCATCTATTACGAGATTCCCTATCAGGATCGGCATATCTGGGGTGTCACAGCCGGCATGGTGCGCATTCTTTATGAACGGTTATACGGGGACATTTCATGAGTGCGCCGGATCTTTCCGGTCATCCGGCGCTAACGGCGCCGGAAACCCGTGCCGTATTTGCGGCGCTGGCGGACAACGGCGCGACGACACGGCTGGTGGGCGGGACAGTCCGCAACGCGCTTCTTGGCGAGCCGGTCAAGGATATCGACATGGCAACGGTGCTGTCGCCGGACGAGGTTATTGCGCGCGCCGAAGCGGCAGGGCTCAAGGCCATTCCCACCGGTATTGAGCATGGCACAGTTACGCTCGTCGCCCACGGCAGACCGGTAGAGGTTACGACACTCAGGGCCGACGTGGAAACCGACGGCAGGCGCGCTGTGATCCGCTATACGGAAGACTGGGCGGAGGACGCAGAGCGTCGCGATTTCACGATGAACGCGCTTTATAGCGATGCCGACGGTACGATTTTCGATCCGCTTTCCGGCGTGGACGATATTCTTGCCCGCCGGGTCCGGTTCATCGGCAATGCGGAAGACCGCATTCGCGAGGATTATCTTCGCATCCTGCGGTTCTTCAGGTTCTTTGCCTATTACGGGCACGGCCGGCCGGATGCAGACGGCCTGAAGGCCTGTGTCCGGATGAAATCCGGCATGGCCCTGCTGTCGGCGGAACGGATCTGGTCGGAGCTGAAGCGGATCCTGCAGGCGCCAAGGCCGGAACGCGCTTTGTTGTGGATGCGGACAACGGAAATTCTTCAGACCGTGTTGCCCGAATGTTGGGGGATCGATGCTATCCACGCGCTTGTTGCTGCCGAGGGCATTGAGGGGTGGCTGCCGGACCCGATGCTCCGCCTTGCCGCGATAATCCCGCCGAGGCCGGAACGTATCGACGCGCTTTCAGACCGATTGCGTTTGTCGCGAGCGGAAACCCGGTGGCTGACCGAATGGGCAGCGGCCGACCCGATCAGCAATCCTCTTGAAGACGGGCCGCTCGCAATGCGTCTGTATCGCGAGGGCTGGTCGCCGGTCCTCGCTCATCTGCGTCTTGCCCTGGCCAAGGCCCACGGGGAAGGTAAGGACGACATCGCCGGCGAGTTGCGGCGGAACATTGCGTTCGCATCCGGCTGGGAAAAACCGGAATTGCCGGTGACCGGCAAGGACCTTCAGGCTCTGGGCAGGGAGCAGGGCCCGGCGCTCGGCGACTTGCTGGCCGGGCTTGAAGAGACCTGGATCCGGAGCGGATTTGCCCTCAGCCGGGACGAGCTCCTTGACGAGGCGCGTCGCCGGATGGACAGCAATGGTTAGCGTTATGCTCAATGCGGACCCGGCAAGCGCCTAGGGCCATTTGACGATCGGCGGCATCGACGAGAGGATTGAATCCACGTTACCGCCAGTCTTCAGGCCGAAGGTCGTGCCGCGGTCGTAGAGCAGGTTGAACTCAACATAACGGCCGCGGCGTATGAGCTGCTCTTCCCGCTCATCATCGGTCCATGGTTTGGCGAAATTCGCTCGGACCAGTTTCGGATAAATCTCCAGGAACGCCCGCCCGACATCCTGCGTGAATGCGAAATCGGCATCCCAGTCGCCCGAATTTAGGCGGTCATAGAAAATACCGCCGATTCCGCGCATCTCATTGCGGTGCTTCAGGAAGAAATACCGGTCGCACCAGGCCTTGTACTCGTCATAATCAATCTGGTTGTGAGCATTGCAGACGCTTTTCATGGCTGCGTGGAATGCGATCGTGTCTGGATCGTACTGTGTCCTCCTTACGTCCAGCACAGGGGTTAGGTCGGCACCGCCGCCGAACCAGTTGCGGGTGGTGACGACCATCCTCGTGTTCATGTGTACGGCGGGCACATGCGGGTTCTGCATATGGGCGATTAGCGAAACACCGGACGCCCAGAACCGCGGGTCTTCGGATGCGCCGGGGATTTCATTGCGGAATTCGGGAGCGAATTCACCATGAACCGTTGAGACATGAACACCGACTTTCTCAAAAACCCGGCCGTGCATTATCGCCATGATGCCGCCGCCGCCCTTGTCGCCCGAATGGTCGGTTCTTCCCCAGGGCGTGCGGACAAATCGCCCGGCCGGTTGTTCCGAAAACGGCATATCCGGCGTCACGTCATCTTCCAGGGCTTCAAACGCTGCGCAGATCTGATTGCGCAGATCCTCAAACCACGAGCTGGCAATTTCCTTTTTTCTGTCCAGTTCGGGCGGCAGGGAATCCGATGGATCGGTTTTGTCGTGCATTATCCAGCTTTCTTCTGCGCGGTGGATTTCATATACGAAGTCTTGGCCGACTCTGGTTCCAACGAGGCAATCAGATCGACGGGGAAATGTCGATGGTCTTGAGAATGTCGGCCAGCGCCAAGCTTATGCGGCACTGCGCCCGCCGATATGCATTAGCCCATTAGAAATTCGTTCCCGAATATCGTCACCGCGAGCGGTATTGGCGCGACCGCAATTGCTACAGCGATCAGTATCCCAGGTAGCGAGTAAAGCCGACTTATTCCAGCCATCAGGGCGATGCCGCCACCGCCGCCGATAACGAAATTGCCGGGCACGTTCAAGAGTACGGCGAGTGCCAGATACCGGTACTGCAAAAGCGCGATCAGATATCGATTCGAAGTGTGTCCTGCGAGAAACTCCGGGATCTCTTTCCGTTTGAGCGGTTCAATCTGCCGGAGCAGGTCAGCCAGCCTCCGAAGCCTGAAGCTCTCAGCAAGCCGCGCCAGCTTTGAAAGCGGGACCAGTCGCCCGCAAAGGAATGCCAGGACCAGACCGGTAACCGTGCAGATATAGACGAGAAAGGCGATCTGGGGTCCGAGCAGGGCGATCATTGCTAAGCCGATCTCAGCGCCGGGGACAAAGGGAATTGCCAGAAGAACGGTGTAGACAGTAGCTGCAACCATGATCGTTCTGTGGACCATGTCCTCATTGCTGGGGCGGATTCGGAAATCGAGCGCATCGGCAATTGCATGTGCAAGCACGTTCGCGGCGACGAGCAATACAACCAGCAGCAGGATTTTTAGTATCGTACGCCAGCCGACCGAAGATTCAGGTCGTGTCATCTACAGCGCTTTAGGCTTATTGTTTGCTGGCAAGCGGCGTCGATTGATCGGCCAGTTCGCCGGCGAATGCAAATTTCTGCTCCACCGTCCAGTACCAACGCTTCAGCCTCCAGGTGGCAACGCCGCTGATCTTGCCGTCCTTGTACTGACCACGCCAGACAATCCAGGCGTTCTTGTAGGGACACTTGGTTTCGCTGACGAATTCAGTGACATCATCCGTGGTGCGCACAAAATAGGGGCGCGCCGGATACTTGCAGCGGATCTCGCATTCTTTGGAGACAAACGTCCCATTAGCGAAGACAAAGGTGTCAGCAACGTCCAGCGGCCCGCCGTCCGGACCAAGTGAGCCGACGAACGTCATGCCGTCCAACGGGCCTTCCCCATGATCCTGTCCGACATCGACTGGTTCAATGTCTGTCGTTCCTGTCATCGCGGATGTGGCAATCCAGCCTCCTCCCAAGAGAAATGCGATTACCAGCAGGGAAAGAATTAGCTTATTGCGACTGTTCAATGTCCTATGCTCCGTCAGGTATGCTGCGGAACTGATTTCCTTCCCCTACGTTACCGAAAACTCTCAATTTCGCAAAACACATCTGTGTGTGGACTCGGGGCTGTATTTGGCCTTTTCTCGGGAATCCGAAACGCGCCGGGTCGTTTGACCGGAACTGGCGGTTCAGAACTTCGATCGGGGGCGAGTATGATTGAGCAGTTTCTCACGATCTTCCAGGATCCGGTTGCCTGGGCGGCGCTTGCGACCCTGATCGCAATGGAGGTTGTCCTTGGCATCGATAATCTCGTTTTCATCGCGATCCTGACGAATAAACTGCCGGAAGAGCGCAGATCGCGGACCAGGCGCATCGGCATCGGACTTGCTCTGGTATTCCGGCTCGCTCTTCTCGGCACCATTGCGTTCATCGTCGGCCTGACGCGACCTGTCCTGTCGATCATGGAAATGGAGTTTTCCTGGCGAGACATGATCCTGATCGCCGGAGGCCTGTTTCTGGTCTGGAAGGCTACCCGGGAAATCCATCATCTCGTTGATCCCGATCCGGCGCCGACGGTCTACGATACACCTGCCGCGAATGCCGCATTCGCAGCGATTGTGGCGCAAATCATTATGCTCGACATCGTCTTTTCAGTGGACAGTATCATCACCGCGGTCGGCATGACGCCGCATGTGCCGATCATGGTCATCGCCGTGATCGTGGCTGTCGTGGTGATGTTGCTTGCAGCCGATCCGCTTGCCGATTTTGTCCAGCGCAATCCGACGATCGTCATGCTAGCGCTGGGCTTTCTGTTGCTGATCGGAACAACACTGATCGCCGACGGTTTCGGCGTCCATATTCCGCGCGGGTATATCTATGCAGCCATGAGTTTCGCTGCGCTTGTGGAGGGCCTGAACATGATGGCGCGGCGGGCGCGCAAGAAGGAGGGACAGGTTGACTGAGGGCCACAGGATTCGGTGCTGTTCGATGGCAGAGGCCGAACATGAACGAATTGTTCATCTCACGTTCAGGGTGAAAATCTCTATTTATGAGAGCGGGAGTCCGGCCAAGGCCTAAATTGTAGTCAATATCGCGGCAGGATTGCCGGCATCGCCCGTCAGTTGATCGGCAGATATAATGCCGACGGCTGGCAGCAGGGGGCTCGACACGTTCGAGTTGGGATGGAGAGTTGCATGTTAAGTTTCAGAGTATGGGCCGTGGCCCTGGCGGCATCGCTTGCCGGCTGGGTGATGGCTGCTCCGGCCAGTGCCGCTTCAATTGCAGGCGGTACGGCCATGGTTTCCTTGAATACGGGGAAATCGGTCGATAATTCGGTTGTTCAGGTGCGCCAGCGTCGGTGCGGCCGCAGATGTTTCGGCGGTCGGCGGGCAGGAAACGGACCCCGTGCGTATCGCGGACCCCGTGCCAACCGGGGACCTAGTGCCAACCGGGGACCCCGTGCTAACCGCGGATCCCGCGCGAATCGGGGACCCAGGGTCAGCAACGGGCCGCGGCGGCGTGGTCAGGCGCGTGGTAATCGCGGGCAGCGGCGTCAGCTGGCGAGCAGGCATGTCGGTAAGCACGCCTTGCGTCACGGCGGACCGAGGAAAGCGCGCAAACGGGCCCATGCCCGGCGCCATGGTGCCAAGAAGCGCCGTTACGGTCACAAACGCAGGCACGCGCACAAGAGCTACCGCCATTTCAAGAAGCATTGCCGCCACAGGCATAAATGCGGGCGCCACAAGCGCCGCCACGGCCATTACAAGCACTATTATGGCGGCTGGTACTACGGCTGGCCCTGGTGGTCGATCGGCTGGCCGTACTATGGCTACAGAGCGAGCTATTACGCCTACGACTACTATGACGATCCGCATGTCGCCTACTGCCTGGGCCGGTATAAATCGTACGTACCCGAACGCGATCAGTATCTGAGCTACAGCGGCGTCTGGCGGTACTGCAGAAGCCCGTACCGCGGCTGACAAGAAGCCAAATTGCTTGTAAGATTGTCCCGCGCGGCTGGACCGCGCGGGAGCGATTTTCAAGCAAAGCGCACTACTATTTGTGAGTACTTCCAACACTTGAAGCACTCGGAAACCCGCCGATCTGGCGCAACGCTTCCGAGGCAGCGACCGCCCCGGCGATTGCCATGTTCAGTGATCGCGTCCCTGCGGTCTGGGGAATAGCCAGGCGCGCGTCCGCCTGGTCGTGAACCGTTTCCGGCAGGCCCGCCGATTCCCGACCGAGCAACAATACGTCGCCGCCCCTGAACGCAAAGTCGCAGTACCGGTCAGCGGCCTTCGTCGTCAGCACGACAAGGCGATGGTTGCCAGCTGATCGCCAGCTTTGAAACGCGGTCCATTCAGCATGTTCCACCAGGGCCGCACGGTCCAGGTAATCAAGACCGGCCCGCTTCACGCCACGATCCGTCAGCGCGAAACCGGCGGGATGTATGATGTGGACGGCAACGCCCATACATGCGCCGAACCGCAGAAGCGTGCCCGTATTCTGGGCAATGTCAGGCTGATAAAGGGCCAGATGGATCATTCGCGTTCTTTTCTCAGAGATTTTTGGCAGATGCCATCAAAACGTCAACTTGTCGCGTAATGTGCAGATCAGCGGATCAAGGCCAAATGCGGCCGGCGTGCGGTCCGTCCTGGTGATTGCTTGCGCAATTCATCGGACAAGCGTAAACGTTTCAGGCCTGCGCCGTTTACCGGCGCAGGTCTGATGCGTTATCATGAAAAGTCAATCTAGTATTCGGGCAACTTTGTGAGAGGTGCCGATGTTGCGACCTATCGTACCCATTTTCTGAATACGGCCGCGCACGCTCTTTTGGCTCGTTCGGCCGGAACCTTCAGTTTCCTTAAGCCGGATTTGAGCCATGTTGTCTTATTTCGAACGATTAATCGACCCATTGAAAGTTCCGGCCGCAGCCACGCCGCCGCCGGGTCTCGTCCGATTTTACTCCCACTATATTCGCCAGGTCTGGCCGGGTATCGCCGCAATCTTGATCTCCGGGCTGATTGCTGCGCTGATTGAGGTCGCGCTCTTGAAGTATGTCGGCGACCTGGTTGACCTCCTGAACGCGTCGACGCCGCAAAGTCTCATTGCCGATCACGGTTGGCAGCTGGCCTGGATGCTGGCTGTCGTACTGCTCTTGCGGCCCATCAGCTTCAGCATTCACGAGACGCTGAACAATCAGGTGATGATGCCGGCATTCACTAATCTGGTGCGCTGGCAGGCCCATCGTCATGTTCTGCGGCAGTCGGTCAGTTTTTTTGCCAACGACTTCGCCGGCCGTATTGCGAGCCGGGTCATGCAGACCGGTCCGGCCTTGCGCGAATCGGTGCTTCAGGTGGTCGACGCGATCTGGTTTGTCGCTGTCTATGCGGCAAGCGCCTTCGTTCTGTTCGCCGAACTGGACTGGCGGCTGACCTGGCCGCTTGTCCTCTGGCTAATCGGTTATCTGTCGACGCTCTACTGGTTTGTCCCGCGCATCCAGAAGCGTTCCAAGACCATGTCCGATGCGCGCTCGACACTGAATGGCCGGATCGTCGACAGCTACACCAATGTGCAAACGGTCAAGCTTTTTGCCCATGCAGAGCGGGAAGACGGTTACGCGCGCGAGGCGATCGTCGATCACACGGCGAGGTTCCATGACGAGTTGCGCTACATCACCGGACTGAACATAACCGTGTTCATCATCAATGGCCTGTTGATGGGTGCGACCGGCATCCTGTCCGTCTGGCTGTGGATGTCCGGCGAAATCACGGTCGGTGCGGTTGCGCTGACCGTCGGTCTGGCAATCCGCATATCGAATATGTCTGGCTGGATCATGTGGGTGATTACCGGTGTGTTCGAAAACATCGGCACGGTTCAGGAAGGCATGGAGACGATCTCGGTCCCGCACTCGATTGTCGATAGCGCGACGGCCGTTCCCCTCAAGGTGCCGACTGGTGCAATCCGCTTTGATCATGTCAGGTTCCATTACGGGCGGGATAATGGTGTCATCGATGATCTGTCGCTTGATGTCCGGGCGGGTGAGAAGATCGGTCTTGTCGGGCCGTCCGGTGCCGGAAAGTCGACCCTGGTCAATCTGCTCCTGAGGTTTTACGACCTTGAGGGTGGACGAGTTCTGATTGACGAACAGGATCTGGCCTTCGTGACGCAGGACAGCCTGCGCGCGGCCATCGGTGTGGTCACACAGGATACGTCCTTGCTGCACCGGTCGGTCCGGGACAACATACGATACGGCATGCCGGATGCAGATGACGATGCGATCAGTGACGCAGCGCGGCTTGCGCGTGCCGATCAGTTCATTCCGGACCTTGCGGACTTCATCGGGCGCACCGGGTTTGACGCCCATGTCGGTGAACGCGGCGTGAAACTCTCAGGTGGTCAGCGGCAGCGGATCGCGATTGCACGGGTGATCCTGAAGAATGCTCCGATCCTGATCCTGGACGAGGCGACGTCGGCTCTGGATTCTGAGGTTGAGGCGGCGATCCAGGACAGTCTCGCCCAGCTGATGCGCGGCAAGACCGTGATCGCCATCGCCCATCGTTTGTCAACGATAGCAGCCATGGACCGTCTTGTCGTCATGGACCAGGGTCGGATCGTTGAGGAAGGCACGCATCAGGCCCTGCTGGATGCCGGCCGGCTTTATTCTCGCCTCTGGCAGCGTCAGTCCGGCGGGTTTCTGGATCCTTCGGCGATAAGCGGAACGCAGGCGGCGGCGGAATAATCCGCCGCGGCTTGCGCCGGCACTTGCCGGATCGGCAAAGTACGCTTTCTGTTAAGGTAACAGAATCGTCTGCTTTCGACGCGCGGGAAAATAAACTGAGGAAAGGACGACGTGACCAGACTGTTCGGAATGATGGAGGCCTTGCTGGATCCGTTGCGCGCGGCGCCGGTCGTACGCCCGCCCGATCGTGTCGGGCGATTTTTTGCTCATTTCCTCAGGCCGCACAGGCGCCTCATTACCGTAACGCTGATCGTAACCCTGGTCGCTGCTCTGGCGGAGTTCTCGCTTTACGTGTTCATCGGGATACTGGTGGACTGGGTCAACGAGACGCCGCGGGATCAGTTCTTTTCAACACACGGTAGGGCACTTGCAGGCATGACCTTCGTTGCGCTTGTCCTGCGTCCGGTCTCGGTTCTGGCGTCCCGGGGACTGACCAATCTTGCGCTCGTGCCGGGGCTGACCAATCTGGTCCGCTGGCACAATCACCGCTATGTGCTGCGCCAGAGCCTGTCGTTCTTCCAGAATGATTTTGCAGGCCGCATAGCCCAGAAGGTGACCCAGACGGGCCCTGCGCTTCGCGAAAGCGTCATCAATGTTATCGACGGGATCTGGTTTCTCATAATCCAGCTGACGGCGACGCTGGTTCTTTTCGTCGCGCTCGACTGGCGCCTGGCGCTGCCGCTGATCGGCTGGTTCCTGGCCTATATGGCCGTGATCGGATTTATGGTGCCCGGCGTGCGCGGCCGCTCGGCTGCGCTGTCGGAAGCCAACTCCGGCCTTTCCGGCCGTATTGTGGACAGTTATACGAACATTCAGCCGGTCAAGCTCTTTGCCCATGCCGAATTTGAAGATGAGTTCGCACTGGAAGCGTTTCACTGGCATCTGAACGCATTCCGACGGCTGATGCGGGCGATTGTCTCAATGACCGTTGCGCTGACGGCGATCAACGGCGTGATGATCTTCTTCACAGGTGCGATTGCGCTTTATGCCTGGAGCCAGGGTACCCTGACCGCAGGTGCGATTGCGATCGCCGGAGGGCTCGTCATCCGCCTCAACCAGATGTCGGGCTGGGTCTTGCGCACGGTAACGTCACTGTTTGAGAATATCGGAACGGTCGAGAACGGCGTTGAGACGATTTCGCAGCCGAACCGGGTCGTCGATCAAAAGGACGCCACACCGTTGACGGTTACGCGCGGACTGATCCGTTTCGAGAATGTCCGCTTCCACTATGGCCAGGAAAGCGGTGTTCTGGAAGACCTGTCGCTGACCATTGAACCCGGCGAGAAAATCGGCCTGGTCGGCCCGTCGGGGGCGGGCAAATCGACGCTCATCAATCTGCTTCTCAGGTTCTACGACCTTGAGGGAGGACGGATCCTGATCGACGGGCAAGACATTTCCTCTGTTTCCCAGAATTCCCTGCGGTCATCGATCGGTGTTGTCACCCAGGATACATCACTGCTGCACAGGTCCGTGCGCGACAATATCCGTTACGGCAGTGCCAATGCCAGCGAAGCACAGGTGCGTGCCGTGGCCCGCGCTGCCAAGGCCGATCAGTTCATACCGGATCTTGTCGACCCCGGGGGCCGAAGTGGCTACGACGCTCATGTCGGCGAGCGCGGTGTGAAGCTTTCGGGTGGACAGAGGCAACGAGTCGCGATCGCCCGGGTGATGCTCAAGGACGCACCGATACTCGTCCTCGATGAGGCCACGTCGGCGCTTGATTCGGAAGTCGAAGCAGCCATTCAGGACAATCTTGAGCAATTGATGCGCAAAAAGACCGTTATCGCAATCGCGCACAGGCTTTCCACGATCGCTGCGATGGACCGTCTCATCGTTCTGGACCATGGCGTGATCGTGGAGCAGGGCAGCCACTGCGATCTGCTGCAGGCGGGCAGGCTTTATTCGCGGCTGTGGAGCCGCCAGTCCGGCGGCTTCATCAATCTGAAACGTGACGCGGCCCGACCCGAAGTAGCGCATAATCCGGCGGCTTGAAACGAAACGCTGCAATGCGCCTCTATTGCGACATTGTGCCGTGCCTGCCTTCGATGACTGGACACGCAATCTTAACAATGACAAAACGCCGTTCGGTTTGAGTGTCGGCTGCCGTTGCGATGTTCTACGTCGATAAACAGCAACCGACTGGCTATTGCTCGGCGTGCCGGCAATTGCCGGCATCTGGGGCGCATATGGGATGTGAGAGGGTAAACCTTGACCGACTCTACAGACAATCACCAAGCGGACGGCGATGTAACCCGCCGCGATTTTCTTTACATTACGACCGGCGCGGTCGCCGCTGTCGGTACTGCTGCCTTTGTCTGGCCGTTCATCGACCAGATGAACCCCGATGCCGCCGCGCTTGCGCTGGCTTCTGTGGAAGTCGACATATCGGCGATCGAGGAAGGTCAGTCGATCAAGGTCAAATGGCGTGGCAAGCCCGTCTTCATCCGCTACCGAACTGCGCAGGAAATGGAAGAGGCACGGGCTGTATCGCTCGACGACCTGCCTGACAAGGACGCACGAAACGCCAATCTCGGTTCGGGCACTGAAGCAACAGATGAAAACCGCACCGTGCAGGGCCGGGAGCAATGGATTGTCATGGTCGGCGTCTGCACGCACTTCGGATGTATTCCGATCGGCGAGCAAGGAGATCGGAAG
>CAJHYR010000426.1_pt1 | contig 22717 bp, 21 predicted proteins | sample 9198791 | NCBI WGS metagenome assembly CAJHYR01 (sample SAMEA7708372, study PRJEB35096) | sediment metagenome | biome: marine neritic benthic zone biome [ENVO:01000025]; feature: sediment [ENVO:00002007]; material: shallow marine sediment [ENVO:03000034] sea grass bed [ENVO_01000059] ... | reverse complement strand
GCGGAAGCGGCCACCGGATTCAATTCGATCCAGCGTTCCCGCGGCAAGGGCCGGAATACCGTCTGGTCCGATCTCCACCGGGCTCTTGAACAGAATGATCTCGTCGACAAGATCATGTTCAAGCAGTGATGCCGCAACGCCGGCGCCGCCCTCGGCAAAAATGCGAGTCAGCCCCTTTTCGCCCAGTTTCCTAAGCGTCTCGACGAGATCAAGCTTGCTGTTCCGCGTGCGAACAGTCACCATCTCGACATGATCGGGCCCGGACGGTGTACTGCCTTGCAATTCATCTGAAACGACGTGAAAGACCCGGCTCACGCCGTCGTTCTTGAAGACCAATGCACCGCGATCGAGCAAGCCACCGGTATCCAGAACGATCCGGGCGGGCGATCGCTCCGAAAGACCGGGCAGCCGGCAGGTTAGCTGCGGATTATCCGCCACAACCGTGCCGCGGCCGACAAGAATTCCGTCATATCGGGAGCGGAGAGCGTGAACATGACGGGAGGCGCGCTCCGACGTAATCCGCACCTGTCCTTCCTCCTTGCGGCCGATCATGCCGGCGCTGGAAACAGCAAGTTTCAAGGTGACAGACGGCCGCCCGCGGTTCATTCGCGAAATATGCCCCAGATGAGCGCATTCAGCCGCGTGCCGCGACACGAAATCCACCGTGATCCCTGCATTTTCCAGCGCAGCAATTCCGCGCCCGCTCACACGATCGTCGGGATCGGCGGTCCCGACCACGACCCGGCCGACACCGGCGGCAATGACCGCATCAACGCAGGGCGGGGTTTTTCCATGGTGAGCACACGGCTCAAGCGAGACATAGAGCGTCGCTCCTGCCGCTTCGCCGCCCGCGGCCAGCAGTACGCTCTGTTCCGCATGCGGCCGCCCCCCCATGCCCGTTCGGGCGCAGGCAAGAACCTTGTTGTCCTTGACAACGATGGCGCCGACCGCCGGATTTGGCCAGGCCTCGCCGAGCGCTCCGCAACCCATCCGAATGGCAGCCGCCATGAACCGCATATCGGCGTCGCCGATTTGCTCAGGCATCCTCGCCCGCTTGTTCCGGATCCATTTCCGCACCGTCTGCCGACAGTTCATCGAGAACGGCTTCGAAGTCCTTCGCTTCCCGGAAGTTCCGATAGACGGAGGCGAACCGGACATAGGCAACGTCGTCCAGCGCTTTCAGACCGTCCATGATCAAGAGGCCGATCTCTTCCGATGGAATATCCGGCTCGCCACGGCTCTCCAGCTGGCGGACAATTCCGGAAACCATACGCTCCACCCTCTCCGGCTCAACGGCTCGCTTGCGAAGTGCAATCTGGACTGAACGGGCCACTTTGTCCCGGTCGAACGGGACGCGTTTTCCTGACCGCTTTACGAACGTCAGTTCGCGAAGCTGAACCCGTTCGAACGTGGTAAAACGCCCGCCGCAATCGCCGCAGATCCGCCGGCGCCGGATTGCCGAAGCGTCCTCAGTCGGCCTGGAATCCTTGACCTGACTGTTGTCCGCGTTGCAATAGGGGCACTTCATCCGGCGACACCCTCGTAGATCGGAAAACGCCCTGTAAGGCTCAGGACTTTTTCCTTCACAGCCTTCTCGACGGCGTCATTGTCGTCCGGGCCGTTCGCCACAAGCCCGTCAAGCACTTCGGTGATCAGTTCGCCGATTTCCTGGAATTCGGCAACACCGAACCCCCGCGTCGTACCGGCCGGCGTACCCAGCCGGATTCCGGATGTGACCATCGGCTTTTCCGGGTCGAAGGGTACACCGTTCTTGTTGCAGGTGATGTTGGCACGCCCAAGCGCTGCTTCGACAACGTTCCCCGTCAGCCCCTTCGGACGCAGATCGACCAGCATCAGGTGGTTGTCCGTGCCTCCTGATACGATATCGCAACCGCCGCGCTGCAAACTCTCCGACAGCGTCTTGGCGTTGACGACGACATTCTGGCAATAGAGCTTGAAATCCGGCTTCAGCGCTTCGGCAAACGCCACCGCCTTGGCAGCAATAACATGCATCAGCGGTCCGCCCTGCAAGCCGGGGAAAACCGCAGAGTTTATCTTCTTTGCAATATCCTCGTCATTGCTCAGGACCAATCCGCCGCGCGGCCCGCGCAACGTCTTGTGCGTTGTCGATGTCGCCGCGTGGGCATAGGGGAACGGATTTGGATGCTGGCCGCCGGCGACGAGGCCGGCAAAGTGCGCCATATCGACAAGGAGATAGGCATCGACCTTGTCGGCGATTTCCCGGAACCGCTGGAAATCGAATGTCCGACTATAGGCCGATCCGCCGGCAATGATGATCCGCGGGCGATGTTGCTCGGCCAGTTCTTCCAATTGATCAAAATCGATCCGGGCGTCCTGTTTGCGCACGCCATACTGGATCGCATTGAACCATTTCCCGGAAAGATTGGGCCGTGCGCCGTGAGTGAGATGCCCGCCCGCATCAAGGCTGAGGCCGAGAATGGTATCACCGGGCTTGGCAAGAGCCAGGAAAACGGCCTGGTTTGCCTGACTGCCGGAATTCGGCTGAACATTGGCAAATCCGCAATTGAACAATTGCTTGGCCCGTTCTATCGCCGTGTTCTCTGCAACATCGACATACTGACAACCGCCATAATACCGGCGGCCGGGATAGCCCTCGGCATATTTGTTCGTCAGCACCGAGCCCTGGGCCTCCAGAACAGCCCTGGACACAATGTTCTCCGAGGCGATTAATTCGATTTCGTTCTGCTGCCGGCCAAGCTCGTCGTTGATTGACGCAGCTATCTCCGGATCGATATCAGCAAGACTCCCGTTGAAAAACAAAGATGACGTGCCGGCGGATGATGCGAGTGTCGATTGAGACATGATCGGAACGTTCCAGTTCGAGTTCATCGGCAGATGCTGCCCCGTGGAAAGATTGGGCGATATCACACACGAAGTCACCCGCCAAGCGCAGTTGCGTCGCACCGTGACGCATTCGCGAAACGAATTGGCACGCGGCCAGAGCGCGTGATTTACTGGGAAACCGTTGGCGAGCCGATCAGTTCCGTCGGCTGATTAAGCGCGACGGTTCCGGCACTGTCGAGATTGTAGATGTCCTCACGGAAATGGATCGTGCCGTCGCCCGTGGTCCAGGCCGTGAAATACGCCAAGTGAAGATCCGGCATGTCGACCACTTCCACATCCAGCCGTTCGCCGGAACGGATCGTTGAATCGACCAGGGCGCGGTCATAGCCGTTTCCCTGCAGGACCCAGCTGACGAGTTCGCGGACATTGTGGACACGCACGCACCCCGATGATTCAAACCGGTAATCTGAACCGAAAAGACCCTTGGACGGCGTATCGTGCAGAAAAACCGCATGGGGATTGTGAAAATTCATGCGGATGGAACCGAGTGAGTTCTGATCGCCGGGCTCCTGGCGGAACATGTAGTCGACTGCCTCCTCGGTCGTCCAGTCGACCTGCTCGGGAAAGATCTCGTCACCGGCCTGGGTATAGATACGGATCCTGTTATTGTTCAGATAATCAGGTTCCTCCTGCATCTTCGGGATCAGGTCCTTACGGATGATGCTTTTCGGAACGGTCCAGAACGGATTGAAGTTGATCTGATGGATCTTGCTTGAAAGGATCGGCGTCTGTCGGTCGACCTTGCCGACGACAGCCGTGTGGCGCGAAACGACGTGTCCCGCATCCACAGCCTCGATCTGCGCACCCGGCACGTTGACCAGAATATACCGGTTTTCCGGGATGCCCTTTTCCTTGATCCGCTCCAGGTTGACGACCAGCTGGTTCAACCGCGCCTCGACAGGAACATTCAGTGCGTGCAGCGTGCCTGCGCCGACAACACCGTCGGCGGGAAGGCCATGGCGTTTCTGGAACCGGATGACGGCCTCGCGCACGTAGGAATCGAAGGATTCACCGGAACCCTGGGTCTGCCTGAGATCGCCTGACGTCACCAGTCTGCGGCGCAGCGCGGCAATGTTCGGATGCTGCATGCCCAATCGCAGCTGCGTGTCCATCGGCACGGAATTCCAGCCACCGCGGGCGGCAAGATCCTGATACAGGAATATCGCCTGCTCCATGGCCGGGATTGTCTGAAACGACAATATCGCACTGTTCGTGACCACGGGGCGGCGTGTTGTCGAACCTGCGTCGAATGTTTCTTTCCATTCGCTCTGCCGAAGCCCGACCTGGCTATTATTGTTCTGTGCGAAACCGGGACCGCAAAGGACGCCGATGATTGCGCCGGACAGGACAAATTTCGCGAGCATGGAATGTCTCCGCAATTTTCCGCTCATGCTTTTCGCCCCGAATCTCTTTGTCAGTTTAGCCATTTTAGCAGAACTGTACGATCACAACCGATTGAATGTTCGAAGTTTTCTTAAAGCGCATTTGCTTAACCCCCCGCCAGATGAATAACTCAATCAACACACGGAGATTTTCACGATTTAGAGACTGCTTGGGAACGCTTCAGTGAGCGGTCCCACAAGACTAAGTCAAAATCGTGTCCGACGAGATACCGATGGTGCGGGTATTGGCCGCCATAAAAAAGAAAAAAGCCCGGCCGAAGCCGGGCCTTTGCCCCCATCCCCCAAAAAAGTGAGCAGTCAGAGACGATAGAGGATCTGGTCCGTCCAGAACCGTTCCAGCCGTTGCAGCGACCGGTTTAGAAGGTGGAAATCATCCGGCGTTACGCCACCGACCTTTTCAATGGAATTGATGTGCCGGTCATAGAGATCGTTGACGATCTTGGCGACAGCCTGCCCCTTTTCCGTAAGCGAAACCCGCACGGAACGGCGGTCTACGCGCGAACGCTGATGGTGGATGTATCCGGCGTCGACAAGTTTCTTAAGGTTGTATGAAACATTGGAGCCGAGATAATAACCGCGGCTGCGCAATTCGCCCGCCGTCAGTTCCGCGTCACCGATATTGAACAGAAGAAGCGCCTGAACGCTGTTGACGTCGGAACGCCCCATTCTGTCGAATTCATCTTTAATCACATCAAGCAGACGCCTGTGCAGTCGCTCCACCAAGGTCAATGCGTCAAGATAAAGAGCCTTCAGCTCTTCGGCCGTCATTTCCGTCTTAGGTGTAGCGGCTTCGCCTGCTGTTTCCGCTATCATTGCCATTACGCCACTCCGTCCACTGATTGTTCGGTGGATTATTCCCACTCAACAATCCCGTTAGTATCTGGTTTGGCTAAACAGGCACTTAAACAACAAGCTTAATCAAAGGTTTATCCAATTAAAGTAAATTTATTACTGATTACTCTCCGTCAGCAGATATGAATTTGAAGATTCCTGAAAAATCAACGTCCTGACTTCCGCTATTGCAATAGAGACTATACAACTCACACGCCAATGCGCCGAGAGGCACCGATGAACCAGAAGTTTTTGACGCTTCCATAGCCAACTTTAGGTCCTTCAACATCATCGCTGCCGTAAAGCCCGGCTGGTAGCCGCGATTGGCCGGCGAAGCCGGAACCGGACCGGGCACAGGGCAATAGCTTGTCAGCGACCAGCACTGGCCCGAGGCCGTTGACGAGATGTCAAACAGCTTCTGCCTGTCGAGGCCGAGGCGGTCCGCGAGCGCAAATGCCTCACTGACGCCAATCATCGAAATCCCGAGGATCATGTTGTTGCAGATCTTTGCAGCCTGGCCGGCACCGGCATCGCCGGCATGGACGATCGTCTTTCCCATGGCCGAAAGAACCGGGTGTGCCGCGTTAAACGCCTCATCGGGGCCGCCGACCATGAATGTGAGCGAACCGGCCGCTGCACCCGCAACCCCACCGGAGACCGGTGCATCGAGCATCGAAAACCCTTTGTCCGCTGCCTGGACCGCAACATTGCGGGCCGTGGCCACGTCGATGGTCGAGCAGTCGATCAAGAATGCCCCGATCCTTGCGGCCGAAAGAATGCCGTCCTCTGCGCCGTAAACGGTCGCAACATGCTCGCCGGCTGGCAGCATCGTGATGGCAAAGTCCGCACCGGAAACCGCTTCGGCGATCGATCCGACCGGTGTTCCGCCGGCTTCGGCCAGCGCGTCGCAGTTCGCGGCGACCAGGTCGTGTCCTCTTACCGCATGTCCGGCTTTCACCAGATTGGCCGCCATGGGCCCGCCCATATTGCCCAGCCCGACAAATCCGATATCCGCCATCTCGTTATCCCTTCAAAGAGCAATGTTAGATAATACTGCTCTGGATTTCACATCTGGCGGGATTTGTACCAGTCCCTCCCGGCGAGCACCAGAAATATGCCGAACAGGACAAGGTGCAGCGCAATCCTCCAGGAATAAGTCCCGAACTGGTCCGCAAGGATCGTGTACATGGCGCATTCAACTAGCACGGCCACCGCCCACATCACCGGGCCCCAGGTTGCGCCGATCCACAGGCCGACCGCCGCGAACAGGTCGACGAAGACGAGGGCCAGCGTTCCAGCCTTCCAGCTCGTGTCCAGGGTCTCAAAACTCTGGCCATCCAGTGTTATGCCAAGGATCAGGCACGCCCTGAGAAGGCCGGCGATCAGGAGGATCATCGCGACGAACCGGACATACGTCCTGACCAGCCTGGCGCTGCCGCCAGCGTCCTCCGGCAAACCGCCCAGCGTATCTTTCGATCTGACCGTTGACGACATCCGGCCTTACTCCCGACTGCTTTTATCGGTCATGCCTGAAAGCAATTCCGGTATTTCGTCCATCGGCGCGAAGTAACGGTCGATATCCGCCGAATCGACGTCCGATAACTCACCCGGTTTCCAGACGGGATTGCGGTCCTTGTCAATGATCTGTGCGCGAACACCTTCGTAGAAGTCATCGCCGTCAAGAACCCTGCTGACAATCCGGTATTCCATGTTCATGCAGTCGGCGAAATCTTGGCCGCCGCCGTAGCGCATCTGGCGCAACGCAATATGCAGGCTGGTCGGCGACATGCGCGAAAAGTTCTTTGCGGCGCGCTCCGCTTCCGGCCAGTCTGATTTGCGGGCACTTTCTGAAAGGCGCGTTTCGATTGCCGCGAGATCATCGCCGGCGAAAACTCGTGAAATCTCCGCCTGATGGGTCGCTGCGACCGCTTGCCCGGCTCGCGTCTCGGCGAATTCGTCCAGGACTTTGTCCGCGTCATGCGATGCCGACAGCGCGTCCGTCAACTCGCCAAAGCGCTCGCCCGGCACCGCGTGTGTCGCAATCCCGGACCAAAGACAGTCGGCCAGGCCGATCCGGGCGCCGGTGAGCGCAAGCCATGTGCCTGCTTCTCCGGGGAGTCTCGGCAGGAACCAGGTCGCCCCGACATCCGGGAAGAAACCGATACCGACTTCCGGCATCGCAAAACCGATATTCCGTCCTGCCACCCGGTGGCTGCCGTTGACGGAGATGCCGACACCGCCGCCCATGACGATCCCGTCGATCAGCGCGATATAGGGCTTGGGGAACGTCTTGATACGGATGTTGAGGCGGTATTCATCGCCAAAAAATCGCAGCGGTTTTTCGCCCTCCCCGCGCTTTGCGGCCAATCCACTGTCGTGCAGCGCCCTTATATCACCGCCTGCGGAAAACGACCGTTCGTCATCCGATCGGACGGCAATATGCCGGATCGCCGGGTCGCTTTCCCACCGGTCCAACGCTTCAGACAAGTCAACGATCATGTCATGGGTCAGCGCGTTCATGGCATGTCCGCGCGTCAGCGTGACAAGCCCAAGGGAACCACGATCCTCCAACAGGATATCAGCCGACATCCACCGGCTCCGGTTTGACAGCGCGTTCCCCGAACACAAGCAGCGAGGCCATGATGACACCGTATCCGAACAGCATCCAGGACCCGTAGGCGGCGCCCATCGCGGCACCGATATTGGGATAAACGCTGCCAATCGCCATCGTAATTGCCGCATCGCCGAAAAGGCCCGGTACGACGAGCCCGACACCGAAGGGCCAGAACAGGTCACGGGAGGGACAGAACCAGCGGACGACGAACCAGACGGCGACGGCGCTGTTCACGGCCATCCAGCAAAAGCCGAAGATGAGCGTCGCCCAATCGTCCGCCAGGAGCCAATGCCCGGTAAACCGGAACAGGATCCGGACGAAAAACCACACGAGAAAACCAACCAGCAGACCTCGGGCCATCGGTCAGTCTTTCAACAGGCCGCGGGAGATGATCACCCGCATGATCTCGTTCGTGCCTTCAAGAATCTGGTGTACCCGAAGGTCCCTGAGGTACCGCTCGAAGGGGTAATCGCGGAGGTAACCATACCCCCCATGCATTTGCAGCGCCTGGTTGACGATCTCGAAGCCGGTATCGGTTGCGAACCGCTTGGCCATCGCTGCCGCCTGGGGCGCTTCCGGATGGCCACTATCCATCATCGTCGCCGCCCGGTAGATCATCAGGCGGGCTGCTTCCAACTCCGTCGCCATATCGGCAAGGCGGAATTGAAGAGCCTGGAAATCGGCCAGCTGTCGGCCGAATTGCCTGCGGTCCTTCAAATGGTCGACGGAGCGCTCCAGGCTGGCCGCCGCCGCCCCTACGGAACAGGCAGCAATGTTGATGCGCCCACCGTCAAGCCCCGACATTGCGATCTTGAAACCGTCGCCTTCCTTGCCGATCAGGTTCGATACCGGAACGCGGCAATCCTCCAGGATAACCTGGGCGGTCGGTTGGCTCTTCCAGCCGAGCTTCTGTTCCTGCGCGCCATAAGAAAGGCCCGGCGTGCCCTTCTCCACGACGATGCACGATATGCCCGACGGCCCCTCACCGCCGGTGCGCGCCATGACGAGATAGATATCGGATACGCCGCCGCCGCTGATGAATGCCTTGGTGCCGTTGAGAATGAATGCATCGCCGTCGCGGCGAGCGCTGGTCTTCAGCGAAGCGGCATCGGAGCCGGAACCCGGCTCCGTCAGGCAATAACTACCGAACGTCTGCATGGTGCACATGTCGAGCAAAAACTGTTGACGCTGCGCATCGTTACCGAACCGGTCGATGATCCAGGCTACCATGTTATGGATGGACACATAGGCCGCAGTCGACGGGCAGGCTCTTGAAAGCGCTTCAAAGACGAGCGCGCCGTCCAGCCGCGTCAGACCCGAACCGCCGACATCGTCGCGAACGTAGAGAGCGGCAAAGCCGAGCGCCGCCGCCTGCCGCAATGTTTCGACGGGGAAGATCGAGTCCTCATCCCATTTGCGGGCATGGGGCTCCATCTCCTCGCGCGCAAAGGCTTCGGCAACCGCCTGAAACTGCTCTTGTTCCTCGTTAAGCCGGAAATCCATCGTCACCTCAAATGCCAGCTACCGGAATTAGGCGGCAACGGGCAAGGCGTCAATCGGCAGACGAACAGGAATCTGGCACAGATCACCGCCATGAAATCGAGGCTCTACGCCGCCGACTGCCTCACATTTCTGTGAACCGCGGACAAACGGGTGAAACGAACACAATAAGCGCTATCTGCCGGATTAGTGATCACAACGTGTATTCAGCTATCAGAAGGAGGCTTTTGCATGGAGTTTGTCTTGAAGGTGAACGGTCGGGAGCATCGGGTCGAAGCCGATGCCGACCAGCCGCTATTGTGGGCAATTCGGGATACGATCGGCCTGACCGGGACGAAATTCGGCTGCGGGCTGGCGCAATGCGGTGCCTGCACGGTCCATTTGGACGGGATCCCCGTGCGGTCCTGCCAGACTTTTGTTGAAGACGCGGTCGACGCGGAAATCACCACAATTGAAGGGATCGGTGACAAGGTCGCCGAAACCATACAACAAGTCTGGGCCGATCTGGATGTGCCGCAATGTGGCTATTGCCAGTCCGGTCAGATCATGTCGGCAGTCGCCCTGTTGAGCGAGACGCCGAAACCAACCGACGCGGAGATTGATGATGCCATGGCGGGCAATCTCTGCCGGTGCGCCACCTACCAGAGAATCCGCGGTGCCGTCCATGAAGCCGCGAAACGGTTGGAGGCCTGATCATGTTACCTCACAAAATAGCACATGTTCAAAACGGACCTCTCAGCAAGGCGAACGCGGTGTCGATGTCGCGCCGGCGTTTCCTTGTTTCTGCCGCCGCGACGGCGACGGGCCTTGCGGTCGGATTTCAGGTCCTCGGCGCCCGCGCCGCTGCACCGGCGGCGCAACAAGCCGCCGCGCCGATTAATCCGTTCGCGGCTTACCTTGAAATTGCCGAAGACAATTCCGTCACGGTTCTTTCGTCCCAGTTCGACATGGGTCAGGGCTCCTATCACGGGATCGCCACGCTGGTTGTTGAAGAACTCGGCGCCGACTGGGATCAGATCGCCGTTCGTGGTGTGAACGCGAACAATGACGCCTATGGCAACATCGCCTGGGGCGGCGTCGCGCAGGGAACCGGCGGGTCGACTTCCATGGCGACATCGTTTGATCGTTACCGCCAGGCGGGCGCTGTTGCCCGAACGATGCTGATCGGTGCAGCAGCCGCGGCCTGGAGCGTTCCTGCCGGGGAAATCAGTGTTGAAAACGGCAAGATCGTCCACGCCGGATCGGGCCGCAGTAACAGTTTCGGTGAATTCGCCAAAGCCGCCGCTCAGCAGCCGGTTCCGGAAGATGTTGTACTGAAAGACCGCTCCGACTGGACCGAGATCGGGCGTACGGAAACGAAACGCTATGATCGTGTCGGCAAAACCAACGGCACCCAGGATTTCACCATCGATGTGAAGCTCCCGGGCATGCTGACTGCCGTGATGATCCATCCGCCGAAGTTCGGCGCGACCGTTTCCGGATTCGACGCGGCAGAGGCAAAGGCGGTGGACGGTGTCCATGATGTCGTCGCGATACCGCGCGGCGTTGCGGTCGTTGCGAAGGATATGTGGACGGCGCTGAAAGCGCGTGAGCTTGTCACTGTAACCTGGGATGAAAACCAGGCGGAACAGCGAGGAACGGACCAGATTTTTGACGAGTACCGTGCTCTGGCTGGAAAGCCGCCGGTGGCGTTCGCGCGCCAGGACGGCGATGCAGCCGGTGCAATGGAGACGGCGGCCAAGGTGCTGGAAGCCCACTACGAGTTTCCGTTCCTGGCCCACGCGGCAATGGAACCGCTCAACGCCGTCGCGCACCGGGATGACGACGGTCTCTTTCATATCTATGGCGGGCACCAGATCCCCGATCTTTACCAGTACCTGGTTTCCCAGATGACGGGGCACGCCATCGAGAAGGTACGCATGGTTGTCATGAAGACCGGCGGCGGGTTCGGCCGCCGCGCGGTTGGTGACGGCGATGTCGTCGTGGAAGCCGCGATGATCGCCAAGGCGATCGACTTTGTGGCGCCGGTAAAGGTGCAGTGGACCCGCGAAAACGATATGCGGGGCGGGCGTTACCGCCCGGCCTATGTCCACAAGATGAAGGCCGGGCTGGACGAAAACGGCAAGGTGATCGCGCTGGAGAACCATATTGTAGGACAATCCATCGTCGCGGGCACGCCGTTCGAAGGCCTGATCCGCAACGGCATCGACGGCACCTCGGTCGAGGGCGCCGCGAACCAGCCCTACGCGATCCCGAACGTAACGGTAGGACTGACGACCACCGATGTTAAGGTGCCGGTCTTGTGGTGGCGCGCAGTTGGCTCGACTCACACGGCATATGCGCTTGAAACCTTCATCGACGAAATCGCCGAGGCAGCAGGCGCCGATCCGGTCGAATACCGGTTGGACCTTCTGAAAGATCATCCGCGTCATGCCGGCGTCCTGAAACTGGCCGCCGAAAAGGCCGGCTATCCGAAGGCCCTTCAGGCCGGGCGCCATTACGGCGTCGCCGTCCATGAGAGCTTCAGTTCGTATGTGGCGGAAATCGCGGAAGTCTCGGTTGAGGATGGTGATGTCACCGTTCACCGTGTAACCGCTGCAGTGGATGTCGGTACAGCGATCAACCCGGACACCATAAAAGCGCAAGTCCAGGGCGGCGTCGGCTTCGGCCTCGGTTCCGTCCTTCAGGAGGAATTGACGCTGGAGGACGGCGAAGTGGTCCAGGGCAATTACGACGAATACATGCCACTGCGGATCAATCAGATGCCGGAAGTGGACGTCCATATCGTCAGCAGCGACGCGGCCCCGACCGGTATCGGCGAGCCGGGCGTGCCGCCGATCGGTCCGGCGGTCGCCAATGCCGTCTATCGGGCGACCGGCCACCGTATCCGCATTCTGCCTTTTGCAAAAGGCATGATGTCCTGACCGACCGGAATTGAACGGCTCAAACCGGCCGCTCCTTCAAATGGGGCGGCCGTATTTTTTGAGCCCCTACTCTCCCTTACGCCGATGACGCAGCAAAACAAGATACGAGCACGCTTCGCCACCCCGGCTAGGAACTGAGCATCCCGGCCACGATGATTACATAAGCCATCGCTACCAGAAGCGCGTGAATGACGATTGCGAACCAGGTGGAACGGATGTGTTGCACGACAAAGGGCAGGATGAAATAGAACGGCATGTCGGCAAAGAGATTGGACAAAGTGTAGAGGTGGAACGGAACGTTCCACAACGCGCCGTTTACAAGCCAGGCCCAGCGGCCATAGGTGGCCTCATGGCGGGGCAGCAGATATCCTCGCCAGACCAGTTCCTCTCCAAGAACACCGCCGACAGCCCAGACCAGCCAGAAGGGGAACAGCCACCAGGCCTCAGGCGTCAGGCGGACACCCATGAATGTTGAAATGCCGTCCGACAATGCCGCGTAGGGATCTTTCATGATTTCCGGCGTTGAAGCGGCCGGCGCAAAGATCGGGATTTCCCGAAGAATGGGAATCGTCCACGCCATCATCTCGTTCAACACCAGGATCAAGAGAAAAACCGCCGGCACCATAAGCCACTGGCTGCGAGTCATCGGCTGCAGCCGGAACCGCCCTTTAAACGTATTCCAGTCCGGCTTCTCCGTTCTGATGTAGATACCGAGGATGACGATCGCGTTGCCGATCGTGGGCACCAGCACGCTGATGGACCAAGCAAAGATCAGCGGCACGCCGGCCTCCGTCATGCGTGGGACGAGGTAGACCACGCCCAGGAGGATCATGACTCCAGGCAATCCGAAAATCAGCAGGGATTGCCAGAACGGAATCGGCCGGATTTCGCCCTTGCTCATTGTCGCGCTCATAGCCTGGCCAATGCTGATTTGCTGCCGCTCTCCCAAAGGCCTCAGTTGCGTCGGCTAAGCGCGCGGTTGAAACACTTGCCGGAACATGGGCCAAGCACGCGGCCGACGATCACGCCCTTGTTCCGGAGCGTACCGCTCTGATTGAGCAGGCCCCTGCCCGACATTCTGATCTCGCCCTTCAGGCCGTTATAGAGATCACCGTAATTGCCGATCTGGCCGCCGTTCTGCATCCTGTTGTAATTGCCGAACCGGCCCTTGTTGTTGATCACACCATTATTGGTGCCAAAGAAGTGGACATGCAGCCCGGGTGCGCCGGTAAGACCCGGTTCCGGATTGATCTCCATGTAGCCGTAGTTCACGAAACCACCGGTCCCGATGTTCTTTCCGACCAGGAAATTTGATCGGATGATGACATGGCCCGTGTTGACGAACTGCGTCTGCACATAGGCCGTCGCGCCACGGCGGACGGTCAATGTCTGGTTCTGCCGGACATTTAATGAAAACAGTGTGCAGGTCTTGCCCGCCCACGTGCCGCCAAGGCGGACACAGTCACCCCCGCCGGGCGCCTGGATGAAAAGGGATTGCTGTTGGGCGTTTGCCGCAGGAGCGCCGAGCGCCATGCTGATTGCCATGCCAAATAGGGCCCCGGTGCGCGTCATTCTGGCCATTTCACTCTCCTGGAATTGCCGTTGGTTTGAACATGACGGCATCGTTAGTCGATATGGCCTGAACTCGGGCTGAAAGCGCAGTTCACCGCGCGTTAACATTTGCGCTCAGTGTAAAAACGTCAGGTGCGATGTCTGAATTTGAGTGCGCGGCTGGCGATGGTTTAGCCGAGACATGCGCTTCAAACGGCACATCGGCATTGCGCTAATCGCGCTTCCGGATGAGCAAAATCCTTCGGCCACGCGCACGATTATGCCACGGCCGGCATTCTTTCGTGCGTTTCAATAATTGTCGGATGTGCCCGGTCCTGCCCCTTGTGCGCGCGAGGTGTCGCTTTCCGGGACGAGCGTATTTGCGGCCAGCGCCTCAAGTTTTTGCCAGGCTTCAATGGACACATCCCGGCAGCTCCAATGCGGTGGTACGGCATCGGCCGTCGACTGGACCTTATGGATGGTGACCTTTCCGACCGAAGGCGGCTTCCCTCCCGCCGGATCGACGCTGATCCCTGTCGCGGAACAGATCATCGAATAGCCGTTCACCCCCATCCGGTACGCCGCGCCGGTGAGGCGTGCCAGGTGCAGCAATGGTGCCGCCAGAAGCAGCGGCCCGGCGACCGTCTCCGGCATTTTTTTGCAGGCGCTGTCGAAATCGGCAATCGCATCGGAGAACCGTGCTAGTGCGGCAATCCCGCAGACAGGCTTGTCCGTCAGTCCGCTGCAGCGGCAAGCCCTCGGCGTCTCCAGAAGCGCTGCAAGAGGCTCAACGCCGGCAAGCCCGTGGCTCTCCAGAACTCGTACGGCGTGCCCGGCCTCTTCGGCCAATCCCCAGGGACAACCAACGCCGCGCGCAGCCTTCTGGCAAGTCGAGGCGATTTCCGACAGCGTTCGTGAAATGCACCCGCTTGCCGGCCCGCTCACGTTGTTCATGCCACTCGCTCCGTTCCAGGGCCAACCGGCTCGGCATAGATCCAATCGTCTTCCGGCAAATCAGCGAGATCCTCCGGGAATGGCGCGTTCTGGTACATGGTGATCCGAACCCATCGATCTGATTTTGGGTCAAATCGCGTGGCACCAAAAAATGAAAGCTTCGTCCTGAGCATGTCGATCGGCAGTACATTCTCGCCGACAAGGTTGGCTCGAAGTTCTGCGTAAGGCGCTTTGGCACAAATCTGAACACGGCGTACTGCCCGGCGGTGTTCCGGGTGTTCAGCCAGAAATTCGGCAACGGGAGCATCGCCTTGCCGGCCTTCAAGCGCCTTCGCCAGGGCCTTGGCCGCCCTGCCGGTATCAAGGGGAAGTTCACGCTCTGCCCCGTGCTCTGCATACCTTTCGCCGAGCCTTGGTTCGAGCTTCGTTTCGGAGACGTACCAGAACCGAGCGGATGCCGGTTCTTTCTCGTAATCCGGTTCCAGCGCCCAGGGATAATCCCTCTTCAAGCGCTCGCGCAGATCGCCGACGCGCTGTTGACCGTCAATCGGAAATCCGGCTATCTCGTCCGCACCCATTTCCTCCGCCAGGCCGTCGACCAGATTGCCGTAGGGCTCAAGCAGAAGGGAAACAAGCAGTTCCTGGCCCTCAATGGATAGCGTCTCCTCGCCCCAGCGATAGAGCCGGTACCAGGGATATTCGCCGTCCAGGGGCGATTGCGACAGATGGCACGCAAGCGCGCGGCAATCCGCATCAAGTTGGACAATTCGCGGCTTCTGTATCGGGCTTTCAGACTGCCAGCCGGAAATGTGTTTCCGTGCTTGTTCGAAACACTCATGAAACCGCATCTGCGCCGTCCTGGTTGCCGAGGGCAGTTCGCGCACTCTGGCGAGGGCCGTCTCCCGCGCGGTGATCCACGCATTGAGCAGCAGCGGGTGATTGACGAGAAACGGCGCCATGCCCAGACCCGTTGAATTCCCGATTCCGAAACGCCTTCGTATTTCCGGATCGAGCCTGACAGCCAGAGGCCCGCCCTTCGCCTCGGCAAGATTTTCCGCGAGATCCATCACGAATGCCCGGATGAGCCATACGCTCAGCATTTCCGCACGGAAGGGCCCGTCCATCAGCTCCCGGCCTTTCAGCGCAGCGTGGTCAGCCGCCCCGAACTTGCCGGAACCGTATACCGCGGTGGTTCGCATCAGATAACCGACAGCCTCCACCCGTTCCGGATCGGGCTGGCGCCCTTGCGAAAGCCGCTCAACGACGTGTGACCAGAGCCGGACCGAGCGGTTGGCGCGGGAGAGGACGAGTTCCTTGTCCGAGACCCGGCCCGCTTCCTGTTTCGGCACCTGTTCCTGGAGCCGGTCGAGATCGGAGTTATCCGGTGTTCCGTCATAAAGGGCGAAGGTTGCATCCCACGCCTCGGCGATCACGCGGTCTGAACGCAATTCATCGGGAAGGTCATGAGCAAAGGCAACAAGCGAATAGGTATGCTCGGGACCGATCGCACGGTAGACCGCACGTCCAACGCCGCTGCCGTCGATGTCGAAAACCGGCCGGTCGAAATGCCAGCCGTCCCGTCGCATGCGCCGCAGCAGTACGCGCATGAAGCTCAGTCTTGTCTGATGGGCCGCGCCCAGCCGCTCAAGCCGCATGACCTTTAAGGGCGAACGCAAGCCCGTCATGCCGCAGGTCCGAAACTCTCATCCATGAAGGCGAGCCAGTTTCTGCCCAAAATCCCGTCGGTTTCATTCTCGCTGAAGCCGGCCCTGCGAAGGCCGCCCGCAATATTGCCGAAATCACGGTTATCCCGGAACCAGACCGGCTGTGGCGGAAATCCGGGCGCCGCCGCCGAACCCTCGCCATAGTCGATCCTCTTGGTCCACCGGCCGACACGCATCCACTCAACGACCTCGTCCGGCTGATCCTGACAGAGATCGCTGCCGATACCCAGGCGCTCCGGGCCCGTCAGTTCCGCCGTACCGGCGATCATGGCGCAAAAGTCATCCAGCGTGCAGTCTGAGCCGTTTTTCAGATGATGCGGATAGATCGAAAAACCGAGCATACCGCCGGTCTGCGAAAGCGCCTTCAAAACGGCCTTCGACTTGTTTCGCTTCGCCGGATGCCATGCGGCAGGATTTGCATGGGTGATGGCTATGGGCCGGTCGGAAATTTCTATTGCCTCAAGCGTGGAGCGCTCTGAAGAATGGCTCATGTCGACGACAAGACCGACGCGGTTCATCTCGGCAATCACCTCACGACCCATGCGGGTGATCCCGGGATCGTCCGTCTCGTAGCAGCCGGTCGCCAACAGGGACTGGTTGTTGTAGCTCAGCTGCATGAAGCGAGCGCCGAGCGTGTGGCAGATCTCGACCAAGCCGATATCGTCTTCAATCGGCGCGGGTGTCTGGAATCCGAATAGTATTGCGGTTTTTCCATCAGCACTGGCGGCTCGAATGTCGCGTCCGTCCCGCGCCTGGACGATCAGATCGCTGAAACGTTCAAAGCGCCGGTTCCAGGCTTCGATATTTGCAACCATTTCCCGGAAATTCTCATGGTAGGCAATGGTGACGTGAACCGCGTCGACGCCGCCCTGCCGCATCTGGCGGAAGATCTTCTCAGACCAGTTGGCGTATTGCAGCCCGTCAATGCAAATGCCTCGACCTGTCAAATCCCGCTCCGATACGTGTTCCTGCCGCTGGCTGATCTGCGGCGGTCCTGACTAAGACGCTACCCCGCTGCCAAGCGTCGGATCAACAGTAGACTGTCAGGTCCGGAAAGCCACAAGCAGGCAATTTAACTGCCGCGCCCGAAGGTCTGCTTCGATTTCGAATTCCGACATGAACAGAAAATGCTTGCTCGCCTTGTTACGCATCGCCCCGCGACACCGACGCCTCCAATGATTGACCTGCGACAACTCCGATTGTTGAATTTCGTGCTGAAATGCTATGATTGAGGGGACATAATGGGACTATGCAAATGACCGCGCCATTCCGATCGACATCAACGCCGGACATCAACCGCATCACCGGCGGAAACAGGCTGCGCCGTAACCGGCAAACCGGCTGGTCGCGCCGGATGATCCGAGAAAACACGCTGACCGTCGACGATCTGATCTGGCCCCTTTTTCTTGTTGACGGCGACAACAAGCGCGAGCCGGTTCCCTCCATGCCCGGTGTGGAACGCCTCAGCGTCGACCAGGTCGTCGTGGAAGCGGAACGCGCCGCCGAACTCGGCATTCCGCTGATCTCCCTCTTTCCCTATACAGATCCGGGAAAACGCGATGAGACGGGTTCTGAAGCCCTTGACGGGCAGAACCTGGTCTGTGCCGCGTGCCGGGCTATCAAGGCGCGTACGCCCGATGTCGGCGTGATGATCGACGTCGCGCTCGACCCTTATACCAGCCACGGCCACGACGGGCTCATGGTCGGCGAAAGTATCGTCAATGACGAGACGGTTGCCGTTCTTGTCCAGCAGGCGCTCGTCCAATGCGAGGCCGGCGTCGATGTCATCGGGCCTTCGGACATGATGGACGGGCGGGTCGGCGCCATCCGTGAAGCCATGGATCAGGCGGGATACGCGGACATTCAGATCATGGCCTACACGGCCAAGTACGCCTCGGCGTTCTACGGGCCGTTCCGCGATGCCGTCGGATCATCCGGGACGCTGATCGGCGACAAGCGGACTTATCAAATGGACCCGGCCAATACCGACGAGGCGCTGCGCGAAGCCGAACGCGATATCGCCGAGGGCGCCGACATGATCATGGTCAAGCCCGGCATGCCCTATCTGGACGTGCTCTGGCGGCTGAAGGAGACATTCGCGATGCCGACATTCGCCTATCAGGTCTCCGGCGAATTCGCGATGATCAGCGCCGCGGCGCAGAACGGCTGGATCGACGGTGAAAAGGCGATGCTGGAAAGCCTGACATGCTTCAAACGGGCCGGCGCCGACGGCATTTTGACCTACTTTGCCCCGCGCGTTGCGGAAATCCTGAACGGCAGCTTGCGCATGCAGGCTTGAAAACTGCATTCCGGGCGCCCACATTTCTCACGAAGGAGAGCGCCCATGATGACTGCCACGGGCCCTACGGAAGGGCCGATCGTCAACGTCGGTCAACAGATAGTTCCCGTTCAAAACGTCCGCACGGCGCGGATTCTGGCCCTTTTGATCGACGCCTCGCTGATTGTCATGCTGATGATGGCGTCCGCAGCCGTTATTCTCATTCTCGGCCTTTTGACCTTTGGTATCGGCTGGCTGCTTTATCTGGTCCTTTGGCCGGCAGTTGCACTGCTTTATTATTTCTTCACGCTGGGCGTGAACGGACGCACGATCGGAATGAGCCTCTTCAGCATCCAGCTTCGTGATGCCGATGGCGGGCAAATCCATCCGATAATCGGCGTCCTTCATCCGGTGCTGTTCTATATTTCACTGTCGATCTTTCCGCTGTTCATTATCTCGGCGATCCTCAGCCTCGTCGACGATAGAAAGCGGATGCTGCACGACATCGTACTTCGCGTCGTGATGGTGCGGCGCAACTGACGAATTTCAGTTCGTCCTGACCAGTTTCCAGACCTTTCCGGTATTGCCAACCGGTATACCCTGAGCTGTCGTCAAAAGGTAGAGTTCGCCGTCCGCATCCTCGCCAAGGCTGTGAAGCCGCTGATCCAGTTCCACGAGGCGTTCAATCGTCCAGGCCGCGCGCCACGACGCCGGCGGACTGGCGACGAACACTTGCCCCGACGGCCGCTCGATCCTTGTGCTGAAATCACCGAACACCAGTTTGCCGACAAGTTCAGGAAATGCATTGCCGCGATAGATGTAGCCGCCGACCGAGGCTGTGCCGAGCGGTTCCGCGCGGACAGTCGATTCCGGCCGCTTCACCGACCAGTTCGGATATTCAACGATCGGAAACCGGATCGGCTCGCCAAGCGCACCGGTTTTGGCGCAGTCTTTCGGTGGGCTGAACGCCCGCCGGCGGTCATAGCAATGGGACCCCTCCCGGATTGCCCAGCCATAATTTCCCGGGCGGTCGACAAGGTAGATTGTCTCCCAGAAGGATTCCGCGACGCCGCTGACGAACATGTCGCCGTTGCCGGCGCGGTCGAACGACAGGCGGAACGGATTGCGGAAGCCCCAGGCATAGATCTCGTTACGCCCGGCGTCGTTGCCGTTGAACGGATTGGTCGGCGGAATGCCGTAACCGGGATCGGCGCCCGGTTGCCTGGTGTCAATGTCGATCCGCAGGATCTTACCCTGTAATCGCTGGGTATCCTGGGCATAGAGATCATATTTGTGGAACTCCTCCGGTATCCTGAACGGATCCTCGGGAATTTCCTCAGCATGGCGGAAAGAATCCTTCTCATCCGGCGGCGGCGCGACGTAGATGTCCGGTACACCATGGACCCCGCCGCCGTCGCCGAGACCGAAATAAAGATAACCGTCGGGACCGAACGCCAGTCCGCCGCCATTGTGCTTGCGGTTGACCCAGTCGATCGCCATCAGGATGCGTTCGCTGTCCGGATCGGCGCGGTCGGGGTCGGACGCCGACACGCGGAACTCCGAAAGCCGCCTTGTATAAGCCGTCTCGCCCTTAACCGGCGAGCCGGCGCGCGGTCTGGCGCTGTAGTTGACGTAGAACAGGCCGTTGCGGGCGAAGTCCGGATGGAATGCAAGGCCCAGCAGACCGCGCTCGTCAAACGCCTGAAGCAACGGCACTATTGCGTCCCTCAGATCCAGGAACAATTCGTCGCGAAGTTTGCCGTTTTTGTCGATGATAAAGACTTCGCCGGATTGTTCGGCGACAAAGCTACGGCCGCTTCCGTCGTTCGGCGCAACCAACAGGATCGGCGCTTTCAGGCCGTCGGCAATCAGTTTTGCCTCAACGTCCGGCAAGGACTGCTGGGCCGAAGCCGTTGAAGTGAATCCGCAGATAAAGAAGAAAATCAGAAAACCCAGAGAAACAGGGCGCATGCTTACTCTCCGTCAGCCGGGCCCGCATCGGCAGTGGCCGGCCAGCCCGTCCGTCAGCATCTAGCAGCCAAATTCTGGATGGCAAAGCCGTACTGTGTTAGGAGTCCGGAACAGATTTTCCCCATATTCTAATATTGAAACGGTCCGGAACCGGCGAATTTCAGTGTTATCGGAGGTCATCATGAAAAGAATTTGTCTTTCAGCCATCGCTGCCATATTCGGGCTTGGTGCCGCCGCAGAATTCGCTTTTGCCGACAGCAATATCCGCTGCCCGATTACCCAGGCGCGGCGGACAATTACCGACGATTTGCCCTCCGGTTGGTGGACGACGCCGGTCGTCAACCGCCTTACCGAAACCAGAGTGCGTAATCTCGGCGGCGAACCTGCGCTCATCTGCATTTACGGCTCTTCCGGATCAATACAGCGCAAGGCGCCGAGCGGTGAGACCTGCACCGCCGTCTCGGGCGGCTTTACCTGTGTATCGGCGCGCCCGGCCGGCCCGCAGACCTATTCGACCGGCCCCATGCAAGTCAGCCAGACGGCTCAATTCGACCTTGACCGGGGCCAAGTCGGCGCGACCAGCGCCGATCTCTGGTTCCAGGCCGAGACCGCCGACCTTCTCTACCTCGTTCCGCGTAACGGAGCGCGGATCGGTGTCGGCGACCGGTCGAACAGGGGTTATGCCGGTTGCCGGTCGGCGCGCATGAACGACAGCCGGGTTTCGCTTCGCGATATTCCACCCGGCTCGTATGTGTGCATGAGGACCAATGAAGGCCGGATCAGCCAGTTCCGTGTCAACGGCGTCTCCGGCGGTTCGCCCAGGACACTTGCGCTCGGTTATACGACTTGGCGGTAACACGACTGCAGCCGGCCCACCTCAGGGTTTTCAACGGGACATTCACGGGTTAACTCTGCAGGCTCTGATCGAAGACGAAAAGAAATACGGAGCGCGTTCCCATGAGATTGTTTGACCTGTCCGGCAAGGTGGCCGTTGTGACCGTCGGCAATGGTGGCATCGGCATTGGACTGGCGCAGGGCCTCGCCGAGGCCGGCGCCGACATCGCGGTTGTCGGGCGGAACGCGGATAAGAATGCCGCGGCAGTCGAACAATTACGGTCCCACGGGGTCGGCGCGATCGGCGTGGAAACCGACGTGACAGACGAAGCCGCGGTCATGGCGATGGTGGAGCGCGTCAACGCCGAACTCGGCGCGATCCGGATTCTCATCAACAATGCCGGCAATTCGGTCCGCAAGCGCCCGGAAATTCTGACACGCGAGGAGTTTGAATGGGTGCTGGAAACCAACCTGACCAGTGCGTTTCTCTGTTCGAAATATTGCTATCCCGCCATGAAGGACGCGGGCGGCGGCAAGGTCCTGAACAACGGGTCCATGATGTCCCTGTTCGGTTCCGACTTCGCCGCGGCCTACGGCGCGTCGAAAGGCGGCATCATGCAACTGACCCGGAGCCAGGCCGTCGCCTGGGCGCCGGACAATATCCAGGTCAACTGTTTCCTGCCGGGCTGGATCAACACCGATCTCACGCGCGAGGCCCGTGAACAGGTGCCGGGCCTGCATGAAAAGGTCCGGGCACGGACGCCGGTCGGCCGGTGGGGCGAGATCGAGGACATGGCGGGCCTTGCGGTGTTCCTGGCCAGCCCGGCGTCAGACTTCATCACCGGTACGGCCATCCCGATCGATGGCGGTTATTCCGTTTCGATCGGGTAGCCGCCTCAAAAGCGCCCGTCAGCGGGAATATCTGCGTCCATTTCCTTTTCTGGTTTTGACGGATTTAGAAGCTGTAACTAGACTGTGCAGTAAGATGAGGCCGGATATGATCCGTGTTATCAGTCTTCTTGCAGTCAGCCTGCTCCTTGCCGGCGTCCAGCCGGCGGCGGCCAAGCGCGTTGCGCTGGTGATCGGCAATTCGGCCTATCAGCATGTTCCTGAACTGGCCAATCCGAAGAACGATGCGGAAGACATTGCCGCCAGGCTGAAGGCGATCGGCTTTGAGGTGATCGACGGCCGCGACCTGACGCTCATTGACCTGCGCCGCACGATCCGCGCCTTCATCAATGCCCTGT
>CAJHYR010000563.1_pt1 | contig 23135 bp, 19 predicted proteins | sample 9198791 | NCBI WGS metagenome assembly CAJHYR01 (sample SAMEA7708372, study PRJEB35096) | sediment metagenome | biome: marine neritic benthic zone biome [ENVO:01000025]; feature: sediment [ENVO:00002007]; material: shallow marine sediment [ENVO:03000034] sea grass bed [ENVO_01000059] ... | reverse complement strand
GGTTGCTGGCCTGCCGGATGGTGAATAATCCCAGAAGCGGTCGTTGTCATCGCGCTTGGCGGGCTGGTAATGTCTCCTGATGAATTATTCAATGCCTTCTTGCGCACATCGTCGGGCTTCCGCTTCACCCTAAACAACAGATCTTTTTCAGCGGCTTGAAAAGCTCTTTTTCTTTCCGTCTTAGTAGAAGCTGATTTCCCGCACATCGATCTCGGCTTCGTGGTCACGGCCAAAGGCAACAATCCCAATTGATTTTAGACTACCCGGCCTTGGAATTGTCCGCAGGAGCCGGCCAGAGGCCTGTAAGTCGGTGAAAGGCAAACGGACTTCGGACCATTCTTGCGTTACATCGAAGCCCGCCTGGTAGTACTGCCACGGCAGAATGGTTCCGCTGGTGCGCAAATGCACGAAGTAGCGCTGCTTATTTCCCCGAACGACCAGACGCACACCGACTGTTTTCCTGGGCAGAGACGTCGGCAATTTCATCCGGATCTGGATAAAGCCGCCGTTGTTTTCCGTGCTTACGTTCCCGGTCAGGTGCGCGTGGATGCTTCCGTTCTCCCGGACGAATTCGACTTGTCCGGTGGAGACCCCTCCCATGACGGTGTCGGCAATGAATCGCCACCGCGTTTCCGGCTGGAGCTTAAAGTCTTCGATCAAGATATCCTCGGCTAACGCGGCTGAAGCGGTCCAGAACACCAATACGGCCATTACGGCTAGCTTGGCTGCGCATTGCATAGCGTATCCAATGCAATTCAAAGAGTACCTGACGCCGACGCCATAGCCGAACCCAATGACTTCCGTTCCACCCCTGAGAACAGGGCCTTTATAAGGTCCGTCAATGCAGAGAAGGTACAACAGAATCATCCGTTAACTGACACAGTCAAAAAGCAGAAAGGGGCACAGCGAGTTGTGCCCCTTCTGAACTTAATCAGAACACTCTGCGCAAATCAGTTCGACGGCAGCATTACCTTGTCAATCACATGAATAACGCCGTTGTCGGTCATGATGTCAGCGGAAACGACACTGGCTTCGTCGACGGTGACACCGCCATTCGATTTCGTGACAGCCAGCAAGCGATCGCCTTCAGCCTTAATCGTTTTGACGTGGATGGTGCGCCCAGGCAGCATATTTGACGTCAGTTTACGGGGCAGCACATGATAGCTGAGAACCGCAACAAGCTGGTCCTTGTTTTCCGGCTTCAGTAGATTTTCAACGGTACCTTCGGGCAACGCAGCGAATGCTTCATCCGTTGGCGCAAACACCGTGAGATTTTCACCAGTTGCCAAAGCATCAGCCAGACCAGCTGCCTGCGCGGCGGCCAACAGTGTACCGAATGATCCTGCACCCTGTGCGGTTTCCACAATATTTGCAGAATTTGCAGTTGTAGCCACCATCATACCAAGTGCAGCAACTGAACCGAATAGTACTTTTCTCATATTTGTTCTCCCTGAGATCCAACTCCGACTTTCGAGCAGTCGATGCCTTGTCTACGGGCACAAGTTCTCCTTGGATCACAGTGATCTCTTAATGAATTTCGGCATCAATCCCCGACGTCATTCCCCCTTCGATTTAAAGCGGGCAATTTGCTACCATCTGTGGTATGTCCGGTCCCGGAAGGGGCGTTTCAATTGGTGGTGACAATGAAACGGATCTTCAGCGCTTCCCTCTTATTCCCGCTTTTTCTCGCTCTTGCGATACCGGCCGGCGTTGCTCAGAACACCGAACGCAGCATCGTCCGCTCCGACAATGCCGATTATTTCGGCGGCGATTACGACATCCGCAAGGATGTGACGCTTGAAGCCTGCGAGACCATCTGCATCGGCGAGGCCCGGTGCCAGGCGTTTACCTACAACGTCTCCGCCGGATGGTGTTTCCTGAAGGAGAGCATCGGAGAGCTGCGATCCGTTGAAGGCGCGGTTTCCGGCCAGATCGTTACCGCGACAGCAGCCGATCCGAATCTCATTGAGACCCGTCGCGCCGAACTGGATTTCATGCCGGCCGATTTGATGGACGCTGCCGACCAGGCCGCAAGGCAGATCGCCCGCCGCACCGCGCCCGGCGGCTCGAATGCCGCGTCGCTCATCTCTTCCGGCCGCGACATGTTCCGCAACAAGCAGCAAGCGGATGCGGCCAACGCCTTTCGTGATGCGCTGTCCTTTGATGGTGACAACTTCGATGCCTGGAACGGGCTGATGAGCGCTGTCTATGCGACGAAGTCCGACAATTGGCAGGAACAGCAGAACCTTCAGCGCCAGCGGATCTCGATTGCCATCAATCTCTATCTCCGCACCCGGTCAAGCGACAATCAGGCCTATGCGCTGCACTGGCTCGGGCTTATCCTTTCTGAACGCAATCTCTGGAAGCCGGCCATCCGCTCCTATCGGGCCAGTCTGAAACTGCGCGAAACGGAGCGAGTCCGGAGCCTTTATGAGACGGCGGTTTCCCAGCATGGATTTCGGCTTGTTGAACACCGGGTCGATACCGATTCCGTCTCTCCGCAAATCTGCCTTGTCTTTTCCGACAAACTGGGCACCAGCGGCGAAGACGCTGCCGAGTTCGTCGGCGTTGAAGGCGGCGGCAATCTCGCTATTGCGGCGGCAGACCGACAGATCTGCATCGACGGCGTCCGGCACGGCAAGACCTATCCGGTTTCGGTTCGTTCCGGGCTTCCGGCCGCCGACGGAGAGGCGATCGAAAAGACCGTTTCGCTGGAAATCTATGTCCGCGACCGCACCCCTTCGATACGCTTCCCCGGCAATGCCTATGTCCTCCCCGGCGGACCGGATGGCGCCATACCCGTTGCCACAGTCAATACGTCGACTGTCGAGGCAAAGCTCTATCTTATCGGCGACCGTGCGCTGGTCCGCAGCATCGGCGACAGGCAGTTCCTGCGCCAGTTGAACGCCTATCAGGGCAACAGGATCGAACAGGAGACCGGCGAACTTGTCTGGCAGGGGTCGGTCGATGTGGAGCAGGAGCTGAACCGCGAAGTCACCAGCGGCATCCCGGTCAGCGCCATTACTTCGGGCCTGAAGCCCGGTGTTTATGTGATCGTAGCATCGGCGCCGTCAGAAGCGCGGGAGTGGGACGCCCGCGCCACCCAGTGGTTCATTGCGACCGATCTCGGGATATCAGCCATTGGCGGCGACGACGGATTCCATGTTCATGTTCGGTCACTGACCGGTGCGGAACCGAAATCCGGTATCGACCTGCGGCTGATCGCGGCCAACAACCAGGTCCTCGGTGAAGCGAAAACGGACGCGGACGGGCGTGCCCGTTTCGATGCCGGGCTCGCCAAAGGCAAGGGCGGCCTGGCGCCGGCTCTTCTGGTCGCCGAAACCGAACAGGGCGGCAGCGATTATTCGTTCCTCGATCTGACGCGTTCTGAAATCGACCTCACCGACCGCGGTGTCGACGGCCGCGAACCGCCAGGACCGCTCGATGTCTTTCTGACGGTTGACCGCGGTATCTACCGGCCTGGCGAAACCGTCCATGCAACGACAATCGTGCGCGACCAGACAGTCAACGCCGTCTCCGGCCTTCCGCTGACCCTGATCGTGCGCCGGCCCGACGGCAAGGAGGCGCGCCGACTTTTGATCAGCGATCAGCTGGCCGGTGGGTCCGTCGTCGATCTTTCGGTTGCCGGCAACGCCATGCGCGGCGCTTGGCGCCTCGGTGTCTATTCCGACCCGAAGGGCCAGCCGTTAAGCGAGATCAGTTATCTGGTCGAAGACTTCCTGCCGGAGCGGCTGGATTTCAAGATCGATTCTGAGCAGAAGTCGGCCAGCGTCGGCGGTACACTCGATCTCACGGTGGACGCGCGTTTTCTCTACGGCGCGCCGGCGGCCGACCTTCCCGTTACCGGATCGACGCGGTTGACGCCGGTCCGCAAACTAGAAGCCTTCCCCGGTTACGTGTTCGGGCTGACCGATGAAGAAGACCAGGCTGTCAGCGCTACGATCCCGGACCAGAGTACAGACGAAAACGGTCAGGCCGTCCTGAAAGCCGCCATGCCGGACGGACCGTCGGCAACGCGCCCGATGACGGCGACCGTCTTCGCCCAGATTACCGATACGAGCGGGCGGCCGGTTGAACGATCAATGACCATACCGGTCGCCGACGATCGCGCCCGGCTCGGATTGCGGCCATTGTTTGAAGGTTCGGCGGGCGAGAATTCCACAGTCTCCTTCGATGTGATCGCCTTGTCGCCGGATGGTGACCGAACGGACCTCAGTGGCAGCCGCTGGACGCTGTCAAAGGTGGAAACCGATTATCGCTGGTATCGCACCGACGGCCGCTGGAACTATCGCACCATCTACCGCAAACGCCGGATAGCCGACGGGACAATCGATGTAACTGGCGAACCGGTTCGCCTCGAAGCGGTGGTTGAATGGGGCGGTTATGAGATCAGCGTGGAGGCCGGCGAACGGGCGATTCCAGTCAGCCACCGCTTCCATGCCGGATGGTATGTGGAACCGAAATCCATCGACACGCCGGAATCCCTGAAGGTCACCCTGGACCGGTCCTCCTATTCGGTTGGCGACAAGGCCGTGGCGCACGTCACGCCGCCGTTTGCCGGCAAGGCTGAAATCCTGGTGGTCGACAACCGCATAATCCGGCGGGTGAAGATCGATGTTCCGGAAGACGGAGCTGAGATCGAGCTGGATGTTACTGAAGACTGGGGCGCCGGCGCATACGTGCTGGCGAGCGTCTACCGGCCCATGGACAAGGCAGCAAAGCGCATGCCCGCGCGCGCCATGGGTCTGGCGTGGGCCGCCGTCGATCCGGGCAACCGAAGGCTCAGGATTTCCATCGATGCACCGGAGACGGCCCGCCCCCGGCAGAGCATTCCGGTCACGGTCAGCCTCGACAATCACGTCCAGGGCGAGCAGGCCTATGTGACCCTTGCGGCCGTCGATGCAGGCATCCTCAATCTGACCGGATACGAAGCGCCTGCGCCTGACGGCTGGTATTTCGGTCAGCGCAAATTGGGTGTCTCGATCCGGGATTTCTACAATCAGATCATTGACCGGAGCCATGGCGCGCTTGGCCAGGTCCGGTCCGGTGGCGACGGATCGCTCATGCGTTTTGATGGCCCCGCACCCCCCGAAACGCTGATGGCGTTCCACTCCGGCATCATTGAAGTCGGCGAAGACGGCAAGGCGGTTATCGACGTGCCCGTGCCCGATTTCAATGGCACGGTCCGCCTGATGGTGATGGCCTGGACCGACAGAGCCGTCGGTCATGCGGTTGAGGAGACCATATTCAGGGATCCGATCGTTGTCTCTGCGACGCTCCCCCGATTCCTCGCGCCGGGCGATCGTTCGCGTCTGCTAGTCGACATCGACAATGTCGAGAAGCTGACCGGCGATGCAGTGCTTCGCATTGCACCCGCAGACGCCAGTATTTCGGTGCCCGGTGACCAGGCGACAAGGAGCCTCCTGCTTGAGGAAACGGGCCGGCGCCAGGTGCTTGTGCCGGTCGACGCCCGAGCGGTCGGAGACACGGATCTGAACGTCGAGCTCGACCTGCCAGACGGTTCGGTCCTATCGAAGACGATTGCCATTGCCGTGCGCAACAATGAACCGAAGGCAATCGTGACGTCGGAGTTCGAACTCGCGCCGGGCGCAACTTTGACACTCGACAAGGCCCTGGGCGACGGTTTCCAGCCGGGCAGCTGGAACGCGACGCTGTCTGCCAGCGGCGCCGGCCGGCTCGATGTTGCCGGCATCGTCCGTTCGCTCGACCTTTATCCCTATGGCTGCTCAGAACAGATCACCAGCCGCGCGCTGCCGCTCGTCTATCTCGACGACGTCATTCTGTCGGCCGGCCTCTCCGGTGAGGACGATATTCGCAAGCGCGTGACCGACGCCATCGACAGGCTGGTCGCCCGCCAGAACGGAGCCGGTGGATTCGGCCTCTGGTCAGCGGGTTCCGGTAATCTCTGGCTCGATGCTTACGTCACCGATTTCCTCGGCCGCGCCCGCGACAAGGGCTATGCGGTGCCGGAAGTCGCCTTCCGGCTGGCGCTCGACAACCTGAAAAACCAGCTGGCCTATGTGCCTGATTTTGAGAGCGGCGGCGAAGGCATCGCTTACGGCCTTTATGTCCTTGCGCGCCACGGCAAGGCGGCGATCAGCGATCTTCGCTATTATGCCAAGGCCCGCCTCGACAATTTCGCAACGCCGCTTGCCAAGGCACAAATCGGCGCCGCCCTGATGCTCTACGGCGACCAGATCGAGGCGGACCGTGTCTTCCTCGCAGCGCGCGACGATCTCGATGCCGAGGAAAAACGGCGATATCGCGCCGACTACGGCTCCCGGCTGCGCGATGGAGCGGCATTGTTGACGCTTGCGTCGGAAACGGGATCCACGGCGATCGATATCGGTGACATGAGCCGGCAACTCGATGCCGACTGGACCACCCGGCCATGGCGCAGCACCCAGGACCAGGCCTGGACGCTCCTGGCCGCCCATGCGCTGATGAGCGGGATGTCCCGCCCGGATCTCTCGCTCAATGGCGAGAAACGGGCCGGCTCCCTGTTCCAGAACCTGTCTGAAAGTGATCTCAATGCCGGTGTCCGGCTGGAAAATCACGGCCAACAGCCGGTCTGGATCGCCGTTTCACGGCGCGGCGTATCGACCCGGCCGGAACCGGTGAGCAGCGCCATGGGCGCGATCAGCAGGGCCTACTACACGGCCGGCGATGGTGAGCCGGCCGACCTCTCCTCGGTCGCCCAGGGTGATCGGCTGGTGGCCGTCGTCTCGGTCGATTTCAACGATGATGCGGCGGGCCGGCTGATCATCGACGATCCGCTGCCGGCCGGTTTTGAGATCGACAATCCGAACATCCTCAGAAGCGGCGATATATCCGCGCTGGATTGGCTTGAGCTGGAAACGGCCGTCGCCCACAGCGAGTTCAAGTCCGACCGGTTCGTCGTTGCCTATGACCGTCCGCAGGGCGGCCGCTCGACGGTCCAGTTCGCCTATATCGTTCGGGCGGTTTCGCCGGGAACATTTGCGCATCCGGCAGCCATCGTGGAGGACATGTACCAGCCGGAACGGCGGGCCGGCACCAGGAGCGGTTGGGTCAATATCATCGGCCCGCTGCGGTAAGGTCCGAAAATGGCCCACCGTCCCCAGATGACAGGCGCAGCACTGGCTTTCGCCATCGCCATGCCGATTGCGATCGTTGTAGGGCTGAAATCGGCGATCGGCACGGTCGATGGCCGCCTGCCGGTGATCGATCATTCCGTCCAGGTCGTTGACCGGGCGGGCCGGCTGCTGCGGCCCTACCCGGTTGCCGACGGCCGCTGGCGGCTTGAGACGCAGATTGCGGACGTCGATCCCGATTACATCGCCATGCTGCTTGCATTCGAGGATCAGCGGTTCCGCACGCATCTCGGCGTTGACGTCAAGGCGATCTTCCGTTCCGTCGGCACAAGCCTCTGGCACCGGCGGGCCGTTTCCGGTGGCTCGACACTGACCATGCAGGTCGCGCGCCTGGCCGATGGTGGCACGACGCGAAGTGCGCGGGCGAAGATCCGCCAGATCCTGCGTGCCCGAGCGATCGAAAGAGACAATGCGAAAGACGAGATCCTCAGTCACTATCTCAACCGAGCGCCGTTCGGCGGCAATCTGGAAGGCGTCAGGACTGCGTCTCTGGCCTATTTCGGTAAGGAACCCAGGCGGTTGTCTGCGGCCGAAGCGGCATTGCTCGTGTCCCTGCCGCAATCGCCGGAAGCCCGCAGACCCGATGCTGGCGCTGCCGCCAGAATGAGTGCCAGGAAAGCACGTGACCGGGTCCTTGCGCGCGCCCTCAGGGCCGGGGTCATCGATGGCCCGCAATATCAGCGTGCCGTCGCCGAACCGGTCCCGAAGGGGCGTCGGCCGATGCCGGTTCTCGCCGCCCATCTTGCCGACCGGCAGATTGCGGCGCATCCACAGAAGCTGCAGCACGAACTGACCATCGATGCGGAATTACAGGCGCGTCTGGAGGAGCTTGCCCGGCAGCGCGCTCCGACCTTCGGCGCGGGTGTATCCATCGCCGTTCTGGTTGTCGACAACCGGTCGGGCGCCATCCGGGCCTCTGTCGGATCATCAGATTACTTCGACCGGGACCGGCAGGGATTTGTCGATATGACGCGCGCCGTTCGCTCGCCCGGCTCGACGCTGAAGCCGTTGATCTACGGGCTCGCTTTTCAGGATGGTGTTGCTCATCCGGAAAGCCTGATCGAAGATCGGCCGATGACTTTTGGCGCTTATCAGCCGACTAATTTCGACCGCGAATATCTCGGAACCGTGTCGATCCGCAAGGCGTTGCAATTGTCGCTCAATGTGCCCGCGATTCAGATGCTCGAGACGGTTGGCCCGGCCCGGTTGATGGCGGCGATGCGGCGGGCCGGCGCCGATCCGGTCCTGGCCGAGAACACGGTACCGAACCTGGCGATCGGTCTCGGCGGAATTGGCATGCGTTTGACCGACCTTGTTGCCTTACAGGCCATGATCGCCTCCGGCGGCCGGATGGTTCCCCTGCACAATGACCGTTCGGAGGACCACACCTTGACCGCACGCGCCCGCCCGCAGGTTCTTGATCCGAGAGCGGCGTGGCAGGTTGCATCGATCCTAGCCGGCGTCCAGGACCCGAACGGCATCACCCCCGGCGATTTCGCTTTCAAGACAGGAACGTCATACGGCTACCGGGATGCCTGGGCAGTCGGATTCGACGGCCGCCACACGGTTGGCGTCTGGGTTGGGCGCGCCGACGGCAAGCCGGTTAGCACGGCGACCGGTGGCATCGCCGGAATCGATGCGGCCGCACCTGTGCTGAACAACGTCTTTGCGCGCATCGGCGAACGCCATCGTTTGCCGCCTGCGCCGCCCGGCACACTGATCGCAACCGCATCTGACCTGCCGCCCGCGATGCGGCAAGTCGGCCGGTCGACTGGCGCTGCGATATCAGATCCCAACAGTCCCCAGATCGCGTTCCCCCCGAACCGTTCCCGTCTCGATTATACCGTTGATGAGACGATCCCGATCGAGATTCGTCGGGGCAGGCTTCCCCTGACCGTTCTTGTCAACGGCGCGCCGGTCGGTAACGACCCCTGGCGGCGGACCGTGAACTGGCAACCGGACGGCGCCGGCCAGATCGATATCCTGGTGATCGACGCCAGGGGTAACGCTGACCGGTCCAGTGTGTTCCTCAATTAGCGATACGGGAAATTCTGGCTAACGTCCGATGGATTCGCGAATGAACGAAATCAGCAGCTATCACGCCCATGTCTATTTTGATGCCCGGACCGTCGACCGGGCGCGGGATATTTGTGAGCAGGCGAGCCAGCTGTTCGGCATAGAGATGGGCCGTGTCCACGAAAAGCCGGTCGGCCCGCATCCCAGGTGGAGTTGCCAGCTGAAGTTCGGTCCCGAGAAGGCCGGAGACGTTATCGGCTGGCTGGCAACCAACCGCGAAGGCCTGACGATTTTCACCCACCCGAATACCGGCGACGTCCTCATGGACCACACCGACCATGCGATCTGGATGGGCGAGATGCTGCAGCTCAACCTGTCAGTTTTCGATTAGTTCGAGGAACAAGAGCGCTTTGCGCTCTTACACCGGCAAAATTCGACATGGAGACGTCGATGCGCAAATTCACGATTGCCCTGCTGGCGATGGCCATATCGGGGACAGCCGGTTGGCTGGCCCTTCCACGGACCGGTCTGGCATTCCTGCTCAACGAACAGACGCCGATCAGTGAAACGCTGTCTCATATTGACTGGAAGCAGGGCAGCCCGGTCTACCTGCGGATCTTCAAGGCGGAAAGCGAGTTGGAGCTTTTCGGGCTGCACGAAGGCCGGTGGATTCTTCTGAAAACGTTTCCGATATGCCATTGGTCAGGGACGCTCGGCCCGAAACACCGCGAAGGCGATCTGCAGGCGCCGGAAGGTTTCTATGAAGTGAATTCCGGCCAGCTCAATCCGAATTCAGCGTTCCACTTGAGCTTCAATCTCGGTTTCCCGAATGCGGTGGAACGGGCGCAGGGCCGGACGGGCTCATTTCTGATGGTTCACGGGAACTGCGTGTCGATCGGATGCTATGCCATGACTGATCCCGGAATTGAGGAAATTTACGGGCTCGTCGAGGCGGCGCTAAAGGCCGGTCAGGCAAGCGTACCGGTGCACGCCTTTCCGTTCAGGATGACAGAGGACGCCCTTGAGGCACGGCGTGATCACCCGGAGCATGAATTCTGGATGAGCCTGAAACCGGCCTTTGACCTGTTTAAGGATACCGGTGAACCGCCCACCGTTTTCGCCTGCGGCTCGGCCTACCAGATAAGGCCGGCCCGCGCGCCCGCGCCCGATAATTGCGAACCCTTGCGAAATTCATGATCTCCGCGGCTATTGCCCCGACCGAACCGCTTTTGCATCCCGCTTGACGTCGTCAAACGCCTTGCGGCGGGCGGCGAGTTCTTCCGGCGTAAGCAGCGCCGCGTTGCAATAATCTTCTTTCCAGTCATCCGAAGCGGCCCATCGCAAGGGTGACCGCAACGTCGTCCGCGGCCCGTCGGCATCATGAAGGAGCCGGACCGCAAGCTCGGCAGTGCGGAGCTGCGAAGCCGTGTCGTCCGGCCGGCCTGCAGCGTTTCCGAGCGGAAAATCGCTGAATAGAAACCGCGGTACACCGGCATGTTCGACGATATCCCGGGCGCAGCCCATCACCACCGTTGCCATACCGGCCTCTTCCAGCGCCCGCGCCGCCAGTGCCGCCGACTGGTGGCAAACGGGGCAGTTGGCAACGAGCAGAACCCCGTGGACATCGTCCTCCTGGCAGCGGCTGACGATATCAGGGCAGTAGATCTCCATTGTCTTTCGCTGGGACCGGTCGGTCGGAAGGCCGTTGAACCTTCTCCCGATACCACCGATGACATTCCGATCCTGCAGGGTCCGCAATGCTCTCAGTGGAAAATAGCTGCCGATGTCCTCCGCGGTGGTGTGCGCCCGGTCAATGGCGATATGGGAAATGCGAAGATCCGGATCGTTTCGAGCATCGCCGGAATAGACGGCAAAGAATTTTGCAGCGCCGTTGTAGGGCGCGCCGGGACCCTGGTCACCCTTGCCCGGTTGAAAGGGCGCTGCAGTCGTGACGAGACCAATCCGCATCTCTGAAAGCGGCCGGTCCGGCCTTGTGTACGGAACATCATCGAACGTCGCCCATTGGTAGGGATTGTCATATCCGAGCGCGGCATACCAGTCCCGGGTCCGCTGAATATAAGCGACCGGTTCGGAGTGAGGCTCATTTGACTTATCGGGATCCATGCACCCAGATTAGAGCGAAAATCAGAACCGGCGAAGCCGTTTTTCGACCAGGTCCAGGAAGGCCGCTCGGCTTTCCGGCGTCGATATGTCCATCAGGTAATGGGCAAGCCACATCGTCTGACAGCGTTTTCCGCACAGCGCCCTGATGCCGCGCAGGATCGTGCGCCGTCCAGGATTGCCGACCCACCACATGAGCCAACGCGGCGCACCGCAGGTGGAGACAATGCCGATCTTGTCGATGTGCGTTAAGAGCGGCTTGATCGGACCCGGGCCTTCAGGGAGTTCAAACCCGATATCGGGCGTGATAACCCGGTCGAGCCAGCCCTTCAGCATGGCCGGCAAGCCATACCACCAGGTCGGATAGACGAAGATGAGGGCCTGTGCGCGTTTCAGGCGTGACACATGGTCCGGCAGCGGATGATCCGATTGCCCTGTTTCATTGTAGACCCGTCGCTCGTCTGCATGCATGACGGGGTCGAAGCCCTCGCGATAGAGATCGAGAACGTCGATTTCATGCCCGGCCTTGCCAAGCGCAGCGATCGCCGTATCGCGCAATGCGGCGCAATAGCTTTCCGGGACCGGATGGCAGTAAACCAGGAGAATCCGCATCAGAACCGGCTCATCGCCTTGCCGACGCGTTCAAGGAAGGCGGCTCGGGACCGGTCGGTTGACCGGTTCATGTCATAGTGCGCAAGAAAGCGGATCCTGGCTCCCGGACGAACGGTCGCCCGAAGCACGCGCGTCACGATCTTGCGCGGGGGATCGCCTGCAAGAAAAGCCCTGAGACGCGTTGCACCGTAGGTCGTGACGCAGGCGATCTTGCCGATGTTGTCGAGACAGGATTTTGCCTGACCGTTTTCCATCTGAAACGAAACGCCGGGCAGAAACACCCGGTCGAAGAAGCCCTTCATTATAGCCGGAAAGCCGAAATTCCATACCGGATAGACGAGAACAATTCCATCCGCCTTTCTGAGCCGGTCGACATGGGACCGGACCGGCGCGGTATTGGCCGACGTGTCGTGATAGGCCAGCCGTTCGTCTCGGGTCAGGCACGGTTCGAACTGTTCTGCGTAGAGGTCGCAATCATCGATCTCGTGACCGGCCGCGCCAAGCGCTTCGACCACGCGCTCGTGCAAAGCCGATTGGAAGCTCGTCTCAACCGGATGAGCATAAAGCACGAGCACACGCATGGATCATCTCAACCGGCGCGCTGAAGCCCGGGAAAGAGATACGTCTTTCCGCTCTTGAAATCGTAGCCCGGATCGTCCCAGGCGATCATCTTTCCGGGATTGAGCAAGCCCTTCGGGTCGGCCTCCTTCTTGAACGCCAGCTGGACCTCGTCGGTCTGTTTCATGCCGCCCTCTTCCAGGGTGTACCGGTGCGGATTGAATATCGGTGCCCCCATGTCTTCATGAATGCGCATGATCTCTTCAAGGCGTTCTTCGCTGGTGAAGCGGACCAGCGGCAGGCCGAAGCAGGTCACCTTGCCGTCAAAGCGCACGAACTCCAGATGCGCGGGAACTTCATCGCCGAAGTGCTGGTGGATCTCTTCCACCAGCTCGATCTGATTCGGATAGGGATAGAGCACCTGCAGATAGGTGATCGTCGGATCGACCCTGAGAGCGCGGAGCGTTGTGTGGTTCCAGCTTAGTTCGAATGCAGGCGGCAGGCCCTTGAGATCCGCTTCGTCCATGACTGCAGAGTTGAACAGCACCTCCGCACCTGAGTAACGGCCGGTGAACGCCAGCATGGCATCAAGCGCAAAGTCGGCGACCATGACGATCGCAACATGTTGGTCGCGCGGCAGGTATTGCTTGTGCCGCAGAAAATATTCATTCGGAACCGGTGCCGCGACGACCGCCAGTTCCTTGATAACCAGTCCGTCCTGTTCGCCGAGATCATTGGCATATTCGCTTGCCGCCCGAAGCGAGGGGAAACCGACAATGACATCGGCCCAGGTATAGGCCGGGGCCAGCGGCACGGTGACTTCGGTGATGATACCGTTCGTCCCGTAGGCATGGCTCACCTTATGGAGGTCTTCACCGGCAAGGCGCAGGATACGCGGCTCAGCTTCCATAGTCAGAACTTCAAGGCCGATGATGTTGCCGAAGTCGCGCAGGCCACCCCATTTGATCGATCCGATGCCGCCTGAACCGCCGGCGATGAAGCCGCCCAGCGACGCAGTATTGTAAGTCGAGGGATGGAGGCGCAGTTCCTGCGCCGAATGGGCCCGCGTCTCCCGGTCGATCTTCGCAAGAATCGCGCCGGGTTCCGTGGTCACGTTTCCGGGCGAAATATCGACAATCCTGTTCATGGCTGAAAGGTCCAGGAGAACGCCGCCGGAGAGGGGCATCGCCTGGCCGTAGTTTCCCGTGCCCGTGCCGCGCGGCGTCACCGGAACCTCGTGCCGGAAGCAGGATTTCAGGACATGTATCAGCTCTTCCCGGCTTTTCGGCGTAACGACAAGATCGGCGGTCACATGGTCGAGCTGCCGCTTCAGAACGGGCGAATACCAGTAGAAATCCCGGCTCTTTTGCTGGACGATCTTATCATTGTCCTCGATCCGGATACCCTCAAGATCCGCCCGCAATGCCGTAACATCCATCATCCGCCTCCCATCAGATCGTCGAGTTCGCTGTAATCGGGAATAACCCTCTCGATCGCCCGTCCCCCGCGCACGACCGTCCTGTCGCTTTCCGGTCGCGAAAGCAACTCGGTCCAGGTGCGCCCGCGAAACAGAACCAGGTCAGCCAGTCCGCCAACCGTCAGCGTTCCATAATTATCGAGGCCCATGATCTTCGCGGCCGCACCTGTGATTGCCTGTGGCCATTTGCCCACCGGATGGTCGAAGTGGCAGATCCGACTCGCCTGCCTGTAGACCTCAAGCCCGTCGAGATCGCCATAGGCATAGAACGGATCGCGGGTGTTATCACTGGCAACCGCGACTGCTATACCGCGCGCCCGGATCTCATGCAGAAGGGTGACACCGCGCCAGCGCGGTGTCGTGCCATCGGTGCGGCGATCCTGAAGATAGAGATTACAAAGTGGCAGGCTGACGATCGAAATACCCGCCTCCGCGACCTTGTCGAGCGTCAGGCGGGCCTGGTCATCGGCCTGCCGCGATAGCGCGCAGCAATGCCCCGCAAGGATAGGCTTCTCGAACTTATGGCGGAGCGCGGCATCGGCGATATGATCCAGCCCGCGTGCAGTTGGGTCGCCGGTCTCATCGGTATGGAAATCAAGGTCCAGGTCCCGGTCGATCGCGGCCTGAAAGATGACATCCAGCAAATCGTCAAGATCCGGCACCATATAGGCAACGGCGCCGAGTATACCGCCGCTCGCGGCAACACGGTCGGCGAGGGTCAGAAACCAGTCCGTTTCCCGTATCGATTCGATACCGACCAGCGAAACCGCCTGAAGTTCGATCCGCCCCGACCACTTATCGCGCGTTTCGGCAAAGACCGGCCAGGAAATCGTTTCCTGAGGGGCGATGGAATCAAGGTGCGTTCTGATCGCGCCGGTGCCATGCGCATAGGCGGTCCGCAAGCCGAAATCCATGCGTCGGGCAACATCCTCAGCCGTCCAGCGGGCGGCCCGGTCCTCGCCGACAGTGGAAAGCGCGCCGTCGAATGTACCGTCAGGATTTGGCGCGCGTGTCCAGATATGTCCCTTGTCCAGATGGGTATGACAATCAACGAAACACGGCCAGACCATGCCCCGTTCAAGGTCGGCTACAGGCCCCTCGCGCTGCGTCTGCCCTGCATCGGTGATCGCGGCAATGCGTCCGTCGCTGATATCGATATCGACCAGCGTCAGGCCGTCGTCGCCTGGCTGCAGATCGCTTTCGTCGGTCAGGCATAATGGAACGGTCGCGTTGGCCAGCCGGTATGCGGCAGCATCGGGGACTGCGGCGAAACCCGTTGTCACTCACCGCTCCCGGCTGATGGCACTCTCGTGCCATTTGCGCAGTGCAAGATGCGAGATCAGTGTCAGTGTGAAATAGACGATGATCCCGGTCGCTGAAATCAGAATAAGCGCAGCGAAAAGTCGCGGAATTTTAAGACGGTAGCCAGATTCGATTATCTGCGAAGCAAGACCCGATGACTGTCCGGAAGCCCCGGCAACGAACTCGGCCACAACGGCGCCGATCAGGGCCAACCCCCCGGCAATGCGCAGGCCACCAAGAAAATACGGCATCGCCGCTGGCAGTTCGAGCCTTCGCAGGGTCTGCCATCGCGAAGCACCGTTCATTTTGAACAGGTCCCGGAGATTCTGGTCGACGGAGTTGAGCCCGAGCGTCGTATTGGCGAGCACGGGAAAAAACGCGACAATCCAGGCACACAGGAGCAGCTTGGTTGTCTGATTGTCCACGTAGATGTTGATCAGTGGAAAGACCGCAACGATCGGCGTGACCTGGAGCACGACGGCAAACGGGAACAGGGACATCTCCACCCATCGGGACTGGGAAAATATGACCGCCAGCCCGACACCGCCGACAACGGCCAGCGAAAGGCTGAGCAGCATGATCTTCAGCGTGTTCAAAAGTGCCTGGAGCAGAATCGGCCAATCGGCAAACAGCGTCCAGACAACGAGACTTGGCCGGGGCAGGATGTAGTGTTCGATCTCGCCAACGACACAGATCAGTTCCCAGAGCCCGAGCGCCAGGATCAGAACGGCAATCGGAAGAGCAAAACGCGCCACGCGCATGATCTGTTCCGTCCGAAGCCGTGCAGCTTCTTCTTCATCGATTATTGCTTCTGCAGGCGTATCGGGATTGAGATCGGTCGTCGTCATTGTGGCGCCTCGACCCCCCACATTGCCTCGTGCAGCTTGCCCGACACGTCCCAGCACTGGGCAGCATAATTGTCGGATGTCCGGAAGGCTTCCGAACGCGGATAGGGTTCGTCGATCGTCATCTCGGTGAATACCCGCCCGGGCTTGGACGCCATGATGACGATCCGGTCGGACAGGAACACTGATTCAAAAACCGAATGCGTGACAAAGACGACGGTCAGGCCGAATTCGGCCCAGAGTTCCAGGACGTCGTTGTTGAGCTTGAACCGCGTGATCTCGTCGAGAGCGGCAAAGGGTTCGTCCATCAGGAGTATACGCGGACGCACTACGAGCGCGCGGGCGATGGATACGCGCATCTTCATGCCGCCAGACAATTCCCTCGGGTATGAATTCGCAAAGTCCTCAAGATGAACCCGTTCAAGGGCATTCATGACGACATCGCGAACGTCGTTGCGGGATTTGCCCTTCAGCCTCAATGGAAGCCAGACATTGTCAAAGACCGTCGCCCAGGGCATCAGCGTCGGCTCTTGAAATACGAAGCCGATCTCGCCCGCGGCCGGCGCACCTCCGGTCCAGTCAATCCGCCCGCCGGTCGGCTGGCTTAGGCCGGATATCAGGCGCAAAGCTGTGGATTTACCGCATCCGGACGGGCCGAGGAGACTGAGAAAATCGCCGCTGTTGATGGTCAGCGCCATGCCTTCCAGCGCGACGGTACCGTTGGCGAAAATCTTGTCGACGCCACGCATCGTCAGGAGCGGCCCTCGGCCAGGCCGCCCCTCAGTTTCATGATCCGCAAGGGCGGATTCCATCGTCATAGGGTAGTGTAGCCTACTTCTTCAGATCCAGCCCGACGCCCTTGTTGACGAACTGCAGGGTGTAGGACTGCTTGTAGTCAATACCGGCATCGACAACCCCGGCGGCAACCATTTTGTCGAAGAAACTCTTGAAGCGCTCATCTGTCATTGCGCCAATACCAAGTTTCTCCGCATCACCGGAATCGACGATACCGTATTTCTTCATCTGCTCGGTGGAGAACGCGATCTGTTCGTCCGACATGCCCGGATTGTCTTTCTTGATCATTTCATTGGCGGCGGCATTGTCACCGTAAAGGTAGTTGTACCAACCAATCGCCGAACCATCGACGAAGCACTGAACGAGTTCAGGCTTGTTCTCCACCATGTCGTTGGTCGTCTCGATCGTCGTTGCATAGGTGTCGAACCCGTAATCGGCGAGAAGGAAGACATTCGGGTCAAACCCGCCTTCGGTCTTGATGGCGAACGGCTCCGAGGTGACGTAACCCTGCTGACCGGATTTCTTGTCGGCCAGGAACGGAGCAGGATTGAACGTATAGGGTTTGCGCTGCTCCGGTTTGAACCCGTAGTCCGCCATCATCCATTGATAAAAACTCTGGAAGCCGTTGTCGCCGATGAACAGGCTCGCATTCTTCAGATCTTCCCATTTGTCCAGGCCCTGGCCCGGATGAGTCATGATGATCTGCGGTTCCTTCTGGAACGTTGCGGCGACCACTTTCAAAGGTATCTTTTCCTGCACGGCTGAAAAAGCCTGCAGCAGGTTACCGCCCATGTGGAACTGTATCTTGCCTGCAAGCAGCAGTGCCCGGTTGTTGACTTGCGGGCCGCCCGGCTGGATCGTCACCTCAAGGCCGCAGGCCTCATAGGTGCCGTCCGCGACCGCCTGGTAGTAACCACCATGTTCCGCCTGGGCCAGCCAATTGGTCCCGAATGAGACCTTCTCCGCCGCCGCGGCCTGTCCGGCGATCGCCAGACCAAATCCCGCCGCAAGGACAATATCCCGCACTTTTCTCTGCTTCATTTCACTCTCCTCTGCCATGGCCGGCCGCAAACGAGACCTGACGACCGTTGTTCGTTAAACGCAAGGACCGTGCCACAAACCGGTCCGGAAACACCGCTGTTTTTGATGCCGAAACGCACAATTTTGAGACATTATGCCCATTCTAAAGGCGATTCCCAGCTTTCATCGGACGCGGATCCTGGCCAGCGGATACCGCGACGTCTCGCTGACAAGGTCGGCAAAAGCCGCCGCAACGTAATCAACAATCTGCTCCCCGATATCAGCGCTCGCCGACGCGGCATCGCCGGCAACGCCTTCCTCGTGAATGTCCTGCGCCTGCCATCCGATTCCAACGCCGCCGAGGTGGCGAAGGCGCCGGTACTCGCTCTCCATGTCCGCCAACACCGGCCGGAAATCCTTGGCCAGTTCCATCTTCACCAGATCGGGTTTCAGATGCAGCATCATGGACGTTTCCAAAAGCCCGCCATGGATGCCGTGGCGCTGTTCGTCAGGTGGAACAAGATCCTCTGGGAAGCCCATATGCCACCAACTCGCCGAGACGGCCATCATGGAATAGCGGACCCTGAGTTCGCGGGCGACGATCTCCATGACCTGTGGCTGTCCGCCGTGGGCATTGAGGAAGACGATCTTGCGCAAGCCGGCCCGGTGAACACCTTCGCCGATTGCCGTCCACAGGCCGATCAGTTGTTCGGCGGAAAAGGTCAGCGTTCCTGGGAATGCAAGGTGTTCGTTGGACTTGCCGATCGATTGCGGCGGAAGAAGCAGGGCCGCGAACGAACCGTCAAGCTGTGCCAGTCCCTGCCGCGCGACGGATTCGGCGATGACGGCGTCGGTTGAAACGGGAAGATGTGGTCCGTGCTGTTCGATCGCGCCGACGGGGAGCACGGCAACGCTGGTCTCCGGATCGAGTTCGGAGAATGCCTTGGTTGTCAGATCTCGCCAGTCCCTGTAGGCCGCCATCAGAGAACCTCATTCGTTCAGACAGTTATTAGAGGATTTAGAGCACTTTGCGCTATTGTTGAATTGTTCTGCCGGATTGTTTTCCAGGATCTCGAGCGCTTCGCTCTAACCGCCGCGTCTACAGAAATCGGGAAACTTCATACTAGCGGCGACCAGATCGTCTGCGTTCCAAATTTGCACTGCAGCGCATAGGCTAAGCCAGAGTATCACCAATTAAGGGAGGCCCAATGATCGTCCACCACACGCCGGCGACCATCCGCGCACCGTTCGCCCGTTACAGTCACGGTGTTGAAGTCCCGCCGAACGCTCGTCTGATCTTCTGCTCCGGTCAACTGGGCGTTACCGCTGACGACACGATCCCTGAGGATGCCGGCGCCCAGGCCGAACTCTGTTTTGAGAACATTGCCAAGATACTCGGCGACGGCGGCATGGGCCTTGCCGATATCGTGCGCATCAACACATTCGTATCTGACCGGCAGTATTTGAAACCCTACATGGCCGTCCGTGACCGGTTGTTTGCCGAACCGGCACCGGCGTCGACATTGATGATCGTATCCGGGTTTGCCCGTGAGGCGTTCAAAGTCGAGATCGAGGTGATAGCCGCGGCACTGTAGCCGCCAACGGAGTTGTTATCGCAGCGAAATCGGCTGAAACGGATTGTCCCGTTTCGGCGACCAGATAACCCGGTCGCCGCTTGCCCGGGGGCATCCACGCCCTCACTGCCCGGCGGTCAGGCCGTAAGTATCCGTGTCTGCCATCTCATCGCTGGACTTCAACGCCGCCGCTGCATCGACAAGCCCGGCTCCGAACTCGCTGTCAAAGCCTTTCGGGCCGAGATCGACTGAGGCATTGGCCAGCAGCTGCGCAATTTGACCGGCCTTCAGTTCCGGATGGCGTTCAAGGACCAGCGCGACAACGCCGGTGATATGGGCCGTCGCAATCGACGTGCCGGACATGAATTCGTAACCGCCACCGGGGGTCGTCGTGATGATATCAACGCCTGGGGCCGCCACCGCAACATAGGAACCTCGGTTAGCCATGGCGTAGAGCCCGTCGTTCTGGTCGGTGGCCGTCACCGCAATGACACCGTCATGAGCGGCCGGATAGGCCGGCGGCTTGCCCGGTCCTGCATTACCGGCCGCGCCGATCATGATCGTATCGTGATCAGCCAGCGCATCGAGCGCCTGGATCAGTAGCTTGTCCTTGGGACCGGCAAAACTCAGATTGAAGACACGGGCGCCGGATTTGTAAGCCCAATCCATGCTCTTGATGATCGCGAAAGTCGTTCCGGTCGCGCTTTCGCCCGTTTTCGGAGGAGCGAAGGCCTGCGCGGAAAGGATCTCAACGTTCGGCGCAATGCCGGTGATCTGGTCCTTGGCGGCAATCACGCCGGCCATTGCCGTACCGTGCTTGATAGGCGCATCTGCTGCCGCACCGACGGCATCGAAACGCTCGACAATTGAGCCGGACAGTTCCGCGTGCTTATCGTCAATCCCGGTATCGATGATCGCGATCTTGACGGCATTGCCGGTTGCGATCTTGTGTGCTTCGTCGACACTCATGCGTTTCGGCGCAAACTGGATCGACTTCGCGCCCTTTTCCTTGGCTTCGGTCCCATAATAGTAGTTTGGTGATGCCGAAACGCCGTCGCCCCCCATTTCACGGACTTTATCCGGCAGCAGGTCATCGTCACTGATCCGCAACTTGACGAGTTTATTCTGCAGAATACCCAGTTCCGCAATTTCAACAATTTCCAGATCATAGGCGTCGGCCAGATTATTGATATCCGGGTCACCGGCCTCGCTCTCAAATTCAACGAGCAAGATATCCGGCTCGTATCCGAGGCGTAACGCGGCCAGAAAGATCGCTCTCGGATCATTCGGATTATTTACAGCCAAGAATTCAGGCCGGTCTTTCGGCAGTCCGGTCTGCGATGTCCGCGACGAAGCAAGGCGTTTATTCGGCTTTTTCTTCTTGGGTGGATTTTTCACACGCTTCGGCGCATCGTCCTTCGGCGTCGGCGACGCTGTTTCCTCAGATTGGTTCCCGGTACGGCTGGGTTTCCCAATGTTGGGCAAGCGAATGGGCCGGTTAACCGACGGCATTGTGAAATTTGGCGCGGTGCGCACAGGCGCACGCGGAATTGGCCTGTTCGTGGAGCCCTGGCCGAATGCCTCGGCAACCAATCCGATCGCGCTGAACGCAACCAGAAAGCCTGCGACGGCAATTCGTTCGAACCTGCACATCATCTCAATCCCTGGTCGATCAATTATACTACGATCCGTGCGGCAACGCGAATGCAATCACAGCCTTTTGTTCTCTCAGTTTTTCAACCATGACGCCGAGATCCGTGCTCGCAGGGAAGACGATGACATACTTGCCTTCGGCCTGCGGCCCGCCGCTGATCTTGCCGCCGGTTTCCATCAAGAGGTTGCTGATATCAACGACCGTCGCCGTTTCCTGGAACAATACGATCGCCGCCGGTCCGATAATCGTCGCATCCTTGACCGAAGCGACGTCATAGGAACCCGGCGCTTTTTCTCCGGTAACCAGCGTTCCGATCACGGTCGCCTGTACGACAAGCAGACCGAGGCACGCTGCGGCAGCAACACCCATGGCCTGTGGCGACAGACCGCCCAGGAACGCACCGATCGAGCCGAACAATCCGGAAAGCAGACCGGGCGACTGAACGCGCGCATCGCCCTCGGCCTCAATGTCAGCGAGAAACTGCGTGAGTGCGGCGCCACCTGGCACTTTTATCGCCTCGTTACCGACGACAGTAAGATGCTGTTCCTCACGGACGCTCTCCAGCCGCTCGGCGGCTTCGGGATGTTCCGCCAGCCAGGCATCGACAATCTGTTTTTCTTCTGCCGAAAGTTTGCCGGTCGCATACCAGGGCAAAAGCAGTTCAGCTTCGTCAAACTCTGGATCTTTCATCACATTCTCACTCATGGCCACCCTCGTTCTATTCCAGCTGCCCTGAACGACTCCGTGAGTTGCTTGCGGGCATAGAACATTCGCGTTTTCACCGTTGCCGGTGGGATTTCCAGGATCTCGCTGACCTCATTGACAGCCTTTTCCTGGTAGTAAACGAGATCAATGATCTCCTTGTGCGCGGGTGATAGCTGATCGATGCACCGCCGCATGATTTCCGCCTTGTTCTGCTTGGCGTATTCAACCTCCGGCGTATCCTGATTATCAGCCACTTCCGCAGCCTTTTCTTCGTCAAGCTCGCTTTCGGCGCGCTTGCGAAGCTGGCTGATGGCCTTGTTGCGTGCAATCGACAGAAGCCAGGTCGAAACGGCGGATTGGCCCTTGAAGGTGCCAGCCTTTCGCCAGACTTCGAGAAACACTTCATTGCACAGCTCCTCGGCAACAGCCTCGTTGCGAACCAACCGCATGGTAAAACGGAAAATTCGCGTTTGATGGCTGGTGAACAGCGCCTGAACGGCGGTTGCATCTTTCTTCGCGATACGTGCGATCAGATCGCGGTCGCCCTGATCAGACATTATTCATTCTGCCATCTGCTGTTTCGACGCCCCGAGGTCGGAATAGGTTCAATAGCAGTGCTTTATTTTTTTTTCTATCGTTCCGGAACTGGAATCTGGCCGGCGCAAGCGCCCTAAAGTGTGATGGAAAAGTGACACAATGAGCCAATTTTATAGTTGGTACGGCAAATTCGGACGGAATCTGGTCCGTTTACCGATTTTTTGCCGTAATGAGAGGATGATTGGTTTGTTGGACGAGACCGACACATGCGGATTGCGGAAACTGGAATGACGCTACGAGGATTGAAGGCATGGCTTGTCCCGGCCGTATTCCTGGTCATGCAATCCGCTCCGGCATTCTCACAGGATTGCGATTTCAGCGATCAGTCGTCGTGCATATTCTCTGACCCGTTGAGCCAGTCGACGCTGTTGAAGTCGCGCACGATCAGCCGCGTGGTCGGCGACCGTCTCGCGCCCGGCGCCGGGCCTGCCGAAGACGGCGCACTTTCCGATGCGCCGGCCTATGCGCCGGTCGAGGATAGCGCGGACCCGGCGGCCGCAGCGATCGCCGGAGAGGCGTTCAGCCTGGCCACAAACGGAGCGGCGATGAACTGGAATGCATGGCTCGACACCAGCTTCGTCTACACTGACCGCGATCATCCCGCCGCGTCCTATGATGGTCCGATGATTGTCGCTTCGCTGGGCGCCGACCGAAAGATCGGCGAGGCCAGCGTTCTCGGCCTGT
>CAJHYR010000034.1_pt1 | contig 24753 bp, 24 predicted proteins | sample 9198791 | NCBI WGS metagenome assembly CAJHYR01 (sample SAMEA7708372, study PRJEB35096) | sediment metagenome | biome: marine neritic benthic zone biome [ENVO:01000025]; feature: sediment [ENVO:00002007]; material: shallow marine sediment [ENVO:03000034] sea grass bed [ENVO_01000059] ... | reverse complement strand
TCTGCTCAATCGCCTTGCGCATTTTCGCAGAACCCGGTTTGGTCATAGTGGAGAACCAGTCTATCATTTCCCCGTCCGGGCCGATCAGGTACTTGTGGAAATTCCATCGCGGTTTGCCCGCCGGGCCGACCTGGCCGGCAGCCCAGCGATAAAACGGTGAAGCGTTGCTGCCCTTCACCTTTGTCTTGGCGGCGAGCGGAAATCCAACACTGAACTCCGCTTCGGTGAACGCGCTGATTTCGGCTTCGGAACCGGGCTCCTGACCGCCGAAATCGTTGGAAGGCACGCCAACGATTACAAAACCGCGATCCTTGTATTCCTCGTACAAGGACTGCAGCGGACCATATTGCTTCGTGAAATTGCACTGGGAAGCTGTGTTGACGACCAAAACGGTCTTACCTTTGAACTCGGACATTGGCAGTTCGGTTCCGTCGATCGCCGTGAAACTGAAATCATGGGCCGAGTTGCTGGCCGGATCATCCGCAAGAGCCCCGCCAATGAAGCCGGTATTGATTGCAAATAATGCCACTAACGCTGCACCGATTATTGCGTTCCTGAGAGCCGACGAGGTTCGATCAGCTTCCATCGCCCGGGATCCCGTCGGCATCATATGTCTCCAGATAGGCAATAAGCGCTTCGATGTCTTCAGGTTTCTTGAGCCCCGCGAAAGCCATTTTGCCCTTGCACTTCTTGAACTCTCCGCAATCGAGGCCGTACTCCGGCGCGATGTCGACCAACCACTTTTTTGGCTTCGTCAGATAGCCCGCAAACGTTTCCCTGTTCCAGACGAGACCGGCTTCACCAAGGCCAACAAGGATAGTGGAATATCTGAACCCCTCGGAAATACCGGCTTGGGTGCCGAACAGATCATTCAAAGGCGGCCCGACCTTTTTCTTGGCGCCTTCACCGACCGCATGGCACGCCTTACACTTCTTGAAGACTTTCTCGCCGTCGGCGACGAGATCCTGCGCAAGGCTCGGACTGAAATGGGAAAGCAAAAGCAAAAACGGGATCAAGGTCAAACGCATGAAGTGCTCCATCGACGTTCAACGTCGCACTTATGGCAGGACTGCCGCCAGTCAAGTTCCTGATGGGAATCAATGCGAAGACCGGCCCATGATTTCATTCTCACAGCAATGGCTTCCGGAATAACTTATGCTCATCCCGCTAGCACTGCCTGAGCGACGAATTTGAAATGTGACCGGAATTCAGGTCAAATTGGAACCGGAATTCGCTCAATTGATGCACCCCGCATGCAAGGAAAGCTCGCGGAAAGCTCGGGAGGACATAATGGATCAGGCCGGGGCAGACGACCGTAAACAACTTGAGGAAGGCGGGTACATTGTCAGTGAAGGACTACTGGATGCACGGCTCGTTGCCAGCCTCTACGATCTATCAAGCTCAATCCTGCACACGGTCTCGAACGAACACCGTGCAGCCAATCGATCACAGGGCAGCCTGGTTCCGATGTCGGATTATCCGGACTATGCTCAGATCATCGGCGCGTCTTCACTTCGCAGCGAATTCACGCAACTGGGATTTTCTGATCCACGTTTCAGTTCCGGCTATTTGATCAGCAAACCACCGGGCGGGCCGCCCTTGTTCTGGCATCAGGACTGGTGGGGTTGGGACGATCCGATATCCTATACCCATCACATCGCCCAGGTTTTCGTGATGATCTATCTCACCGACACCAATGCGCATAACGGCTGTCTCAGGGTCATACCGGGCTCACACCGACGCCGACATCCATTGCATGACGCCCCTGCAGCCCATGGCGAATCCCTGTCGCGGGTCGACGATCCCGATCATCCACTCTACGGAGACGTGGAAGGAGAAGTCGCGGTCCCGGTCAAGACCGGAGATGTCGTCATTGGCGACGCCAGGATCCTGCATTCAGCTCACGCCAACCGGTCCGACAGCGAGCGCATCTTGCTGACATTGTGGTATCATCCCGATTATTCCGGCTTACCGCCCCGGATCAGGGCCAGAATTCGCAACATTTTTGACCGCATCGGTACGGATACCGATACTGCGGATGAAGCCGCGCTGACGCCGGACCAATGGCCGGCCGCCGACGCGCTCGCAGATCTCTTTCCGCCCGCAGAATCCGCGGAACCGCACAATTGGAACCGGGTTCCGGATTGGGAGGCTGGCGACCGTGTGCTCCGCCGCCGTGACGGCGCATGAGTACCAACCGGGCTGGCCAGCGATAGTTTTCGTGATTGTAAAAAAAATTTTCCTCCAGTGAACCGAACGGCGATTGGCAACGTTGAATGGGTTGAGCGCGACACTTCCCCCTAATCCGTTCCGCTCTTTCAGACGTGTGCGCGTGAGAAGCGCAAAAGATCAATTGGAGACCTTTATGAAAAAGATTATCGCATTCATCGCCGGCATCGCAATGACCGTTGCCGCTGCATCCATTCCTGCCCGCGCCATGGACAAGGACATCGTCGACACGGCTGTTTCCGCCGGCAGCTTCGAAACGCTGGTCGCTGCTGTCAAGGCTGCAGGCCTTGTGGAAACGCTGAAGGGTGACGGGCCTTTCACCGTATTCGCACCGACCGATGAAGCATTCGCAAAACTGCCGGCCGGAACCGTTGAAGATCTTCTGAAGCCGGAAAACAAGGACAAGCTGACCGCGATCCTGACCTATCACGTGATCCCCGGCAAGGTGATGTCCGGCGACATCGCAGGTAAGAAAATGATGGTTGAAACCGTCCAGGGCAGCAAGCTGAACGTCGATGCAACCAACGGCGTCATGGTCGACAAAGCCACTGTCGTGACTGCTGACATCGCAACGTCCAATGGCGTCATTCACGTCATCGACACCGTCGTTATTCCGCAATAAGCGAGACCGGTTTCATCAAGACTGACTGGCCGGCGCTTGCGCCGGCCTTTCATATGCTCTCTTTTAAAAAGCCCATCGTGTTATCCGGAGCTGCGGCAAGCCAGAGCCTGTCGATTTCCGATAGCGCCTCGACATCGATTTTGTCACTGTGCCGCCAATAATCACCGCTGGCGACAACACAATTGACCTCAGATTCCCTGGCCAGCGCCGCTGCAACCGCCTTTCGGTCAAGGCGATCCTGAAGTCCGGATAGGCTGGAATTCAGATGCGGGTTGGCATGGCCGGCCAGCATGCCGGCTGGAAGACGCGGAAATGTGAGGCGAGACTCCGCGTTCAGCGAAAGATTGACGCATAGGCATCCCTCCCGGGCAGCAACGATCATCAGTCGGTTCGCCTTGGCTTCCAGATGTTGCAGGGTCGGATCGGGCCGTAGCGGATCCGGACTTCCGTTTCCGTAGAAATGGGTTCTCCCGTTCCGTTCAGAATAGATCATGTCGCAGCCGCAGAATGCCATGACATCAGGGCGCAATGCGTCGAGCGCCCAGTATCCTGCCGTGAACGCCATTGTTGCGCCGGCGTAGACAATGCCGCCATAGCGATTATTCGCCGGAACATAGCTCCCGGCGGAGTGGATTTCCTGTCCGGGCTTTGCCGTAGGCAGAGCCTCGGCCGGGAAATCACCCGCGTGAACGAGGTGGGACCAGTCATTGCGTATTCGCCAGGCATTGTTGATCGCGACGATAGCCGACACATGTCGCCGGTTGATCCCGCGGGCGCGGACGGCATCCGGAGCACTACCGATGATGAGGACGATCCTGGTCATGAGCGTGGACAGGAAATGAGCTTGAGGCTGGATAATCTGAGACGTATCGGCAAGAGCGCGTAAAGGTCAATTCAACGGTAAGGGAATGTACTATCCCGATCAGACCAAGGATTTAGCGCAATGCCTCCGGAAAGCGAGCGGCCGATATCCGATAGTCCGATCTCTTTTCTTCATCCATGCGGTCCCAGGTTCGGCAAATCTGGACGAGGCGCGGATTGTCAATTGAGAAGAACCAAGGCGTGAGGCGCAATGTTAAAGGGCGATTTTACAATGCGCCGATCGCTCGTGCCAATATTGCGTCCGGATCCTGATCATCTGTTCCGGAGGTCCAGGCGACGAACAGATCCGGCCGGACGAGTATCATCTCGGCCTCATAGGCTTGCACCAATTCCTTGGAATTCTCGCTGACAACCGAGAATGGCACCCCGCGCTGCCGCGCGGCGTCTTCAAAAGCCTGCGTCAGTTCCGCATTGCCGGCAAGACCGATGAGGACGAAGCCCTGGCCGAGCAGATCCCAGAGGTTCCGGCCGCTCCGCAGCGGCTGCGGCGCCAGATGGTAACCGGGCGCTGCGGCAACCCGATGTTGGCCTTTTGCACCAGAGCGTCTGCCCGGCACGTCGGCGACGATCGGCGAGCCGGCATAATGTGGCAGGAATTCGGTGACATCGGAATCATCGGCCGTTGCACGTCTGTGCCACGCAGCTTCGAAGGCCCTGAGATCGCGTTCCGGCGAATATCGTTCCGTGAACGCGCGGAAATCGTCGATCATCCGGGCAATGAAGTCCTGCGATGTGGATTTGAACACCGGATGACGCTCTGCATCGTAGCTGCCCAGAAGCCCGCCGCCAGCCCAGCCTGCCATTTCGGCCTTCAGCTTCCAGCTGAGATTGCGGGCATCTTCCAGCCCCGTATTCACCCCATAGCCGCCATAGGGCGGATGGCTGTGGGCAGAATCCCCTGCGATGAAGATCCGACCTGCGCGATAAGATTTCGCCAATGCGATCCGCAGATCCCAGAAACCGATATGTTCAAATTCGATTTCGAATTCGGCGCCGACCACGCCGTGGAGATAGGCCGCGAAATCGAAGTTGGCATCTGTGGTTCCCGCCGGCACCGGGGCGTGGAAGAACCAGCCGCCTTCCAGGTCGACCCGGCCAAGGAACTGCCAGTAACCGCCGAGCGACGGGTTCATGACATTGTAGATCGACTTTCCGGGATAACGCTCCAGGAGATCATGAAGTTGCCGCGATCGGAACACGAGCAGCGCCATGCGCGGCCCCTCATGGTCGATATCCTGCTCGATACCGACGATCTGGCGGACAGAAGACCGCGCCCCATCGCAGCCGATCGCATACCGGGCTTGCGCGCAATGTTCGCCGCGATTGCCGTCGGCCCTGTAGACGACTTCCACATCGGTTTCATACTGCCGGACGTCGGTTGCCGTTGCCTCGGTTACGAACCGGATTTGCGGAAAATCCCCAATGCGCTGTCGCAAGACCTGTTCAAGCGCGTACTGGGGCAGGCGTTCATTGTCGGCAAAGTAGAAGCGGCGGACCTTGGACCGCTGAAACCAGTCGTAACTGTAATCACCCAGGAGCTTTCCGTAAGTGACGATACCGGCATTGCCGAACCCTGGCGGGATCGGGCTGGCCGCGCGCACCTGATCGGAGATGCCCCAGGCGCGGAAATGCTCGCCAGAGCGCTGGGTGAGGTTCTGGCCCTTCGGAATGCGGTGAAGCGCGGCGGTCTTCTCCAGCACCAGGCTGCTCACGCCGCCAAGGGCAAGATCAATGGCCAGGCCGAGGCCCACTGGCCCGCCGCCGACAATGATGACATCGGTATCTGCCATCCACACCTTCCCTGGCTCCGGAGCCCGTCCATGTCAGGCATAGTTACCCATGCCCGGTATGGAATGATCCGGGAAATCCATTCCCGGTAGCCCGGCTCACAATTGATTGGAATCAATGCATTAATTCGTCTTCACGGTCTAGATTATCATAGTGGCCGCTGACGGCTTCGTTCCTCCGGAATGAAGGGCTGGGCGGGTCGGTGAGCACGCCCCCTCCTTACCGATCGTGTTGGCGGCTGACGAACAGAGGGCGGACATCAGGGTATCTGGTGTCCGCCCTTTATTGATTACAGCGATGCCGGTCGGTCAGAATTGACACCAATCAAAGCGCATTGAGCTGACTCAGCACGACTCAGAGAATTCAGGTGTCGCCCTTCGGGTTCTTGCGCGGCTTCGGTTTGGCCGCCGGCCGTCTTGTCGTTCGCTTCTTCGGCGCATTCTCCTCTTTCTCCCCGGCTTCCTCGGCGCCCCCGGTGTCGTTGTCGTCCGCCTTCGAATCAAAGCCAGCGGTCGCTGACGCATCCTTCGGGGGTTTTTCAGGCTCTGCCTCCGCTGCGGCATCCTCGGCTGCTCCGCCGTCTTCCGTCGGTGGTCCTTCAACCGCCTTCGGCGCCTCATGTGGCTCATCCGGCCAAGACCCGAACGGAAACGGCTTGTCCTCCGTCGCGAACGTCATGAACAGTGTGATCTGCTGGAAATAGCGCGCCAGGTTCCGGCCGAATCGCGCCAGCCGGTCATTCGGGTTGCCGGTGAACAGGCTGGCCAGGAACTGGAACACGACCACCGCGAAGCCGACGGCTTCCGCCACGCCATAGGCGATAGCCAGCACGATCATGTAAACCAGGCGTATCCAGATACTGCGCCGGGAGACGTTCTCCTTCAGGTTCAGATTGCCTGTGTCGTCGGCCATTTTAACTTCTCCATCACTTTCCTGCCGGCGCTCTGGCGGGCCGCAAAGCGCGAAACGACGCCCTGCTTCTATCCGATGCCGCACCGGCCGGACTTACGTCGTGCACAGGACGCCATTATTCAAGCGGGCGGCCGCCCCGGCACATTTTATGCGTCGATACCGCAAAGGTCCAATGCCGGGCCTCATGGCGGCAACAATCGCTTTTCCGAACAGCGGCGGGTCTGGATCGAATTGGGGGAGGGGCGCACTGACGCGGTCGTGCCCTGCGAACAAAGGCGCCCGACAGTTGCGGGCCGGATGGGAAGGCGTATACCTGGATAAACGCGGACCCACCCGATAATCTCAAGAGGAACCGGCGATGACACAATCTGACAAGCCGAAGGCGGCATACTTCTTTGACTACCCCTCCGGCGACGGCAAAGTGTTTCCCAGGCAAGCGCGGGATCGCATCTCGGCGCTGACCGACATCTATCCGGAGCCGGTTCATGCCGCGAACTTCGATGAGCACGGGCCGAACTTGACCAATGTCGAGGTGATCTTCGCGACCTGGGGAATGATGCGGTTCGAGGACCGGCATTTTGAGGCCATGCCGCAACTCAAGGCCGTGTTTTACGCAGCCGGTAACGTCAAGGCTTTCGCACAGCCGCTCGTCGACAGAAAGATCACGCTTGTCAGCGCGTGGGAAACCAATGCCATCCCGGTCGCGGAGATGTGCCTGTCGCAGATCCTTCTGTCTCTTCGTGGCTATTTCCGTTCGGTCCGGCAATACCGGGCATCCCGGCGGCTGAGTGCCAAGAGCTTTCCCCGCAGCGGTGTCAACGGCGAGACGATCGGCATGCTCGGCATGGGAAAGATCGGCACGCGCCTGCGCGATCTTCTCCGCGACTATCCGTTGAAAGTCATCGCCCACGATCCGTTCCTGACAGAGGAACGCGCCAGGAGCCTCGACGTCGAGCCGGTTACGATTGCCGAGGTCTTCGAACGCTCGGCTGTCGTCTGCAACCACATTCCGGACCTGCCTGACACACGCGCTGTCCTGACCGGCGCGCACTTCAGGTCGATGCGGGACAGCGCCACGTTCATCAACACCGGCCGCGGCGCTCAGGTCGTGGAGGCCGATCTCATTCAGGTCATGAGAGACCGCCCCGACCTGACGGCCTTGCTCGACGTGACCATGCCTGAACCTCCGGCCGCCGACGCGGACTTCTGGACACTGCCCAACATCATCAACAGCCCGCATATCGGCGGCACCGTCGGCGATGAATGCGCACGGCTTTCCGATCTGGCGATCGGGGAATTTGAGCGGTGGAGCGCCGGGCAACGTCTGCAACACCAGGTGACAGCAGAGATTTTGAAGACCATGGGGTAGTCATTCAAAAAGGCGGCAACCGGTCAGGGTGTTTTGCAGCCGGGCGCATCGCTTCGAGCACAAGGCGACACGTCGGACAGACCGCAGCAGCCGATGAGATGGGCAAATGGATGAATTCGAAAAACTCTTCCGGCGACCCGGGGATAAAGACTTCCAGGCCAGGTACAAAGCCAGCTGCCATTGCGGGGCGGTTCGATACAGCGTCTCCGCCGATCCCGAGGACGCGAAGATCTGCCACTGCGAAATGTGCCGGAAGCTGCATGGCGCCCCGATGCAATGGGCCGCCATCTTTCACAAGTCCCACGTCAGGTTCGAAGCGGGATTGTCCAGTCTTAGATTTTTCAACGGCGATCTGAACAGGGCCGAGCGAATCCTGCCGTGCAAGATCAGCTGCAGTCTATGCGGCACACCCATCGCTGACGAAGGAAGAAACATGTGGCTCGGTTTTCCGTCGCTCTTCGACTTCGGGCGTCCACCCAGGGTGCCTGAGGCTTTCAGGCCGACCTGCCACATTTTCTACGCAGCCCGGGTGATCGATATGGATGACGGCCTGCCGAAGTGGGCGGGTCACAGTGGGAAGTCCGCGCGCCTGCCCTAGGCCCCGAAACCACATTGCCGGGATTTTCGGTTGGCCGAATTCTAGATCCATTGTTGAGGGAGAAGCGGAAGCTCAGATACCAGTGAGCCGGAGCTCAACATTGCCCAATTGCCCGGAAGCGCGTACGCGATAATATCGCTCGCCAGTGCGATGACGACTTGACGGAGGAAACACCAATGATCGCCATCAACGGCATGGCTCACGTTATTCTGACGGTCAGTCAGTTCGACAGAGCCCGCGCATTCTATTCACGCCTGTTGCCGGAATTCGGCATGAACAAGGTCCATGACGGTCCGGATTTTTGCTATCACGTCGGTGCCCGGACCGCGATAGGGGTTCGTAAGTGCGATCCCGAATTCGAAGGCGAACGCTTCCAGCAATATCGCGTTGGCTTGCACCATTTATGCCTGCGCGCGCGATCACGGGAAGACGTTGATAAAACGGCCACCCTGGCCGCCGACATTGGAGCCACGATCGTCCGCGGTCCGGAGGAGCGGGACTGGGCTCCGGGATACTACTACGTCCTGTTCGAAGATCCGGATGGTATCCGCCTGGAAGTCAACTTTGTACCTGGTGCAGGTCTACTGAAAGAAGGTGAGAAATTCGGATCCGGGGACGATTACATACGCACTGAGGGACAGGATCTGACAGGCGGCAACTAGCGACCTGACCTTGTCCGGTGCCGCCTGGTGGAACCAGCTGCAATTGACCTAACCTGGCACGTTTTTGTCATACCTCGCTGCGCAGCCCTGGATGTCGCTCAATGACCCCTTGCCGACCTCACCGATGAGGCGATACGTTCCGTTCCTGCCGCTAGCGAGTTGCTCAGGTGCTGAATGGCTCTTTGAAAACCCGGCTCTTGTCGTCAGATGATTGCCCCGCGCACTTTTGCCGACACCCACTCGCTCAGAACCACGGCTGCGAGGATCACGATCAGGATCAGTGACACCTGCGGCCAGGCCAACACGTTCAACGATGCAGAAAGCTGCAGCCCAATCCCACCGGCACCGACAAGCCCGAGAACGGTCGACTCCCGGATGTTGATGTCCCAGCGGAAGGCCGCGATTCCAGCAAAGGCTGGCAAGACCTGTGGCACGATCCCATAGGCCATGACCTGCCAACGGCTGGCACCAGTTGCGGTGATCGCCTCGACCTGCGTGTGGTCGATCTCTTCGATCGCTTCGTAGAGCAGCTTGGCACAAAATCCGACCGAACGAATGGCGATGGCGATGATGCCAGCAAAAACGCCCGGGCCGATGATCGCGATCAGCAGAAGCGCCCAGATCAGCGAGTTGATCGATCGGGTTGAAACGATAATCAGCAAGGCGAAAGGCCGGACAAACAGCCGCGATGGCGTGGTGTTGCGCGCGGCCATAAAGGCCACCGGCACTGCCATGACCAACGCACCCATGGTGCCCAACGTGGCAATGTTTAGCGTGTCCCAGATCGGCACCCACAGTTGATCGATATAGGACCAGCGCGGCGGAGTGGCGCGGGTGAAGATATCCGTTGCGATACGCGGCGCATCCCAAACGAAAATCCATGTCGTGGATTCGGATATCCGGTTCCAGCACCAGACAAAGACTGCCACTCCCAGAAACCAACCAAACCATCGGATTTTGGTTTCGCTTGGCGTCAGGCGCGACCATTTGCGGGTGCCGTCAGTAAGAATTTTCACTGCCATTACTGCGCCCGAACCCGAATGATTCCCGAGAGATACTCCAGCGCCATGACAATGCCGATGATCAACAGCAATATCGCTGCGGCGGTGTCGAACTCATAGCGATCGAAGGCTGTGTTCAGCGTAGCCCCGATACCGCCCGCTCCGACCAATCCCAAAATGGCGCTTTCACGGAAATTGATATCGACCCGGTACATCGAAAGCCCGATAAGCCGAGGCATGACCTGCGGCTGTACGCCGTAGTTAATCCACTGCGTCCAGCCAGCGCCAGTGGCTTTGATTGCCTCGGCTTGGCTTCGGTCCATCGCCTCGATGTCTTCTGCCAGCAGCTTTGACAAAAAACCGATGGTGGCGAAGGAAAGCGTCAAGAATCCAGCCAGCGGCCCAAATCCAAATATGGCGACCAATAAGATCGCCACGATGATTTCCTGGAGCGCGCGACTGATTGCGACGATACCACGGCAGATCAGGTAGATGGGCAGGGGCGCGATATTGCGCGCAGCTCCCAGACCGATGGGGATCGAGATGAGAATGCCGACGACCGAAGCGGCGACGGTCATGATGATGCTCTCCAGCATCCCTTCCCAGATATCGCTCCAGCGACTGATGAAGTCTGGCCGGGTGAACGACATGATGAAGGCCGCACCGCGGTCCAGGCCTTCATAAACCCGCGCCCAATTAACCTCGACCGACAGGACCGCTGCAACGAGATAGCTCAGACCGCCGATCCACAACACCCGGCGAAGCCAGGCGCGCTTGATGAACTTCGGTTTTTTCCAAGACGTGCCGATTAACATGTCAAGCTCGGAGACGGCGGGCGCGGTCATAAAACTGCCTCCTCTTCGTCATCCTCAAACTTCTCGATGGTGGCTTCCCAATCTTCTTCACCGTAGATCGTAGTCAGCACATCAGGGGTCAGGGCGTTCGGTGGACCATCAAACTCGACAGTGCCGGAACGCAGCCCGATGACCCGCTGAACGAACATTTGAGCAAGCGCCACGTCATGGATATTGATGATTGCGGCAAGCCCACGCTCGGCACACAACTCGCAGATCAGCCGCATGATCTGACGGCTCGTTTTTGGATCAAGCGATGCTGTAGGTTCATCCACGAGCAAAAGTGCCGGGTTCTGGATTAGCGCGCGGCAGATGCCCACACGCTGGCGCTGCCCGCCAGAGAGTTCGTCGGCGCGCTTGTCGGCCATCTCCAGAAGGCCGACACGGTCCAGCAGGCGATAGGCCTCGTCAACATCCGACTGCGGGTATCGGCGGAGGAACGATCGCCAAAAACCGACGTAGCCCAGCCGGCCGCTCTGCACGTTTTCCATCACGGTCAATCGCTCGACCAGTGCATATTCCTGAAAGATCATGCCCATGCGGCGGCGCTCTCGCCGCAACGCGCCGGAGCCAAGCGACGTTAACTCCACATCACCCAGCCAGGCCTTGCCACTCGATGGCTCAACCAGCCGGTTTATGCAGCGGATTAGTGTGGATTTTCCTGCGCCTGAAGGACCGATAAGCGCCATAACCTGTCCTTGGGGCACTTCCAAATCGACCGATTTCAGGGCCTGGTCGCCGGTCGGATAGGTTTTCACCAATTTCTCGAGCCGAAGCATGCCCGCCCCTTCGTCATGCGCGTGGCCCGGGCGAACACCCGGGCCACGCAGTCCAAATCAAAGCCAGGTCATTCGCAAGCGTAGCTGACGTTGTTGGCCGCGTCGATTTTGCGGATCACTTCCCAGAACTCCTGATAGGTCATCTCAAGAAACTGGCCCTCCCCGTTTTTTTCAAACTCTTCCTGAAGGCTCGTTCCTTCCCATTTGAAATTGAAAAAGGCGTTTCTGATCTTCTCCTGCAATTCGGGCTTGAGGTTATATACGGTTCCATAGCCCGTGGTTGGGAATGTCTGTGACTTATAGATCGACACAAGCTGGTCTTTCGACACGACGCCTCGCTCGATCATCCGTGCCAGAACGGAATTGGCGATGGAAGCCGCCGGGTAATCCTTATTGGCAACCCCGAGTATCGAGTTGTCGTGTTTGCCCGAGAAGACTGGCTCGAAATCGCGTTCAGGCAACATGTCGAAGTCACTCTTCAAAATCGCTGAAGGTGCCTTGAAACCTGAGTTTGATGTTGGTGACGTGAAAGCAAGCTGCTTGCCCTTGATGTCTTCAACGCTGTCGATGCCAGAACCCGGGTGGGTCAGGATTTCCATCTCGTAGCCAAAGCTGCCATCGGGTGCGGCCATAATCGTGAAGGGACGGAAGCCTGCGCAGTTTACGGCCAGCGGGTTTGAACCGGTATTAAAGCCGGCAATATGCAGGCGACCAGAACGCATCGCCTCGATCTGGGCAGCATTTGACTGGACCGGGAAAAAAGCAATGTTCTTACCGGTTTCCGCTTTCAGGTGGTCGAGGAAGTCCGCCCATGCGGTTTTGTAAACCGCCGGATCCTCGACCGGCGTATAGGCAAATATCAGCGTATCCGGATCGATCTGATCTGCCGGATCGGTCGGAATATCGGCGATTAAGTCGCCGTCTACGTCGCAATAGCGATCGTCAAGGTCGCCGCGCGGGCAGTCTTGCGCCGTTGCAGACTGCACCGAAAATATCGTCATTCCAGCTAAAGCGGCCAATGCCACCAGACGAGCCAAGTGTTTCATTTTATCCTCCCATGAAATTAACCTGATGCCGTAGCACTCCTGCGACCTTAGCGTTATGCCGCAGCCCGATACAGATATATTTTTTGAGTCCGATCAATTTCCATTCTCGCGCGCATTTGCGACCGCTCAACTGCTGGCCAAAGCGGGCTATCAGGTAAGGCTCGGTGCGCACGATTCCGATACGCCCGATACCGGCAGCATGGATGGCGAAACACTCGTCGCGCGGCGGAATGCGACCGATCCCGACAGCTCCAACTGTGGGCAACGAATACTGCCAATCGGATTGGGCAGATCGACGGCACAGTCATGAATACCGGAGTATCCGTCAGCACAGGGCTCCAGGATACGGACGAGACGGCCTTTGATGTGATGTGGGAGGTCAACCTTGATTAACTCGTTTCGGCCATTCAGCTGGAAAGCCTGTTCTAGTTTGAAGGTTGCGATCAATGCCTGCGGAGCGGATCAGACGAACCTGATGTAGGGCAATATGCTGGCCCCTACACCAAAAACAAACTGGAAGATTGGCAGACCGGCAATCGACAGCAATATCAGGCCGAGAAACAAGTAAGTGCCATATCGCTCGTTCAGAACCCAGTATCTTTGAGCAAGCGCGCGCGGCAGGAAATAGGGCAAGATATAGTGGCCATCGAGCGGACCAAGTGGGATCAGGTTAAACACCATGAGTACAAGGTTCACGATCACGACAATGGTGAAAACCGTGCGGACGCCTGTGTCCGAGAAACTTGGCCAGCCGGCCTGCACGCCATAGAGATAAAGGTTGTACGCAACGACCGCGATGACCAGGTTGGCCAATGGGCCAGCCGCGGCAACAACCAACTGCGCCCAGAAGGAGTTGTAGTTGCGTGGATCAGTTGGCACCGGTTTGGCGTAGCCAAATCCGATCAATATCACCATGAGAAGTCCCATCGGGTCGATATGGGCGATCGGATTGATTGTCAGTCGACCTCGGCGCTCGGCGGTATCGTCGCCAAACATCTTCGCAGCGAATGCATGTCCGAACTCGTGAAGGCTCAGCGACATGATCAAAGCTGCGAGAATAGCGAGGAACAGAAAGTACTCGCCTTCCATTAGAAATCTGAACACGAAATTCCTCTTGGATCACATCGTCTGCCGAATATCTGCTGCGTTCTACGATGCTGGGGCGTTCGGTAGCTAGTCTCCGGTAATCCTAACAAATCCGAATAAGTTCAGCCTACAAGAATCTCTCAGGGACCGTGGCGGGACACATCGACAGTCGGGTACAACGGCAGCGATTCCTATACCGGCGATCAGAAGTCATGCGGGGCAGCACTATGATTGGTACAAAATCGAATTCATAAGCGATTGGAATCATAGGATAAAAAGAGGGCTGGTGCCGCATGCCGGACTCGAACCAGCGACCCCATCATTACGAATGATGTGCTCTACCAACTGAGCTAATGCGGCTTCGCGTCGACTGCCGACAAAAAGAACAACGGCAGGATCGTGTTGCGCTCCCATACATCCTGCCGCGCCGGCGGGCAAGGGCGGATTTCTCGCATTCCGCCTGCCGGCAAAATCAGTCCATCCGGTAGGCCCGCGCCGATATGCCGGCAAGCTGATCATAGACACCCGGCCCGGCAGCGATGACCGGGCCGCCAACCTCAACCATTTGGGACATCTCTACCGGCCAGCAGCGGCCGCCTGCCTCCTCCACCAGCAGCATGCCGGCGACACAGTCCCAGGCGTTCATGTGCGCCTCGGTATAGCCGATCAGCCGGCCGGCCGCGACATAGGCGAGCATCAGCGCGCCGGAAGCATTGCGGTAGAAAACGCCGCCGTCGGCAACGAGATTGTCGATGAGCCGGACGGTGAGATCGGCATTGACGCGGCCGTTGAACCCGACGCCGGTCGTTCCGTCGCCAAGGCTTTCCGACCCGGAAACGGTCATTGCCGCACCGTTGATCTGAGCACCCCGGCCCCGCGCCGCCGCGTAGACCTCGCCGGCATTCGGATCGGCGATGACGGCGACTTCCGCATGATCGGCGGAAACGCAGGCTAGAACCACCGTCCAGGCGGGGATACCGGCCACGAAGTTTGCTGTTCCGTCGATCGGGTCGATAATCCAGGTGAGCCCCGATGTTCCGGCCTTGCGGCCATACTCTTCGCCGACGATCCCGTCATCGGCAAAGCGCGTATCGATCGCATCGCGGATCAGCCGCTCCAGTTCCCGGTCGGCATTGGAGACAAGGTCCTGATGGCCCTTGCGCTCGATCGCCAGCGTGTCGATTTCACGGAAATGCGCCAGCCCCGCCTGCCCGGCCTCACTGACAATGTCGATGGCAAAGGCGAGGCGTTCATCAAGCTCGGGGTCTGTTGGCGTCATGTCGCTTTCCTCTCCCTACAGCGCGGCACACGCGAATCACCGATTGCCGGTCGTCTTCCGTTAGAGTCCATGGATGACAGATGTGCAACGCCGGGCCGGCCAGCCGATCAGAACAAACGAAATCCGCGCGGCTCCGGTTCCGGCTCCGCCGTCTCGTCCACGCCCGGATCGTCGGGCGGAAGGTGCGGCAATTTCGGCTCGTCGTCTTCGGTTTCGCCTTCGCGATGCGCCGCTTGCGTATCCTCAGCATCGCCCCCGGCTGTATCGTCGCCAGTGCCGCCGGCAACGACATCCGGTTCGGCATCGGCCTTTTCCCCGGTGTCTGCGTCCTTGACTTCGCCTTCCGCGTCTTTGCCGACCTGATCCTCCGCCGCATCCGCGGATTGAATAACGCCGTCGGCCGTCGGCTCTTCAGCACTGTCATCGGCCTCATTCTCCGGCGGTAACGGTCTGTCTTCTGTCTCAACCGTGGGCTGGCGTTCAGCGGGTGTCGGCGCTTCCGCCTGCACCGACGTTGCTGACACCTCTGCCTCAACCGGTGTATCTGCGGGTTCCCCGATTGCCGTCTCTGCGACCAGGGCACTGGCTGCAGCTGCCGTATCTTCACCGTTTGCGCCGGGCATTGCGGGTTTTTCTTCCACATCCCCTGCCGGTCTTTCAGTCTCGGTCGGTTCGGCGGCAGCCGGCGTGACATCGACAAGATCGCGCTCGCCCGGCTGGCCCGGCTCGTCCGGTTCTCCAGGCACATCGCCTTGATCAGCGCCCGCGGCGATCGGCAGGGCCTCGCGGGGTTTGAACGCATCGTCGTCGACATCGATCGAAAGCCGGTTCTCGCCCTCGTCGACAGGCAGCTTCCACTCAACCGCGCCGATTCGTCCGCTGACCGGCGAAACCGGCGCCCATTCGTCCAGGATGATGCCGTCTGCGGTCCAGACCGGGTCGCGCGGGGCGCGCACGGCCCTGTCCAGCCACTCCCGCACCCGCCCGCGGTCGCCGTGCTCGGCCTCGTCGAGTTCCGCCATCAGGATCAGGGCGTTGCGGGTCGGGCGGGTGGCGATGATCGGTTTCAGGGTGTTGCGGGCCGCCTCGAATTCCCGCGCCTCGATGGCCGCCGCCACATAGGCCATGCGGCCTTCGTCATGATGCGGCCGCATCCGCATCAGTTTTTCCATGCGGCCCATGCGGTCCAGCGCAGAATCGCCGGAGCGCACATGCGCGTAGGCATCGGCAATTTCCGGATGCGGCGCTGCCTTCCAGGATGTCTCCAGCACCTTCGCCGCCCGGCTGATTTCGCCCGCCCTGGAAAGGATGCGCCCGGCAACGATCGCAGCCGGCGCAAGATCGGGTTTCAATTGATGGGCCTCCAGCGCCGCCTGCCGGGCCTTGTCCTTATCGGTATCCTCGCCAGCCATCGCCTTGGCGGTCAACAGCACCGCGCGATGGTTGCGGATCAGCTTCTTGTCGAGTGCCCGCGTATTGCCAGCGCCGGCCAGTGTGGATAGCGCCCCGTCCCAGTCGCCCCCGCCGGCCTGGAAGCGCAACAGAGCGCGAACGGCCCAGGCGGTGTCCGGGCGCGCATCATAAGCTGTTTCGGCATAATGGCGCGCAGCGTCCGCCGCACCCTGGCGTTCCGCTTCCACGAAGAGGCCGTGCAGCCCGGCGATCCGCGTTGCCCGATTGTTGAGCATTGCGGTAAACGCCGCGCCGGCGGAATCCTGATCACCCTTCAGCTGCGCCGCCTGAGCCTGCAGGAGCGCCGTCAGCGGCGCATCGGGCGCGCGCTTCGCCGCTTCCTTCGACGCCATTTCAGCCTGGCGCAGGTCGCCCGCCGCGATCGCCAGCAGCCCGCGGGAGATGGCGGCCCGGCCCTGTTCGGTGCGCCGGTCGCGCCAGGCAAAGAACGCCCGGCCCGGCGCGATCCAGATGAGGCGGAGAACCAGATAGGCGATGATCGAGATGACGCAGACGATGACGACCAGGAGCACCGCCTGGGCCAGGCCGATCGAATAGACAGTGCCGCCGAATGTCAGGGAAAGTTCGCCGGGCGTGTCCTTCAGCCAGACAAATCCGACCGTGACGGCGAAAAGTCCGATGATGATGAGCAGAGTGCGGATCATGGGATGGTCCTACTGGGTAATGTTCAGGCGGGCGAGTGCATCGGTCCGCACCGTTTCGGCAAAGCGCCGGGCGCCTTGAATGGCCGCGGCCTTGTCGGCCCAGGCCTGGCTGGCCTCTTTCTGGTCGTCAGGCAGGGCCTGCCATTCGTCCAATGCGAGATCGAGATCGCCTGCGGCCAGTGCGCCTGAGACCTTCGCGGCCGCGGCGACCGGACTGGCAGTGTCCCCGGGTTCAACCGGCCGCACCTTGACGACACCGAAGGCGCCTTTCAGGAGCCTGTCGACTGCACCGGCATCACTTTTTGCGGGTTCATCAGGCGAAGAGGCGGCAAAGCCCGCCGCCAGACCGTCGAATTCCGACTTCAGGTGCTTCAGTGTCGGCAAACCGGTTTTTGCATAGGGCTGCAGCGCGTCCAGCACGGCGTCGGTCACACCGAGACTGGCAAAGGCATTCAACGCGCTTTCCAGCGGCTGGCCTGTCTCCAAGGCTCGTTGCAGGGCTTCCGCGGCGAGCACGGGCGCGATCGCGACAGCCTGATCGGCCTTGCGCGCTGCCGCTGTTGAAGCCTCTTTCGCCGCGTTGATCTGATCGGCCGTCGCCGCCGCTTCGGCCCTGGCGGCAGCAAGGTCAGTCCTTACGCTGAGCTCGTTCAGAGCAGAATCAAAGGCATCGATCCGGCTGGCCAGACGTTCCTCCACGGCAGCGATGCCGGCACCGCGCGCTCTGCCGCCTTCGGCAAGCGATGTGAGGTTCGTGCTGAGTGATTCAACTTCGGCGATCGCATTGGCGAGCCTCGTTTCAATGGATTCAAGTCCGGCATCGACATCCGCGCTTCGCGCCTTGTTCCCTTCGGTGAGCGAATTGAGGCTCTCGCTCAGTGCATCGATCCGCGTAATCGCTGTCGACAGTTTTGCCTGCAGGGCTTCAAGGCCGGCATCAACACCGGCGCCGCCGCTTTCCATAAGTGTTTCCAGTTCGCCGAGGCGGGTCTGCAGCGGTCCGAGATCGGGCGTGTCGACCGACGGAATTTCGGAGATCTGCGCCTTGAGGCTGTCGATCTGCTGCTGCAGCATCGCGCTGTCGCCGGCAGCTGTGCTGAATTCGCCGATCCTTGTCTCAATATCGCTTCTGAAGCCTTCAAGCGAACCGGATAGAGCGACAACGCTGCCTTCAAGCTCGGTCAGGGCTTCCGTCTGTACCGTCTGTTCCTGGCCGAGCCGGATCATCCCGGCCCTGTCGAGCCCGATTGCCCCCCCGAGGGTTACGACACCGCCGATCGCCGCAGCGGCGATCAGGGGCAGGCTCGAGCGCGGCTTCTCCTGCGCGCCGGCGGAAGGTTGCGGCGCCGGTTTCGCCGTCGGGTCCTGTTTCGGTACAGATTTCGGTGCTGGCTTGGCTTCTGGTTTCGATTCCTTTTTTACCTCTGGCTTTGCCGATGATTCTGCTTCCGATTTCGCCTCGGCCTTTCCCGGGCCGGAACCGGATGATGCGCTCGCAGATCCGGTCTTCTTCGGCCCTGGTACCTGTTTGGCTTTCTCCGGTTCTGCTTTTTCCGGAGTTCGATCGGTATTTGCCGCAGCGGTCTCGTCCTTCCCTTCGCTTTGCGACGTCTTTTCGTTCTGTGCGGCCTTTGACGATGCGGAAGCGGTGGCTTTTTCCGTGGACTTCACCTCGGTGTCCTTGTTTTCATGAGCCGGATCGGCCGTATCAGATTTCACCTCCTTCTTGGCAACGGTTTTCGCCTCAAGATCAATGGTGACGGGCTTCCGCCGCGAAGACGTTCGTCTCGGCGAGCCGGATGATGATGGTTTTCTGGCCAACGGGCACTCCAGACTGTGAAACCGGAAGATTTAGCGTTTGGGACCTGGAACGCAGAATATCAGGTCTGATTGCAGCCTGATCATTATCGCGCATTTGTCAATTAGTCAGTTGATTGACTTATATCTTGTCCGCCGAGGATACAGCAGTTTCAATCAAGCCGAACAATTCAAGCTGGTTCGGCGCCGGCGCGATCATTACGGCGCCGGCGGCAAAACCCCGCACCTTGCTGCCAATCGTTTCCGACAGGCAGAAGCAGGTCACGTTTTCGGCAAGCGGCGCCAGGCCGGCTTCTTCGAGCTGCTGTCCGAACACGTATGCACTTTTTGCCGAATAGAAGAGGGCGCCATCGATTTTTCCGGCACTGAGGTCAGCGACTGCGCCCGGTGAAAGGCCGGTTGTCGGATCGGTCCGGTAGACGACCGCCGTTTCAACGTCAAATCCGGCGTCCGAAAGCCGCTGGGTGAGGTCAGACGCCTGCTCGGCCCCGGCAGCATAGAAAAGCGGCCCGCCGTCCGGGTTGCAATGATCAAGGACAGTTTCGTACAGATCGTCGGCATTGCCACCCGCTGAAAACGCATTAGCGTATCCCGCCCGGCGCGCGGCCACTGCCGTGCGATCGCCAACCGTCAGGATTTTGGTCGTCGTCAACGCCTTCGCCTGGCGATGACGTTTCAGCGCGGCGACCGCATTGCTGCTGGTGACGAGGATCGCCTGAAACGAATGTTTCGGCAGCGGCACGTCGATATGGTATCGCACCTGCAATGCCGGCGACAGGATGGTTTCGTGGCCAAGTTTTTCCAGCGCACGCGCCGTCCGCTCGGCGTCATCGACGGGCCGTGTCACCAACAGCCGCATGATACCCGCCGCCTGTCGACACGGTGCGGTGTCATGCCAGCCCGAGCCTTTCCATCAGCGCCGCCGGCAGTCTGGATCTGACCGACATCCCGGCGCGGCGGCCGATGTCTTCCGCATCGGCGTCCGCGCCTTCCGCATCACAGGTATAATATTCATCACCCTCCGGCGAAAGGACTACGCCGGAGAATGTCAGATCGGACCCGCTGACCGTGGCCAGTCCAGCGATTGGCGTCCGGCAGGATCCATCCAGTACGTCGAGAAATGCGCGTTCGCATGTGACCGCACAGTGCGTTGGCCGATCGTCGATCGCGGCGAGTACCGACAGGACTGCATCATTGTCCGCGCGGCACTCAATCGTGACCGCGCCCTGGCCGCACGCTGGCGGGAACCGCTCTGTATCAAGCACTTCGGTGATTTCGCCCTCAAGGCCGAGGCGATGAAGCCCGGCGGACGCAAGGAGTGTCGCATCGAACGATCCGTCGGCAACTTTCGCGATCCGTGTCGGGACATTACCGCGGATCAAATTGGTCTGCAGATCCGGACGTTGGCGCCGGATCAGCGCCGCCCGGCGCAGCGAAGCCGTGCCGACTCTAGCCCCGGATGGCAACCCATCAAGACTTGTCGCCGAGCGGGCAATCAGTGCATCGCGGATATCGGCCCGCGGCAGGTAGGCGGCAAGCTCCAGTCCATCGGGCAGGCGGGTCGGCATATCCTTGGCCGAATGCACCGCCAATTGGATATCGCCGGCCAGAAGCGCCTCTTCGATTTCCTTGGTGAAGAGCCCCTTGCCCCCCGCCTCCAGCAGCGCCCGGTCGGTGATGCGGTCGCCTGTCGTCCGGATGACGACAATTTCAACGGACGTTTCCGGCCAGTCATGGGAGGCGAGCAGCGCGCCGCGCACCGCGTCGGCCTGCCACAGCGCCAGATCGCTGCCGCGCGTGCCGATCCGCACGGGAAATTGGGGAGTGACCGTCATTATTTCCTTGCGCTGTTCCCGGCTGACTTGGCCTTTGCCGCTAGACCTGATCCTGAACCCAATACTGGACCCGTTCGCCGACAGGGTCTATCGACGGTGAGATTGAGACGCAAGGGCCGCCGGCAAGACAAGAGATGACAGGCATGAAGGTTCTCGGGATAGAGACAAGCTGCGACGAAACTGCCGCAGCAGTCGTTGCGCTTGCCGGGGGCAAGGGCCGGATCCTGTCCAACATCGTTCTCAGTCAGCTTGACGAGCATGCCGCCTATGGCGGCGTCGTGCCGGAAATCGCCGCGCGCGCCCATGTTGAAGCGCTTGACGAGGTTATCCGAGCCGCGCTGGAAGCAGCCAACGCCGGCTTCGATGACCTGGATGCGATCGCCGTTACAGGCGGGCCGGGTCTTGTCGGCGGCCTGCTCGTCGGTGTCATAACCGCGCGGGCGATCGCGGCGGCCCGCAACCTGCCGCTTTACGCGATCAATCACCTTGAAGGCCACGCCCTGACGGCGGCACTGACGGACAATTCCGATTTCCCTTATCTCCTGCTCCTGGTTTCCGGCGGCCATGCTCAGCTTGTCCTCGTCAACGGCCTGGCCGACTATCAGCGCCTCGGTTCGACAATCGACGACGCTCTTGGCGAGGCCTTCGACAAAACGGCCAAGATGCTGGGCCTGCCATATCCCGGTGGACCGGCTGTTGAAGCCGCGGCAGCAACGGGCAACCCGGATCGCTTCGCTTTGCCGAGACCTTTGGTCGGCAGACCCGGGTGCGATTTCTCGTTTTCCGGCCTGAAGACAGCGGTCAGGCGCACGGCGGAGGACACCGCGCCGCTGACGGACACCGACATCGCCGATCTCTGCGCCTCGTTCCAGAAGACGATCACCGAGATATTGGACGACCGGGTCGGCAATGCACTGCAGATGGCTTCCGGTAACGCGCCGTCGGCGCTCGTTGCCGCCGGAGGGGTTGCGGCAAATCGGTCAATCCGCAACCGGCTCAAGGCTTTGTCTAGCGATGCCGGCATTCCGTTCGTCGCACCTCCGGCTGAGCTTTGTACGGACAATGCCGCGATGATCGCCTGGGCCGGGGCCATGCGGCTGCAGGCCGGCTACGACGACAATCGTGATTTTGTTCCGCGGGCGCGCTGGCCGCTCGATGAGGGTGCCACTCCGAAACTGGGTCACGGACGGAAAGGAGCGCGCGCATGAGCGACGACGATGCCGACCCCATTGCCATTGCCGGGGCGGGAGCTTTCGGTACTGCGCTGTCCATCGTCCTCGGCCAGGCCGGACGGCAGGTTGTCCTTTGGGCGCGAAACACCGCCCATGCAAGCCGCCTGAGCGATGAGCGGTGCAACCGGGTACACCTGCCGGACTGCCCTCTGCCGGATTGCATCACACCCACGTCGGATCTAGGTGCCGTTCGCACCGCCACAACCATTCTGATCGTTGTTCCGGCTCAGGCCACCCGCGCGGTCGCCCGGCAATTGTCGGCAGTGGCTCCGGCCGACGCAGACATCGTCGCCTGTGCCAAGGGCATTGAACAGGAAACCGGGGCCTTCCAGAGCGACATCCTTGCCGCAGAGCTCCCGGACCGGACGCTGTCCGTGCTCTCAGGCCCCGGTTATGCCGGCGAGATTGCAGCCGGCAAGCCGACTGCAATGACCCTGGCTGCCGCGACCATACCATTGGCAACCCGGATCTGCGGCCGGCTGGCCACACCGGCATTCCGCCCCTATTCGTCAACGGACATACGCGGTGTTGAGCTGGGCGGCGCACTGAAGAACGTGATTGCCATCGCCTGCGGCATTGTCATCGGCAGGGGACTGGGCGAAAGCGCCCGCGCTGCGCTCCTCACGCGGGGGCTGGCCGAAATCGCCCGCCTTTCAGCGACACTAGGAGGTCGGCCGGAAACGCTTTCCGGACTATCAGGTCTGGGCGATCTTGTTCTGACGGCAATGAGCGAACAATCACGAAACACCCGCTACGGGATCGCGCTTGGCCGGTCCGGCGACCCGAGAACGGTTGCAGCCGCCGGCATGGCGCTGGCGGAGGGCGTCCACACTGCGCCGGTTGCTGTGCAGCTGGCTGAACAGCACGATGTCGACATGCCGATCACATTTGCGGTAGCCGGTATCCTGGCGGGGCAAATAAGCGTGGATGACGCCATCGAAAGACTTGTCCGGCGCCCGCTGCGAAGCGAGGACGATCACGGGAACTGAATTCAAAGGAGACCACGATGGCCTGTTGGCTGTTCAAATCAGAACCGGGCGCCTGGTCCTGGGACGATCAAAAGGCCGCTGGTGAAGAAGGCGCCGAATGGGACGGCATCCGCAACTACCAGGCGCGCAACAATATGCGTGAAATGAAGATCGGCGACAGAGGATTTTTCTATCATTCGGTTGACGAGAAGCGGGTTGTCGGCATCATCGAGGTCTGTGCGGAAATCCATCCCGACAGCACGACCGACGATGAGCGCTGGGAATGCGTTGATGTCAAAGCGGTCTGCGACATGCCGGAACCGGTTACGCTGGACCAGATCAAGGCCGAACCGAAGCTCGCCGAAATGGTGCTGGTCAAGAACACCCGGCTTTCCGTCCAGCCCGTGACGAAAGCCGAATGGTCACGCGTCTGCAAACTGGGCGGTCTTGATCCGAAAAAGATCTGACCCCTGAGGGGCTTGCCGTGGAAGCCGAAGCCTCCGCCCGCTTCATCCGCCGAAACACCCGGCTCATGGCACCCCCGCTTGTACCGGAGATCCGCCTCTTCCTTGCCCATGAAGCCGTGGCGTTGTGGGAAAAAACGGAAGAGGAACTTCAGGAGATCGGCCTGCCCCCGCCGTTCTGGGCCTTCGCCTGGGCCGGCGGTCAGGCCCTTGCCCGATATATCATCGATTGTCCGGAACTCTGCTCCGGCAAGCGGATCCTGGACTTCGCGTCCGGGTCCGGGCTGGTCGCCATCGCCGCCGCGATGTCCGGCGCCGCCCAAGTGACGGCAAGCGAGGTTGACCCGTTCGCGGTTGTGGCAAGCAAACTCAACGCGGACGAGAACCGCGTCATCATCGAGGCGGTCGGTAGCGACCTGATCGGTATGGAAGGAGAATGGCAGACAATTCTGGCCGGAGATGTCTTCTACGAAAAGCCGCTGGCGGACCGGCTCATGGCCTGGTTCCGCACCCTGGCGGACGGTGGCGCGACCGTCCTGGTCGGCGACCCCGGGCGCACGTACCTTCCGAAAGAGGACCTGATCGAGCGCGCGGTCTATCAGGTCCCGGTAAGCAGGGCCCTGGAAGACCAGGAGATCAAGACAACCCGGGTCTGGCAGTTGCAATAGGGACGCCAAGCCAATTTGTGGTAGCCTGCCCGCATCATTATGGAGGGATGGATGCAGTTCGCCGGTTTGAACTACCTGGCTGTTCTCGTCGCGGCCATCGCCGGTTTCGGTTTCGGCGCGGCCTGGTACACGGTGCTGGCAAAGCCGTGGATGGCTGCGGTCGGATTGACCGAGCCGCCGAAACCTTCGCCCGGTCCGTTCATCATGGCTTTCGCCTGCCAGCTTGTGATGGCCTGGGTTCTGGCCGGCATTGTCGGCCATCTTGGTGATGTAACGGTCAACCGCGCCGTCGTTTCGGCACTCTTTCTGTGGCTTGGCTTCGTTGCCACGACCATGACCGTCAACCATCGATTCCAGAACGCTTCCTGGTCTCTCACGATAATCGATGCAGGCCATTGGCTTGGCGTTCTTTTGGTCATGTCCGTGATCATCGGCCTGTTCGGCATTTGACGGACATCAAACGGACCACCGACCAAAGTTCGATATGCTCGATATGGACGAGTGACGGCGGCTCTGCTTAATAAGTGGCAACTGGCAAAGGCTT
>CAJHYR010000436.1_pt1 | contig 25697 bp, 23 predicted proteins | sample 9198791 | NCBI WGS metagenome assembly CAJHYR01 (sample SAMEA7708372, study PRJEB35096) | sediment metagenome | biome: marine neritic benthic zone biome [ENVO:01000025]; feature: sediment [ENVO:00002007]; material: shallow marine sediment [ENVO:03000034] sea grass bed [ENVO_01000059] ... | reverse complement strand
GGGCCCTTCAGAACGTTTGACTATTCCGATCAGGACAGGGCAGTGGTGGCGCGCGCGGTAACGGATGCGAGGTCGATCACTCATCGGGATGAACGGCCGCGTGCTTTGGCGGAAGCTGAACGTTTGGTAACAGATCGCCACGCTGAAGCGGTCGACGCTTTTTTGCGCGAAAACGAACTGCAAGCAGCCGACGTCGATTTCATCGGATTCCATGGACAGACGGTTTTTCATGAACCCGACCGCAAATTGACGGTACAGATCGGTGATGGCCAGGAACTCGCGGACAAGACTGGTATCAGCACAATTTGGGACATGCGCGCGGATGACGTATCGGCAGGCGGGCAGGGCGCTCCGCTGGCGCCGGTCTTCCATCGAGCCCTGGCCGATCGCGCCAACCTGCCGCGCCCGGCGGTTTTTCTGAACATCGGCGGTGTGGCAAACGTCACCTGGATCGGTTCAGACGGCGGGTTACTGGCATTTGATACCGGCCCCGGCAATGCGCTTCTCGATGACTGGATGCAAAGTGTTGGCGGTGAGCGTTTCGACCGGGACGGCGATACCGCACGGCGTGGAAACGAGCCGGAATCAGGGGTGGTCAGGGCGTTTCTTGAAGATGATTATTTCAACCGGTTACCACCTAAATCACTGGACCGCGATCATTTTGAAGTCCCCGCTCTCAATAGCTACAACCTTGAGGATGGGGCAAGGCTACTCACCCAACTGACCGTTGAATCGATCGCCGCCGCGCTGCCGATGTTTCCGGAAAAACCGTCGATATGGATCGCAAGCGGTGGTGGCGCGCGTAATCGGTTCATGTTCGATCTTCTGGGAGATCGCCTGGACGGGAATTTGGTTTCGGCCGAAGATTGCGGGTTTGACGGAGACGCGATCGAAGCGCAAGCGTTCGGATTTCTCGCCGTCCGCTGCGTTTTGGGCTTGCCGCTGACTTTCCCCGGCACGACCGGGCTCGGTGAGCCAATAACAGGCGGCCGGCGAAGTGAACCAACCCGTAAACCATAATCTTTAATCGTCCGCGATAGTGCCGATATTGGACAATCGGCAAAAGGTTCTGGCAAGGAATTCTAATCAATATCGAACGCTGGTCATGGCACCAGGACACGTTGATGCGTTTTATTTCCGGCCGGCTACCGCAGAAAGGTATTCACGGAACTGTCGTGGCTGCAATCACCGCTTGCGTGATTGCAGCAACCGTCTGGCTGGTCTTCTACTCTGCGGACCGCTTGTTGCGGGCAGATGCGGAGGCTGTCGCTGCCAAATGGGCCCTCAAAATCCGGGATCAGGCGAAAGAACTGGACGAGGTTCTGGCCGGCGCTCAACCGTCGCCGGCGGCGCTCGCATTTCTGATGTCCGCACGGGAGTACGGCAATTTCGAGCGACTGAATATCTTCGACCGGGATGGCAAGGAGATACTCGGATCAACCGGTATCGGCGCGTTCAGATTCTTGACGGGCGAGACGCCGGATGTATCGACAAACAATATTGTGCTTGCCGGTCAGGTCTATTCCCGGTCCGGTTACGGCACGCTTGCCGCAAGGCGCAGCTACTTCACGAAAGTCGTCGTACCCATAATCGGAGACAACGGTGAAACTCCGGGCATTCTGAGCCTGTTGATCGACAACGGCGAACGGCGGCAGGCCTATCTCTTATGGCTTGGCGGCACGTTTGCGGCGCTCCTGTTGAGTGTCACGCTGATGTTGATCATTCCGGGGGGCAGGATCTGGATTGGGATGCGCAAGAAACTGGCAGCGCAGGCGGACGCGGAGTTCTTTATCAGCCATGATCCGTTGACAGCGATCAGCAACCGGTCGCACTTTCTTGACCAGCTGGCGCAGACCATTGATGAGCATCTTGCCGGCGGTCGGCAGATGGCACTTCACTACATCGACGTAGACCGATTCAAGGAAATCAACGATTCATTCGGCCTGGAGGCAGGCGACAGGTTTCTGCAGGACATATCGGAGCGACTTGTCGACCTTGTCGGGGACAGTGACCAGATTGCCCGCATCGGCAGCGATGAATTTGCCGTCATCCAGCCCGACATTGCCGGGAACGACGCTGCAGATTTGCTGGGCGAATCGATTGTCGGCACACTGAGCGGCACGTATGAGGTTGCCGGCCATAAAGTCCTTTCCAGTGCCAGCGTCGGCATAGCCGTGGCGCCTGATCACGGGAGCGATGCACTGCGGCTCCTGAAAAGCGCTGATCTGGCCCTGCATCAGGTCAAAGGCCGCGGACGGGCCAACAAATGCCTGTACACCCCTGGTATGGATCAGTCGCTTCAGTCGCGTCTTGAGCTGCAATCGATACTTCACCAGGCGTTCAATCAAAGCTGGTTTGAGCTTCACTACCAGCCACAATACGATCTTTCTGCGAAACGGCTGACCGGATTTGAAGCGTTACTGCGCCTCCGGCATCCAGAACGCGGCATGATCCCGCCGTCGGAGTTCATTCCGGTCGCCGAGGAATCGGGATTGATTGTCCCGATCGGCGAATGGATCGCTGGCGAAGCGTGTCGGACGGCGGCCGAATGGCCGGAACACCTGTCTTTAGCGATCAATCTTTCTCCAGCTCAGATCCGTGAGAGCAGGCTCGCCGATGCGATCTCAGAAATCATGAAAACCACGGGCCTCGCGGCCGGCCGGTTGGAAGTGGAAATAACCGAGGGCTTGTTGATGGATGCATCGGAGCTCACAATGTCGGAGCTCCAGAAATTGAAAGATCAGGGCATCGCGCTCGTCATGGACGATTTCGGCACCGGCTATTCGAGCCTTAGCTACCTTTGGCGGTTCGAGTTCGACAAGATCAAAATCGACAGGTCGTTTGTCCACAATCTCGGGTCTGGAAGGAATGTTGAAAGCCTCCTGAGATCGATCATCAACATTGGCCAGTCGCTTGATCTGCGGGTTATTGCAGAGGGAGTGGAGAAACCCGAACAGGCGCATTTCCTGATGAAGAATTCCTGCCACCATGTTCAGGGATTTCTGTTCGGGCGACCGATTCCGAAAACGGAAGTTGCCGCAGTCATCATGCGGGATCTGAGAAATTCAGTTGCGAGCGAGCAGGAAGAAACACGCACGGCGGAAATCGTCTATAAACCGGCTCTTGCCTGAGGGCCGTCGGGACTTAAAGCGACACGCTTCAGCGCCCGCCTGTCTTGTTCTCAATCTCCGTAAGCCGTCTTTCCAGATATTCAGAACAGTTACCGATCAGTTCGTCGACATGCCCCTCGAAGAAATGATTGGCCTCCGCGACCATCGCCTGGTCGATGGTTATGCCCTTCTGGGTCCGTAACTTGTCGACCAGCGTCTGGACGGCGGCCGGCGGCGAAACCTTGTCGTTTTCCCCGTGGATAATCAAACCGGACGACGGGCAAGGCGCCAGGAACGAAAAATCATAAAGGTTTGGCTGCGGGGCGATTGAAAGGAAGCCCTCGACTTCCGGGCGGCGCATCAGCAGTTGCATGCCGATCCAAGCCCCAAAGGAGAATCCGGCAATCCAGACCCCACGTGAATCCGGATGCAGCGTCTGCACCCAATCCAGTGCCGCGGCCGCGTCCGACAATTCTCCGACACCGTGATCGAAATAGCCCTGACTTCGGCCGACGCCGCGAAAATTGAACCGCAATGTCGTGAAGCCACGCTCCTGATACATCCAGAACAGCCGATAGACGATTTGGTTGTTCATCGTACCGCCGAAGCGCGGATGGGGATGGAGAATAATCGCTATCGGTGCGGTTTTTTCGCTGCCAGGTTGGTACCGGCCCTCAAGGCGCCCATCGGGCCCTGCGAATATCACTTCTGGCATGGAATGTTTCTTTCTAAGTCAACTGGTTTTGGTCAGTACGCCCCCGTCCGCTTTCTTGACACGGGTGGGTCGCATACCTAGAACCTAGTTTGGAACTATTCAAAACTAGCGTTGGCCACGGCGGCCTGTTTCGGTTTTTTGGGCAGGTATCTAAACACCATACGCGAGTGGAATTTCAAGAGCTTAGATGGTGCGATCGGCACATTATGGCAAATAGAATTGTCAATTTCGACGCAAATGCCGGATTGAACCTGTCGAACGGTGCGCGCGGTGCCGTGCTGCGCGCGATGGCGCACCAGGCCAACGCCTCGTCTATACACGGATTGGGACGTGCAGCACGCGGCGAATTGGAATCTGCACGGGATTCCATCTCGACAGTCTTCGACTGCCCGAAGGATCAGATTGTTTTTACCAGCGGCGCAACGGAAGCGGCGGCACTTGCGCTTTCGCCCAGTATCCTTGAAGGGAATACCCGTCGGACTGTCGGCAAGCTTTATGTCTCGGCTGTCGAACATCCCTGTGTCCTCGGCGGCGGGCGCCTTTCCGATCGCGTTGAGTTTGTTCCTGTCACACGGGATGGCATCATAGATATTGCCGCACTTGGGGCCTTGCTCGCCGCGCATGATAAATCGCTCGGAGCCCCGCTTGTGGCGCTTATGCTTGCCAACAACGAAACCGGCGTCATTCAGCCGATCGCCGAGGCCAGCCGACTGACCAAGGCATGTGGCGGCTACGTGTTTTGCGACGCCGTCCAGGCGGTTGGACGAATTGCGTTCAACGTTGCTTCGCTCGGCGCAGATTTCGTGTCCGTTTCATCCCACAAGATCGGAGGCCCGCAGGGTGGGGGCGCCCTGTTGCTGGCCAATGCGGATGTCAGGCCTCTGCCCGTACTGACAGGAGGCGGGCAGGAGAGGGGTCTTCGAGCCGGGACAGAAAATGTCGCTGCCATCGCCGGTTTCGGGGTTGCGGTGGCGGAGGCCGTTCACCATGTGCCTGATATGGCGCCGATATCAGCGCTTCGGAACCGCCTGGAGGCCGGAATTAGGGCACAGACGCCGGATGCGATCGTCGCTGGTGACACAGCTGATCGACTGCCGAATACGTCGATGGTGATCGTGCCGGGTTTGCCGGCAGAAACGGCGGTCATCGCTTTCGATCTAGAGGGCATTGCCGTGTCGTCCGGTTCGGCCTGTTCGTCGGGGAAGGTATCGGCCAGCCACGTCCTCCTCGCCATGGGCTATTCGGACGATCGGGCAGGCAGCGGTATAAGGATCAGTTTGCCGGCTGATGCAACGGAGAACCAAATTGATGAGTTTCTGAAGGTCTGGCGATCGGTCGTCGATCGCCTGAGACCTGAAATTGCGGCCTGACCGGACGATCGGGAGCGGCCAAACCTGCCGATAACCGGCAACAGATTGATAATCCAACCGGCGGTCCTTGAAACCGCGCAGGAGGAGCAAGATGCCAGCTGTTCAGGAGACCATTGAACAGGTCAAGGCCATTGACGTCGATAAGTACAAATATGGCTTCACCACGGATATTGAGTCGGAGAAAGCACCCAAGGGGCTGAACGAGGACATCGTCCGTTTCATTTCAGGCAAGAAGAATGAGCCGGAATGGATGACGGAATGGCGGCTGGACGCCTATCGGCGCTGGCTCACGATGACCGAGCCGAACTGGTCACGCGTGAAATATCCGAAGATCGATTTCCAGGATCTTTATTATTACGCAGCGCCGAAATCGATGACCGGGCCGAAGAGCCTGGATGAAGTCGATCCGGAACTATTGGCAACCTATGAAAAACTGGGAATTCCGCTGAAAGAGCAGGAAATCCTTGCCGGCGTTCGCACTCAGAGCGTTCCGAGCACGATCGACGAGGAATATGGTGGGGAATATGCGTCTGGCCGGGTGGCAGTGGACGCGGTTTTCGACAGTGTCTCGGTCGTCACGACGTTCAAGGAGGAATTGCGCAAGGCTGGCGTTATCTTCATGCCGATCTCCGAGGCCATTCAGGAACATCCCGACCTCGTTCGGAAATATCTCGGCTCGGTCGTTCCCGTGACCGACAATTTTTACGCGACGCTCAACTCGGCGGTCTTTTCCGATGGTTCGTTCGTTTATATCCCGAAGGGCGTGCGATGCCCGATGGAGCTGTCGACCTATTTCAGGATCAACGAGCAGAATACCGGTCAGTTCGAACGGACTCTGATCATAGCGGACGAAGGTTCCTATGTGTCCTATCTTGAGGGATGCACGGCGCCGATGCGCGATGAGAACCAGCTTCATGCCGCTGTGGTCGAGCTCATCGCGCTTGACGATGCCGAAATCAAATATTCCACCGTGCAGAACTGGTATCCAGGGGACTCTGAAGGAACTGGCGGCGTCTATAACTTCGTGACCAAGCGCGGCGATTGCCGGGGCAGGAACTCGAAGATCTCCTGGACGCAGGTTGAGACCGGTTCGGCGATTACATGGAAATATCCATCCTGCATCCTGCGCGGCGACAATTCGGAGGGCGAATTTTATTCCATCGCCATTTCCAACGGCCATCAACAGGTTGATTCCGGCACCAAGATGATCCACCTCGGCAAGAACACAAAGAGCCGGATCATTGCCAAGGGAATTGCTGCGGGGTTCTCAGACAGCACCTATCGCGGATTGGTCTCGTGCCATCGCAAAGCGTCCGGCTCGCGGAATTTCACCCAGTGTGATTCTCTTTTGATCGGGGATCGGTGCGGTGCTCATACGATCCCCTACATTGAAAGCAAGAACGCTTCGGCGATCTTTGTGCATGAGGCCACGACGTCGAAGATATCGGACGATCAGATGTTCTACTGCGTGCAACGCGGAATGAACGAGGAAGAAGCCGTCGCGCTGATCGTCAACGGATTTGTCAGGGACGTCATCCAGAAACTGCCGATGGAATTCATGGCGGAAACACAGCGTCTGATCGGTATCAGCCTGGAAGGCAGCGTGGGATAGAGAAGATAGTTGATGGGCGCGAGCACGAGGAATTTTGGATCTCCGCCGAGGACTTGGAGACGTTCAACAGCAATATTGTCGGTTTGATCGAGGTCGCACATCACTTCGAAAGCACCGATCGCAAGGAAAACGAGAATGCTTGAAATCAGAAATTTACATGTCCGGGTTGCCGACGAGGACGCGGAGATCCTGCGCGGATTCGACCTCACGATCGGCAAGGGCGAGGTTCACGCCATCATGGGCCCGAACGGTTCCGGAAAATCGACCCTGTCTTACGTTCTGGCCGGCAAGGACGATTATGAGATTACCGAAGGCGAGGTTCTGTTCAATGGCGAGAACCTGCTGGAAATGGAGCCGGATGAGCGCGCTGCAGCCGGCGTCTTCCTTGCCTTTCAGTACCCGATTGAAATTCCGGGTGTCGGAACCATGACGTTTCTAAAGACCGCGATGAATGCCCAGCGACGGGCGCGTGGGGACGAGGAGCTGACGACACCTGAATTCATGAGGCGGGTCAAGGAAGCAGCGCGTTCGCTGGCGATATCCCAGGACATGCTGAAACGTCCCTTGAATGTCGGCTTTTCCGGCGGTGAGAAGAAACGCAACGAGATCCTGCAGATGGCGCTGCTGGAGCCGACATTTGCAGTCATGGATGAAACCGATTCCGGGCTCGATATCGATGCTCTGAAAGTTGTTGCGGAGGGCGTCAATGCTCTTCGAGGGCCTGAACGGTCCTTCCTGGTGATCACGCACTATCAGCGGCTTCTGAACCACATCGTTCCGGACTACGTGCATGTCCTCTCCCGCGGCCGCATTGTGCAGTCCGGCGGCAAGGAACTGGCGCTGGAGTTGGAAGAAAAGGGCTATGCCGATTTCGTCGAGGAGGCGGCCTGAGCAATGGTTGACGCATCAGCACGCATAGAAACTGCCGCGGAAAAGGCGATATCCGGGCATTTCGCCGCACTGCCGGACGATGATCCGATCGGCAGCCTGCGGGCTTCAGCTTTTTCTGCGCTCAGGGAAAGCGGTCTGCCGCACCGCCGCGTGGAAGATTGGAAATACACCGATCTTCGCGCGCTGTTGGAAGATGTGCCGAGCCCTGCCGCACCGGGTGATGTGGCATTGGCACGCGCGATGCTGGAGACGTCTGACCCGTTGGCTGACCTCGCCGGGAGCCGGATCGTTTTTGTCAATGGTCATTTTGTTCCGTCCTTATCGGACATGGAGTCGATTGCAGACCAGGTGGATTTTGCGTCGCTCGGCCGGTTTCTTGCCGATGGCGGCGCCATCCTCGATCGTTTCGATGTACCGGATCCCTCAGAATCACCGATCCTTTCCCTCAACAGCGCCTTCATGCGCGACGGGGCCGTGATCAATATCTGCGCGGACAGTCATATCGCCAAGCCGATCCATCTTGCGCACCTGTTTGTCGGTGACGCGGCGGGTATGCAGACGTTGCGCAATCTGGTCACGGTGGAGAAAGGGGCACGGGCGACGATCTTCGAGACCTACCAGGGCCCTGACAATGTCGCCTATCACACGAATTGTGTGTCTCAGGTTCGAATCAGTGAAGGTGCGCAGGTCCGCTGGATCAAGTTGGTGGAAGAGGGTTCTGAAGCCATACATCTCGGACTTGCCGTGCCGCGGGTTGACGGAAATGCAGTGTTTGATCCGTTTACCTACACCGCTGGCCCCCGCCTCGCCCGCAATGAAATGCAATTGACATTTGCCGAACCGGGTTCATCCGCCGGAATTCGCGGGGCAACGCTTGTGCGCGAACGTGACCACGCGGACTTTACGTTGCTGGTCGATCATGCCGTTCCGGACTGCAACAGCCGGGAATACTTCAAATCCGTTATAGACGATGAGGCCAGGGCGGTTTTCCAGGGCAAGATCGTCGTGCGCCAGGACGCGCAGCGTACCGACGGGCAGATGATGAGCCAGGCGCTGCTGCTGGACGAGGGCGGTGAGTTCGATAACAAGCCGGAACTGGAGATCTTCGCGGACGATGTGGTGTGTGCCCATGGTGCGACCTGCGGCCAGATTGATGAAGAAATGCTCTTTTTCATGCGTTCGCGCGGAATCGGCGAGAAGGAGGCGGAACAATTGCTTGTTCAGGCCTTCCTTGCAGAGGCCATTGAGGAAATCGGCGACGAAGCAATCGAGCACGTGCTGGAGGAGCGGACATGGATCTGGCTCGGCATGGTGCCCGAAATTGCATGATGCTGGTAAAAGCACATACGGCGGGACCGGATGGAACAGGTAATTGAAGCTGTTAAGACCTATGACGTCGAAGCGATCCGGCGGGATTTCCCGATCTTGTCGCGAACGGTCTACGGCAAGCCATTAGTCTATCTCGACAATGGTGCCTCGGCACAGAAGCCGAGGGCGGTGATCGACAAGATCAGCGAGACCTATTCGAACGAATATGCCAACGTCCACAGAGGTCTGCATTATCTCTCGAATGCTGCCACGGACGCCTACGAGAACGCGCGCGAGATCGTACGCGCTTTTCTCAATGCCCGTTCGGTCGACGAGATCATTTTCACCCGGTCGTCGACCGAGGCCATCAATCTTGTTGCCCAGTCTTTTGGGGGTGAGCGGATCGGCGAAGGCGATGAGATCGTCATCTCGATCATGGAACATCACTCCAATATTGTTCCGTGGCATTTCCATCGCGAAAGGCGTGGCGCGAAGCTTGTCTGGGTCGATATCGACGAGGACGGGGGCTTCGACCTGAACAGGTTCGAGGACGCGCTCAGCGATCGCACCAGGATGATCGCGATTACGCACATGTCTAATGTCACCGGCACTGTCGTGCCGATCAAGGATATCTGCCGTATTGCCCGAAAGCGCGGCATCCCGGTGATGGTCGACGGCAGCCAATCCGCAGTCCATATGCCGGTCGATGTGCAGGACCTTGGATGCGACTTCTATGCCTTTACCGGGCACAAGACCTACGGCCCGTCGGGTATCGGTGTTTTATGGGGTCGTAAGGACCTGCTTGACGCCATGCCGCCCTATATGGGCGGCGGTGAAATGATCCTCGACGTGACTGAGGATATGATCACCTACAATTCCGCGCCGCACCGTTTCGAAGCGGGTACGCCGCCAATTGCCCAGGCCATTGGCCTCGGTACCGCACTGACATACATGGAAGAAATCGGACGGGCCAACATCGCAAGGCATGAAGCCGATCTCGCGGACTATGCCACAGAGCGGCTCTCGGCAATTAATTCGCTGAAACTGTTCGGTACCGCTCCTGGAAAGGGCGCGATCTTTTCATTCGAGATCGAAGGCGCCCACGCACACGACATATCGATGATTATCGACCGGGAAGGCATTGCTGTCAGGGCCGGGACGCATTGTGCGCAGCCCCTGCTTGCGCGTTATGGTGTGACGTCGACATGCCGGGCGTCCTTTGGGATGTATAATACGCGCAATGAGATTGATGCACTTGCAGATGCGCTGGTAAAGGCCCACACATTCTTTGCGTAACGAAACAGCAGGGATCGCGACGATGCACGAGACGGATACCGTAGACCCGCAGCCGAACGAAGCAGAGATCGAAGCCTCAAGCATTCCGGCAGAAGAACTGGAGCGCCTGACGTCCGATATCGTTTCGGCCCTGAAATCGGTTTATGACCCGGAAATCCCTGCTGACATCTACGAGATCGGTCTGATCTACAAAGTCGACATCGACGACAACCGGCATGTCAACATCGACATGACCTTGACCGCGCCGGGATGCCCGGTCGCAGGCGAGATGCCGATCTGGGTGGAAAACGCGGTGGCGTCCGTGCCGGGTGTTTCCGGAGCGACTGCGAATATGGTTTTCGATCCACCCTGGACGCCGGATCGCATGTCGGACGAAGCGAAAGTGGCGATCGGTTGGTGGTGATTGCCAACGGAAGTCTGACATACCATATCTTGTTGTGAATTGAGGAAGACAGGAACCGGCATGGCCATACCAGGATTTCAGGTGCTGAGCTTGACGGACGCTGCCGCGCAGCGTGTCCGCGATATTGTTGCGCATGCGGAATCGCCGGCGCAAGGCATCCGCGTTGGTATCAAGAAGGGCGGGTGCGCCGGCATGGAATATACTGTCGATCTTGTGACCGAGCCAAACGAGAAAGACGACAAGGTGGAAGTGGGAGAGACGGCAGTCTACATCGACCCGGCCGCAACCTTGTTTCTGCTGGGCACGGAAATGGATTATGAAGTGACAAAACTGCGCACCGGTTTTGTCTTCAATAATCCGAACCAGACATCAGCATGCGGTTGCGGGGAATCCGTTGAACTGAAAAAAGCTGATCTTGCGGCGTTGAAGGCGCGGCAGGAGACACCGTAGGCGATATGGCCGACCTGTTTGACCGGCTTCGCGCTGAGGCCGCAGAAGAATGGGACGCTTACGTTCGTCATCCGTTTGTTGAACAGATGGCTGATGGGACGCTGAGCCAGGATGCATTCCGGCATTATCTCATTCAGGATTACCTCTTTCTGATCCATTTCGCGCGGGCGTATGCACTTGCCGTCTACAAGGGGATGACGCTTCAAGAAATGCGCTCTGCTCACGACGGGCTTAAAGCAATCCTCGACGTTGAAATGGACCTTCACGTCGGTCTTTGTGCGGAGTGGGGCCTTTCTGCGGAGCAGATCGAGAATGCTCCGGAATCGCGAGCAACAATGGCCTACACGCGGTTCGTTCTGGATACCGGCCTCAGGAGCGATCTTCTGGACCTTCACGTTGCGCTGGCACCCTGTGTCATCGGTTATGCGGAAATCGGAGCCGATCTGGCCTCGCGTCCGGGAGCGCTGGAAGAAAGCAATCCGTACGCTGTGTGGATTTCCGAGTATTCCGGTGAGGCCTACCAGGATGTGGCGGCCGGTGGTCGTCAGACGCTAGATGATTTGGCGGCCCGTAGCGCGACAGAAGCTCGTTTTGCCCAGCTTTGCCGGATATTCAGTCAGGCCACGCGGCTTGAAGCCGATTTCTGGCAGATGGGGCTGACACTTGCGGATTAAATTCGACTGGACAGGTTTGTCTGAGGCTTACGGCAACAGGGTTTAAATCAGATGGATCCCGAGTTCCTTAAAGATCTATTTGAGCCGTTCGGGCCGGTCAATCCGCGACGGATGTTCGGCGGTCTCGGAGTATTCCACGATGGCGTGATGATCGCGCTTGTCGCTGACGGGCAATTGTTCATGAAAGCCGATGACCGGACCGTTACGATGTTTGAAGATGCAGGCAGCAGTCCTTTTGTCTATTCCGGCAAAGGCAAACCGGTGCAGATGTCCTACTGGAGCCTGCCGGAGGACGCTTATGACGACCCGGACGCCATGCGGGAATGGGCCGAACGTGCCCATTCAGCTGCACTGCGGTCAAAGAAAGCCTGAAACCAGAGGATCAGTCTGCGGTCGTCTCGACCGCTTTGGTTACCCTGACGGGCCTTAACAGAAACGCAGGGATCTGATCGCCGAAACCCACCTGGGGATCTTTCTTTGCCGATTTCCGGTCGCGTTTCGATTTGGCTTTGGTTGCCGGTTCCTCGGACGTTTCCGGAGTTCCTGTGTCAGTGTCGCGCTTCCGCCGCCTTTTCTTTCCCTTTTTATCGTCGCGCTCAACAGCAGCAGGGGCAGCTTCCATCGCCTCGGCACCGGCCGGGATATCCTGACAGATCAGCTTCTCGATCGCCGTTATGTATTTCCTGTCCTGTGACGTCGCGATGGTAACCGCCTCGCCGGAACGGCCGGCCCGACCGGTGCGGCCGATCCTGTGGACATAATCCTCGGCGTGACTGGGCACATCGAAGTTGAAGACATGGCTGACTGTCGGAATATCCAGACCCCTGGCAGCGACGTCGCTTGCCACCAGCAGCGAGATCTCGTTGTCCCGGAAACCGTCGAGCATCTTGAGCCGCGCATGCTGATCCATGTCGCCATGCAAAGCGCCGGCAGAATAGCCGTGTCTGAGGAGCGACCGAGCCAACGTTGCGACATCACGTTTCCGGTTACAGAAGATGATGGCGTTGGTGAGGTTTTCTGCGGTGTCGATCTGGTCTCGCAACGCCGCGCGCTTCTCGTGGGGTTTTCCGCCGGCCCGGATAATTCTCTGGTTGACCGTTTCGACGACGGAAGATGGTCTTGAGACCTCGACCCGAACCGGGTTCTGGAGGAACTGGTCAGCGAGCGAACTGATTTCCGGTGGCATCGTTGCTGAAAACAAAAGCGTCTGGCGGGTGAAGGGGATCAGTTTGATGATCCGTTCAATGTCCGGAATGAAGCCCATATCGAGCATCCGGTCGGCCTCGTCGATGACGACGATCTCCACACCGGTCAGCAACAGGCGACCGCGCTCAAAGTGGTCGAGCAAACGGCCTGGCGTGGCGATCAGAACATCTGCGCCTCGCGTGATCTTCTTGTCCTGCTCTTCGAACGAAACGCCGCCGATCAGCAGCGCTACCGTCAATTTGTGGTTAACGCCGTAACGCTCAAAATTCTCTTCCACTTGAGCCGCGAGTTCACGTGTCGGCTCCAGGATCAGTGTTCGCGGCATTCTTGCTCTGGCGCGACCTTTTTCCAGCATTGTCAACATCGGCAACGTAAATGATGCCGTTTTGCCCGTGCCGGTTTGTGCCAGGCCGAGAACGTCGCGGCGCTGGAGTACATGGGGAATGGCCTGCTCCTGAATCGGCGTCGGTTCAGAATAGCCGCAGTCTTTCACGGATGTGACGACCTTGTCGCTTAGTCCTAGATTATCAAAGCTCATTGAGTACTTTATCTGCCTGCCGGAATGATCTTCGGCCCGGCATGGTTTTCATTTTAGCGCAGGCGGCCACAGGCTCGAAGCTCCATGCATGGACGCCGCTTGGGGTTAGTGAACGAAATCCTCGGATTCGGCAAGGAATATTCGCTATTGCAGTAAATCTTTGGTGGAGTGTGGACCTTCTGCCACATTACTGGACAACCGGCTATATGGGGATCGATTGGCGATAGTAAAGTCCGGATGAGCCAATTAGGGGCCTGAATATTCGATCCGGCAGAACGATTCAATTTGAGCGGATAATGTTCTAAATATCCAACTGCCCCTCTTCGGCGAATTCCGCGCGTTCCTGGATGAACGCGAAGCGCGCTTCGGGCTTGTTGCCCATGAGCCGTGAGACCGAGTTCGCAGTCTCTGCTGCTTCGTCTTCAATGATCTCCACGAGCAGCAGCGTCCGTTTCGACGGGATCATCGTCGTTTCTTTCAGCTGGCTGGGCAGCATTTCCCCAAGGCCCTTGAACCGGCTGATTTCGACCTTACCCCTGCCGGAAAATTCCGTCTCAAGCAGTTCGTCGCGGTGGGCTTCGTCACGGGCGTAAAGGATCTTGCCGCCCTGTGCGAGCCTGAAGAGCGGCGGAACGGCCATGAACAGATGGCCGTTGCGGATCAGGTCCGGCATTTCGCGGTAGAAGAAGGTGATCAGCAGCGAGGCAATATGGGCACCGTCGACGTCGGCATCGGTCATGATGATGATCTTACCGTAGCGCAGATCATCCTGCCGATAACGATTGCCGGTGCCGCACCCGAGCGCCTGGATGAGATCGGCGATCTGTTGGTTGCCAGCAACCTTGTCGCGGCCTGCATTGGCAACATTGAGAATCTTGCCGCGCAGGGGCAAAATTGCCTGTGTTGCACGGTCGCGGGCCTGCTTGGCCGAGCCCCCGGCGGAATCGCCTTCCACGATGAACAATTCCGTGCCCGTGCGGTCGGCGGAGCTGCAGTCGGTGAGCTTGCCGGGCAGTCGCAGTTTGCGGGTAGCGCTCTTGCGGGAAATCTCCTTCTCCCGCCGGCGCTTCAACCGCTCTTCGGCCCGGTCGATCACCCATTCAAGCAGTTGTGCTGCCTGGTTGGGTGAAGCTGCAAGCCAATGGTCGAAAGAATCGCGCACGGCGTTTTCGACAATCCTCGCAGCTTCAGTCGTCGCGAGCCGGTCCTTTGTCTGGCCGACAAATTCCGGTTCGCGGATGAACACGGACAGCATGCCACCGCATGCCGTCAGAATATCGTCAGAGTTGACGATCGATGCGCGCTTGTTGCCGACAAGCTCAGCGTAGGTCTTGAAACCGCGTAGAAGCGCTGTGCGCATGCCGGCCTCATGACTGCCGCCTTCGGGGGTCGGCACGGTATTGCAATACGAGCGGATAAAGCCGTCGCCGGGAAACCAGGCAAAGGCCCATTCCACCGAACCGTGACCTCCGCGGGCGTCTGTCTTACCGGAGAAGATCTCCTGGCCGACAAGCTGTTTGCCGGTGAGCATTTCTGCAAGATAATCCTTCAGGCCGCCGGGAAAATGGAATGATGCATCCGGCGGCGCCTCACTCTTCTCCGTCAGCAGGTCCTTCGCACAGGACCAGCGGATCTCCACACCCCCGAACAGGTAGGCCTTGGAGCGCGCCATCCGATAGATCCGGTCCGGGTCGAACCTTGCACCCTCGCCGAAGATTTCCGGATCGGGTTTGAAACGGACACGCGTGCCGCGCCGGTTCTGGACCTCGCCCATTTCCTCAACACCGGTCTGGGGATTGCCGCGCACATAGTGCTGACGGTAGAGCTTGCGCTCACGTGCGACTTCAACCTCAAGGGATTCTGAGAGGGCATTGACGACGGAAACGCCAACACCGTGCAGGCCGCCGGAAGTTTCATAGGCTTTCGAACCGAACTTGCCGCCGGCATGGAGCGTCGTCATGATCACCTCAAGGGTCGACTTTTTCGGCACCTTGGGGTGATTTTCCACGGGAATGCCGCGGCCGTTGTCGGTAACTGTCAGGCAACCGTCGCTTTCGAGGCGCACGTCAATGCGGCTGGCATGACCGGCGACCGCTTCGTCCATGGAATTGTCGATGACTTCAGCGAAGAGATGGTGAAGTGCCCGGTCATCCGTTCCGCCAATATACATGCCCGGCCGCTTGCGGACGGGCTCCAGACCTTCAAGAACGTCGATGTCCTTGGCTGAATAGTCTTCGTTTCCGGCCGATCGTCGACCGGCAGCGGACCGCCGCTTGCCACGCCGGGAAGATCCCGCGCCGGTTTCCGCATCCTCACCGGTCTGAATACCGGAAAACAGATCGTCCGAACGGTCCATCATACTGCCAGTCTTCACCGAATCACTTTTAGACTTTGCCATGTCTTTTTCCGCCAGACGAGAGTGTTCGAACTTTGTTCTGAAAAATATTTGCGGTGAAATCCAGGCATTTCAATTGCAGTTTTCAATGAACCGAAATCTGCTACATATCCGCTGAATGGACTGAATGTCCTGAACGGAGGAGCATCAATGCCAACGACAGCACAATCGAAACTTGCCGGTCAGGCCGCGCCCGACTGGCGCTTGCCGGCGACAGACGGAAATACTTACGAACTGTCCGATATCGCCGGGACGAACGGCACCGTTATCGCCTTCATTTGCAATCACTGTCCATACGTGAAGGCAGTCGTCGACCGTATGGTTAGCGATGCGGAAGCTCTAAAGCAATCCGGTGTCGGATTTGCTGCGATCTGTTCCAACGATCCCGTGGCTTACCCGGACGATTCCTTTGACAAAATGAAGGCGTTCGCGGAGGCGCACGATTTCCGATTTCCCTATCTTCAGGATGAAGACCAGTCGGTAGCCAGGGATTATGATGCGGCGTGCACACCGGAGTTCTTTGGCTTCGATGCGGACCGGAAACTCGCCTATCACGGCCGGCTGGACGAGGGCCGGACCGGCGCTTTACCTGAGGGCGCGCGCCGGGAACTTCTTGAAGCGATGAATGCTGTCGCGGGGGGACGGCCGGTTCCATTCGATCCCCTTCCGGCGATGGGTTGCTCGATCAAATGGAAATCCGGTTGAACCGGGCCAGTATCGAAACCATTTTGCTGGCGGTTCCTCTGGCGTTTGCAGGTCTTGGTGCCGGTCACGCCGATGAGCAGAAGCTGACCGGTCCGCAGATCACGGAAATTCTGGAAGGCACGACAGTTTCCGGGACCCGGAACGGCCAGCCATGGGAACAGGATTTCCAGAAAGGCGGAATCACTGTTTTTCGCGCGGTTGGTGAAAGCCCGTCCGAAGGACGCTGGCGAGTCAAATCAGACCAGTTCTGCTCACAATGGCCGCCAGCCCGCGCATGGGTCTGTTACGATATCGTCCGCAACGGTGAAATAGTTTCGTTCGTTCCCACCGACGGCGGGGATGTCTGGCGGGCGAATGTCCAGGCGGACTGAATTCCGGTCGCGTTGAACCGTACTCAAAAAGAACCCCATGGCGAGGTCCAACGCCATGGGGCATATCTGGACTGGAGCGTGTGGGATCTTCCACCAAATCAAGGGCCCGGTGACTTTTAGACCCGAATTAAAAAAGATCCATTCGTCCTCTTCCAAGTTCTGGTTTCCGTTCTGCTCTGCTGTGGTCTTACTGTGATCGTATCAGCCGATTTTCCAGTCGATCAACAGGGCAACCGACAACGCAGCGCAAAAGCGGATCTATGTAGGCAAACAAATTGTCGGATTGGCCGGCTCCAGATCGCCGCGAAACTGAAAGCTGAGGCTCTCAGGAAGCCGGCGTCGAACTTTCCGGAGGAGTCATTTTCTTAGACCTCCTTTCGATCTGGTAGCCGAATTTGAACGTACTCAATCCGCGGAGTCAAATCACGATTTCCGATGTTTCCACAAGCACCAAGGCAACATTAGTCCGCCAACAAGGCCTCAAGCGGATCATGCTCGGCGACGAAATGGCCAGGAAACCGTTCAACCAGTTTCGGCACGGACCGATCGTCTGTCGATTGCCGGGACGGGAGGAAACGGAACTCCCCGTCGCCGATTTCATCGAAGGACCATTCTTTTAGCCTGATGCGCTTACGCGATCGTTCGACTTCCGGATCGGGAATCGGCACTGCAGAAATCAGTTGCCGTGTGTATGGATGCTGCGGTTCGGCAAACAAGCGATCTCGGTCCGCCAGTTCAACGATACGGCCGAGATACATTACGAGTATCCGATGAGAAATCTCACGAACGACCGATAGATCATGTGAAATGAATATGAAGGAAAGATCGAACTCAGCCTGCAGATCCATCAGAAGTTCGATTATCTGGGCCTGGATAGATACATCCAGTGCCGATACCGCTTCGTCGCAGATAATGAGGCGCGGCTGAAGAATGGTCGCCCTCGCGATGCCGACACGTTGATTCTGGCCGCCTGAGAGCTCGTGCGGGTAGCGGTTGATCATTGTCGGCTCGAGGCCGACACGGCCCATCGTGCGCCCGACCTCGCTCTTCATGTCAGCCCTGGTCATCTCCGGACGGAAGACCCGCAATGGCTCCATGATGGATTCGCCGATCGTCATCGACGGATTGAGGCTTGCCAGGGGATCCTGGAACACGATCTGGAAGTCGCGTCGCTTTGCCTTGAGTTCGTTATAGTCAAGATCGTTCAGCGGCTCCCCGAGCCAACTTACCGTCCCGTCAGTGGGCGGAATGAGTTGAAGAATCGCACGGGCCAGGGTTGATTTTCCGCTGCCGGATTCTCCGACGATCCCAAGCGTTTCGCCTGGATTGAGCGTGAAACTAATACCATCCACGGCGGTCAACTCCCGTGGTTTGGAGAAGAGACGGCCGGGCAGGCGGAACCTGACCTTGACGTCCTGCACATGAAGGAATTCAGGATCGCGCCCGGCCAGCTCGTACTGTGGCGAAGCCACGTTTTCAGAATCGATCCGCGGCATGGCATCGAGCAACATGCGCGTATAATCATGTTGGGGTCTGTAGAAGATGTCGTTTACATCGCCTTCTTCCACATATGCGCCGTCGCGCATGACCTGAATTCGATCGCACATGCGCGCGACAACGCCCATGTCGTGGGTGATCAGCACGATTGCGGTTTTTTGCTCCCTGCGCAATTCGTCCATCAGGTCGAGGATGTCTGCCTGGATCGTGACATCAAGTGCGGTCGTCGGTTCATCTGCGATCAGAAGGTCGGGGCCGCACAACATGGCCATCGCGATCATGACCCGCTGGCGCATGCCGCCGGAAAGCTCGTGCGGGTACTGACGGAATCTCCGGTCCGCCTCCGGAATTCGGACATGGTCCAGCCAGTCCATACATCGGGCGTCTGCTTCCCGTCCGGTCAAGCCCTTGTGCGCCTGCAGAACTTCGCGCATCTGCTGCCCGATGCGCATGTGGGGCGTCAGCGACGTCAACGGGTCCTGGAAAATCATGGAAATCGCGCTGCCGCGGATCCGGTTGAGGTGGGCCGGCGGCAGTTCGATCAGATTTTCACCCTTGAAATCAATGATTCCGTTCGCTCGACCGTTGTTGGCGAGCAGGCCCATCGCCGCCAGAAAGGTCTGGCTCTTTCCCGAACCGGATTCCCCGACAATTCCGAGGCATTCACCGTGATTGACATGGCAGTTGATGCCCCGGGCGGCATCAACACGCCCGTCGGGCGTATCGAAAATCACGTTCAGGTCGCGGATATCAAGGACGCGGTCACCAGTCATCTGCTATCGATCCTTCGGGTCGAATGCGTCGCGCAAGCCGTCGCCAATGAACAGCAGGCTGAGAAGAAGCAGAACCAGGAAGAGGGCGGGGAACCAAAGAAGCCAAGGCAGGACTTCAAAGACGTCCGCACCTTCCGCAATCAATGTCCCGAGCGAGGTCAACGGTTCCTGTACACCGAAGCCGAGATAGGAGAGAAAGCTCTCGGTCGCGACGATTTCCGGAACAGTCAGCGCAGCGTAGATTACGACCGGTCCGGTGAGATTGGGCACAACATGCCGAAAGATGATCGCCCGCGTCCCAAGACCGGATGCGCGGGCGGCCTCAATGAACTCACGTTGCTTGATCGACAATGTCTGACCGCGGACGATACGCGCCATGGTTAGCCATTCCAGGGCACCGATGGCGGCAAAAAGAAGGAAGACATTCCGCCCGAAAATGACCATCAATAGAATGACAAACAGGATGTAGGGCAGGGCATACATGATATCGACAAACCGCATCATGGCCTGATCCGCCCGTCCGCCGAGATATCCTGCAACCGACCCGTAGGTGACGCCGATGACGACAGAAACCAACGTTGCCACCAGTGCCACCGCCAACGAAATCCGTGTTCCGTAGAGGGTTCTTGCCAGGAGATCCCGGCCATTCTGGTCAGTGCCGAAATAGTGACCGCTCTCCAGTGACGGAGGTGCACGAAAAGCCGCCCAGTCCGGATCTTCGTAGTTGAAGGGAATGAATGCCGGCCCGGCAAAGGCAGCAACGATGAGGGCGATCAGCAGGAGCAGCGAGAACATCGCAGCCTTGTTGCGGCGGAAGCGGATGAGCGCGTCCTGTGTCAGGCTGCGACCGGCCGGTGCCGCCGATCCGTCGGCGAACGTTTCTTCCATCACAGTCTGACGAAGGGGACTGAAGATCATTGCGTCCGCACCTTCGGATCGAGCCAGGCGTAGATGATGTCAACGATGAGATTGAGAACGACGATGAGCACCATGTAAAAGATGACTGTTCCCAGGACCATGCCGTAATCGCGGTTCAGCGCGGCGTTGATGAAAAAGCGGCCGATGCCCGGCAGACCGAAAATCGTTTCGACAACGAGCGAACCTGTCAGTAGGTAGCCGGCGGCAGGCCCGAGATAGGAAACAACGGGTGTCAGCGCGGGTCTCAGGGCATGGCGCAGGACAATCGTCCGATCAGGCAGGCCCTTTGACCGCGCCGTGCGGATGAAATTGGTGTTCATCACTTCGATCATCGCGCCGCGCATCAGTCGCGATATGCGGGCGATATGTGGAAGTGCGAGGACTGTCACCGGAAGGATCAAAAAGAGCGGCGAGCCTTCGCCCCACCCGCCGACAGGGAGCCATCCGAGTTGGACGCCGAAAATCAACTGCAGGATCGGCGCGACAAGAAAATTCGGAATAACGAGGCCGAGCAGGATTACCGCCGCGAGTGTGTAGTCGGACATGCTGTTGCGGTAGAGCGCTCCGACGATACCTGCTGAAACGCCGAACAGGATGGCTATGACAAACGCCGCGCCTCCGACGATAATTGTATAGGGCAGCCCGATCAGGATCTGTTCGGCGACCGTGAAATCCTCAGTAATGAACGACGGTCCGAGATCGCCGCTGAGGACATCACCTACGTAAATGAAATACTGCTCAATCAGCGACTTATCGAGATTGTAGTGAGCGGCGAGATTCTGCTTAACCGACGGAGGCAGCGGGCGTTCTCCGTCGAAAGGGCCGCCCGGCGCCAGGCGCAGGATAAAGAAACAGACCGTTACCGCGATCCACAGGACCGGGATCGTCGACAGCAGCCGCTTGAACGCATAGCGGATCATAGAGCAGAGACTTCAGTTAAGCACAACGAACAGCGCCCGGGTCATTCCCGGGCGCTTCGCCAATGTGGCGCTATTCGACCAATTCAAGCCAGCGTGTGCGGTGAATGTCAAAGGCGTTGTCCTCAAAGCCCTTGACCTTGGGCGAGACCACATTGCGCGAGAGATAGTAGTAAATCGGCATTGCCGCCGTCTCGTCCATGGCGATCTGTTCCGCCTGGCGGAGGAGTTTTGCCCTGACTGGCATGTCGGTCGTGGCATTGGCCTGGTCGATCAGTTCGTCGAACTTCGCGTTCGACCAGCGGCCATAATTGTAATTGACGCCCGATTTCAGGAGATTGAGGAAGTTGTCAGCGTCGTTGTAGTCGGCCAGCCAACCGGCACGGGCAATTTCCAGCACGCCGCGCTGGAGTTCATCGTAGTGGACCTTTGTCTCGGTATTGTAGAGTTCGATTTCCACGCCGAGCGGTTTCCACATAGCAGCAACCGCGACAGCAATGCGCTTATGGTTTTCGTTCGTGTTGTAACGCAATTGCAGTTTTAGCGGATTGGTGGAGCTATAACCGGCCGCTTCCAGCAGTCTTTTCGCCTCGGCCACCTTTTCCGGATAAGGCTTGTCTTTCCAGTCGACGGTTGCCGGGTCACCATAATTCGCCATGCCGGGCGGTACCCAGGAGTATGCCGGAATTTCGCCGGTTCCGAGGATCGACGGACCGATCACTTCGCGGTTGATCGCCATTGAAAGCGCCTTTCGGACATCGGCATTGTCGAGCGGCGGTTTGCTGGAGTTGATGACGTAGTAGTAGAGGCCGGCAAAGGGGGCGACCCGGGCCTGGCCCGGCAGGTTCTCCTGCATCCAGTCATACTGGTCGGTCGGGAAGTCGGTCAGAATATCGAATTCGCCGGAACGGTAGCGCTTCAGCGCGGCTGACTGATCCTCAAGCACGAAGAACTTGGCGCCGTCGATCTTCAGGTTCGCCGCATCATAGTAGGCGTCGTTCTTTGTTGTCGTCACATGGGAGCCGGGGACCCATTCTGTCGGCTTGTACGGTCCGTTCGTCGCGATATTCTCCAGTTTTACCCAGTCGCTGCCCTTGGCTTCCACGACGTGTTTTGGAACCGGAAACGCGGTATAGTGTGTCAGTGCGCCGATGAAGTAGGGCGTCGGCTGCTTCAGCGTGATTTCAAGGGTCTTGTCATCGATGGCTTTGACGCCGAGTTCACCGATATCCTTGATGTCGCCCTTGTTGATTTCTTCGGCGTTTTTGATCGGGAATTGCAGATAGGCGTAGTCGGCGGCGGTCTCCGGATTCATCAGCCTCTGAAGCGCGAAAACGAAATCATCGGCGGTGACGGGCGTTCCGTCCGTCCAGGAAATGCCGTCGCGGAGCTTGAATGTGTAGACGAGGCCGTCGTCAGATACGGTCCAGCTCTCCGCCTGTCCGGGGATCGGTTGTGCACCACGATCTTCTGTTACAAGACCCTCGAAAATATCGCCGACAATTCGGTTTTCCCAGTCGCCGGACACCTTGTGTGGATCGAGCGATGTCGGATCTCCGCCGTTATGAATATTGATGGTACCCGCCAGAGCAGCGCCGGCAAGCAACGACGCCATGGCTAGACCGGCCGCTAAAGTTCTGAATCTCTGTAACATATCTCCCCGTCCTCCTTGTTGCACAACTGGACTTGTTCGAAACCGATCGCGCACAACGTTACCTTTGACCGGCAAAGAACGGCTGAGAGGCAGGCGCGATGATTGTCGAAGATTAGCCGGACGATGGCGAATTGAGCAAATGGTTTAACTGTGACGATTTCACAACCAGGCGCGGGTGCATGTGTTGTTTACCGGCGGCGGAGTATTCGGATCAACCGTCCGGCCGAAAGCGCTCCAGGTGCTCTTACTCAGCCCCCGCCGTTGATCTCCCGGGCAAAGTCACCGTAGTCGATGGACAATTCCGCGCCATCGATGATCGGACGTTCGGCATAGAGCCTGATCCTCGATGCGGCTTCGTCGATCTCGAAGCGGCAATTCGGCTGTTCTGAGTGATTGCAGAAACTGATGTTGCCGACAGCGATGAGTGCATAACAGCTGTCCGGGTTCTGATCCTGACCGCTTTCACGGAGGTAGAAGATATAACGCTTAAGGTCGGTCTGCAGGACGTGGGAGACCTCATCCGGGTCAAGGATGTGGATCGGATTGGCCTCAATCAGTTCGCCGGGTTCGTACCGGCCCTGGGCAAACGCACCGAGACCATGAATATGAGAGTTTCCAATATAAGTCGTCATCACCGACCACACTCCCGCGCCGCGAAAACATGGTAGTGTTTTTCGGTTTAGGAACGATTGATCAGTCAGTTCAGGATTGATTCAAGTGTTGCAGATCCGGGCGGATGAAAGCCGGAATGGATAAGCCAAAAACGTAGAAAACCCGGGCGGAACCCCGGGTTTTCTGTAGGCAAAAAATCGCGCTTAGACAGAATAGTAAAGATCGAACTCGACCGGATGGGGCGTGTGTTCGAACTTGATGACTTCCTCCATCTTGAGTTCAACATACGCATCGATCTGATCGTCGTCCATCACGCCGCCGGCGGTCAGGAACTCACGATCTGAATCGAGGTTCTCGAGCGCCTCACGTAGGCTGGCTGAAACCGTCGGGATGTCCTTCAGTTCTTCAGGCGGCAGTTCGTATAGGTCCTTGTCCATCGGATCGCCCGGATGGATCTTGTTCCTGATGCCGTCAATACCGGCCATCAGCATGGCCGTGAATGCCAGATATGGATTTGCCGTCGGATCCGGGAAGCGGATCTCTGTCCGTTTGCCCTTAGGAGAAGGTGCATAGGGGATACGGCATGATGCCGACCGATTGCGCGCTGAATATGCGAGCAGAACCGGAGCCTCAAAACCCGGGATCAACCGTTTGTAGGAGTTCGTCGACGCGTTGGTGAAAGCGTTCAATGCCCTGGCGTGTTTCAGAACGCCGCCGATGTAGTAGAGGCATTCTTCCGACAGATCGGCATACTGGTTGCCGGCGAAGACAGGATTGTTGTCCTTCCAGATCGACTGGTGAACGTGCATGCCGGTGCCGTTGTCGCCATAGACCGGTTTCGGCATGAACGTTGCCGACTTGCCGTAGGCCTGCGCCGTCTGGTGGATGCAGTATTTGTAGATCTGCAGTTTATCGGCGATCCGCACAAGCGTGTCGAACTTCATGCCAAGCTCGTGCTGGGCCGCACCAACCTCGTGGTGGTGCTTTTCGACTTCCACGCCCATCTGTGCCATGTACATCAACATGTCTGAACGCAGATCCTGGGCGGAATCGATTGGCGGAACCGGAAAGTAACCGCCCTTGGTGCGCGGACGGTGACCGAGATTGCCGCCTTCGAATTCCGCATACATGTTCGACGGCAATTCCTCAGAATCGATCAGGAAGCCGGTGTTGTACGGTTCAGATGAAAACCGGACATCGTCGAATACGAAGAATTCGGCTTCCGGTCCGAAGAATGCGGTATCGCCGATGCCAGTTGATTGGAGATAGGCGAGAGCCTTCTTGGCTGTTGTGCGCGGATCGCGGTTGTAGGCTTCGCCTGTCAACGGCTCAAGTATGTCGCAGAAGATCGCCAGCGTCGGCTGGGCAAAGAACGGATCGACTTCAGCGGTTTCGGGATCCGGCATCAGCGTCATGTCCGATTCGTTGATAGCCTTCCAGCCGGCGATCGACGAGCCGTCGAACATCACACCGTCGGCGAACATGTCTTCGTCGGCCACGGATGCATCCATCGTCACATGCTGCATTTTCCCGCGCGGGTCGGTGAATCGCAGGTCGACATATTTGATGTCGTTGTCCTTCATTTGTTGCAGGACGTCTGAAGCGTTGCTCATTTCTACCTCTTGTCTCGTAGCGTTCAGGTTTCAGATATGAGCGCCGGTTTCAACCGGGGCTCGATTCGGTTCGGCACATCAGATGGCGTCAACACCACTTTCGCCGGTACGGATGCGGATGGCTTCCTCAATGCTGGAAATGAAGATCTTTCCGTCGCCGATACGGCCGGTCTGCGCCGCCGTTCGGATTGCTTCGACGGCCTTGTCGATAAGGTCGTCGCCCAGGACAACTTCAACCTTTACCTTGGGCAGGAAGTCGACAACATATTCGGCACCGCGATATAGTTCGGTATGCCCCTTCTGGCGACCGAACCCTTTTGCTTCTGTCACGGTGATGCCCTGGAGGCCAACTTCCTGCAGCGCTTCTTTCACTTCGTCCAGCTTGAAAGGCTTAATAATTGCCTCAATCTTCTTCATTCCGAATTCACTCCGTTGGGCCGCAATGACCCGATAGCGTTCTGCTGCATGTCATGAAGATTTACCCGCAATTCCTGTGCCAACTGATGCCGGAACCGACGCTTTCGGGAAAGCGTCCACCGAGATTTGATATTCGGGCTTTAATGCACCGGGCTATGCGCAGGTTGGAGAGCATATGCGCAAAAAAAGGGCGCAAAAAATGACTAAAAAATGGGCAAAAGACCAAAAAATAGGCGATAACGAGCTTGGCGG
>CAJHYR010000519.1_pt1 | contig 26660 bp, 29 predicted proteins | sample 9198791 | NCBI WGS metagenome assembly CAJHYR01 (sample SAMEA7708372, study PRJEB35096) | sediment metagenome | biome: marine neritic benthic zone biome [ENVO:01000025]; feature: sediment [ENVO:00002007]; material: shallow marine sediment [ENVO:03000034] sea grass bed [ENVO_01000059] ... | reverse complement strand
GGATCGACATAAACCGGAATGACGGCTGGGCAATGGACAACTTGAGCTATGTACCGGTGCCGGCCGCGCTTCCACTTTTTGCGACGGCTCTCTTGGGAATGGGCTTCCTTGGCTGGCGTCGCAGGCGGGCCGCTGCCAGGGCCTGACCAGTTCCAGAATTTGATCTTCAAGACGCGGCGGTGTGATTTCACTGCCGCTTATTTGTGGAGGTTCAGGCCCGACACCCGGCGTTAGTAGCGTCCGAGCCTTTTTGAACAGGGCCCGAAACGCGCATTATGCGCAGGGGCTTCTAGCTCCTGCCAGGCAATCCAACCTTCTTTTCGAAGAGAACGGCAACCTCGTTTCGATGCCGCCAGATGACAAAGCATCCGACGTTGAGCTCCAGTGTCGGAATCAGAATCGAGAGCCGCTTCGGGATCTCCTGATCGTCCGCCAACTGGACCCTCGCCCCGAAGTTCGTTGCAGACTGCAATTCACCGGAAACGCGGACATTGTTCTCAAAAGACGTCAGCTTCACGGTGTGACCGTGCAGTCCTGAACCGTCTTGTGACTTGATCGTGTTGTCTGTCATGTCATTCGCCAGTTTCAGCCCCAACTAGCCCCAGCGTCTTCCATACTTTGTTGCGCGTCGCACACTCATGCCTCCCGTTCATCTGGGTTAAGAACAAGGCTTAAGAGAAAAAGCGGTGACGATAGCGAATGCGGCACGCAACTACCGCCACCGAAGTACTGGGAGGGCGTGATAATCTGGCACTCAGATTCTTAGAAATGCCGATCGGAAACCTCAATCAGGCAACGTAAGGCAACGCCATCAGGGCGGACGAGCCGATTGTCAGCGTGATGAAGAGGGCTGTTCTTATCAGAAGATCGGTCATTTGCGGCTCCCGTGTTTCCGTGTTGACCAAGAGATAGCCATTCATCACGGGATGTTCAGTGACGGGCGTCACAGAATTGCGTTTTCGCCCCGAAAGGTCACCGGAGGATAGGCGCCCCGGTTCGCCCCACGCATCTCCTGTTCGGGCCCGCACATGTGGATACCGGGAATCCGGGAAGACGCCGGCGCCGGAGCACATCGGCCACTGCCTGACGCGGTCGCGCCAGCCGAACGACATCATGCTGTCCGGCACTTAGTGCAAAGCGCTCAAATCACCCGAAAATCATATCGCCCTGTTCGTCGATGATCTGCTTCGCCTTGGTCAGCGAATGTTTTGCCGCCTCGTCGGCGCTGGCATGGGTATCGGCGCGGATAAAGTGGTGCTCCTTTACCTCCTCACCGAAAGCCTTGGAGATCACCCCCGCGGTGTTGAACTGGCCGCCTGAGGATTGCGGCGCCGGGGTGATCGTGTAGCCGTTGTAATCCTCTGAATCAAAGGACCCCGCGCTACCGCTCTCCGATCCGGCGCCGGCCGAACTGCCGAACAGACGGGACAGAAATGATGCCATGGTCAGGGTCCTTTCTCGTTATCGGTCCTTTAGGCTAGAAGCAATGGACCGCTTGAACCAGCCTCGTCCAGACATTATCACCGGAAGTGAGAATAGCGATAGAGCGGCGAACCGGATGATCCGGGTTCGCAGCCGATCATAATAATGGTGATCACCGCACTTTTTAAGCGTGAAGGATTGACCCCATGCTGAGCGCATTGCGCGATTTTCTGAAGACTCTGGGCCAGGAGGATACTCCGGCCAGGCAATTCGACGACAACGATATCCGGCTGGCTCTGGCAGCACTCCTGACCCATGCCATGGCGATCGACGGTGTGATCGACGATAGCGAACAGGCAAAGATGCGCAATCTGCTTGAGGTAGAGTTCGACATCTCGGGCGAGGATCTCGATCATCTGATCGAGGAGGCGGGCGAGGCCGACAGCGAGGCCGTCGACCTTTATGGCTTCACCAGCGTTCTGAAGCGCGGCATGGAGAAGGACCAGCGGGTACGCGTCGTGGAACATTTATGGGAAATGGTCTATGCCGATGGAGAGGTCCACGAGTTTGAAGACAATCTCGTCTGGCGTATCGCCGAGCTGCTCGGCGTGGAGCGGACGGAGCGGATCGGCAAGAAATCTCAGGTGGAAGCGCGAACCAAAAGCTGATTTGATGCGTCTAAGCCCATAGACGAGAACGAAACGGGTAGCAAAACGATGAACCGGTTGCTTGATCCGGCAAATGAAGGGGGGACGAAGGGCAAGGTCCTGATCATCCTGCATCAGGAACGCTCAACGTCCGGAAAACTCGGCCAGATGCTGATGGCCAAGGGCTACGAGCTCGACAAGCGCAAGCCGCGCTTTGGCGATTCGCTGCCGGAGACGATGGACGATCATGTCGCCGCCGTCGTTTTTGGCGGCCCGATGAGCGCCAACGATCCTGATGATTTCATGCGGCAGGAAACCGACTGGATTTCCGTTCCCTTGAAGGAAAAAGCACCGTTCCTCGGTGTCTGCCTCGGCGCGCAGATGCTGGTCAACCATCTCGGCGGCACGGGATCTGAACAGCCGAAAGGCTATGCGGAGGTCGGTTTTGATCCGCTGCATGCGACGGAAGAAGGCGAGCAGCTCGTCCACTGGCCGGAAACGGTCTATCAATGGCACCGGGAGGGTTTCGACCTGCCGTCCGGCGCGAAACTCCTTGCTCGCGGCGATCTCTTCGAAAACCAGGCCTTTCAGTATGGCGAAGCGGCCATTGGCCTGCAGTTCCATTCTGAAATGACCTACGCTATGGCCCATCGCTGGACCGTACACGGTGCCGCACGGTTCGAAATGCCGGGCGCTCAGGACAGGCCCGATCATATGGGCAACTGGTTTCGCTACGATCCGCCGATCCGCGCATGGCTCGACAGGTTCCTGGACGTCTGGCTGGCCCTCGACGGCCGCAAGCAGATACCCGGTCAGGTCGCTGCCTGAAGCCAGACACAAAACGCGTCAATCATGAAAGAGCTGGCTCTCCAGCCAGGCGATCACCCCGTCGATTGTCGAAACGGTATGGACATCGGGTATTTCCGGACGGCTGATCAGAATAACCGGCAGGCCGAGCCGGCGCGCGGCGTCGATCTTGGCCGAGGCCTTGCCGCCTGAATCCTTTGAGACAATCCAGCCGATATCGTGCTTTTCAAGAAGCGCGGCCTCCTCCTCGACCGTTTTCGCCGGATGGCCGAGAATGATCTCGCCCGGCGGTATGGTTTCGCCGGGCGCCGGCGGTTCGATCATTCTGACAAGGCACCAGATGTCCGTGCGCCCGGCAAAGACGCGGATTTCACGTCGCCCCGCGGCCAGAAAGACCCGGGCGCCGGCCGGCAACCGCTCACAGGCAGTCTGCATGTCCGGCACGTCTACGAACTGATCATCCGGCTGGCGTTCGAACGGCGGGCGTACCAATTTGATCAGCGGCACACCGGCGGACTTCGCGGCGGCCGCCGCGTTGGCGGCAATCTGTTCCGCAAAGGGATGGGTCGCGTCGATCAGCGCATCGTATTCTCCCGAAACGAGATTTGCCGCGAGACCATCGGCGCCGCCGAACCCGCCGCGCCGCGTCGCGCCGGCAACCGGCACGGGCATGCGCGTCAGTCCGGCAAGCGAGGTCACGGTATGCAGCCGGTCATCGCCGGCAAGCCGGGCAGCCAATTCGCCGGCTTCTGCGGTTCCTCCGAGCAGCATGATCCTAGCCATCAGGCCCTCTCGTAACAGAAACGGATGCGGTATCGGCAAGGATTATCCCGTTTCGGTGAACGATCAAGACATCGACTTCAACAGGCGCATTGCGCAATACCTCTTCGGCGACCGCCCTGGCCTTTTTCGCGATCGGTCCGGCAAGGCCGACGTCTTCCGCTTCGGCAAGGGTCAGGGCCTCTGCGGCAGTATTGGCGCCCATGATCGCAACCTTCAGCGTTTCGTTCGCGCCCGATCGTCCGGCGAGATCGGCAAGAAAGGCCAGATCCACCTGCGAGCGACCGGAATGAAGGTCGAGCGCACCCTGGGCAAGCTTGCAGATCTTGGCAAAACCGCCGGCGATCGTCAGGCGCGGCAAGGGGTGGTTACGGAGATACTTCAAAAGCCCGCCGGCAAAATCGCCCATATCCAGCAGCGCAATATCGGGAAGGTCGTAATGAACCTTGACGGTGTTCTCGGATGTGTTCCCGGTTGATCCTGCGACATGGGTCAGGCCGGCGGCCCGGGCGACGTCGATCCCCCTGTGGATGGAATGGATCCAGGCGGCACAGGAGAACGGAACAACAATGCCGGTTGTGCCGAGAACGGAGAGGCCCCCGACAATGCCAAGGCGCGGGTTCCAGGTCCTGCCCGCAAGCTCTTCGCCCCCTTCAATGGCGATTTCGATTTCAACGTCCGAGGGCACGCCAAGCCTAGTCGCAACGTCGTCAATGGCGCTCTGCATCATCTGCCGGGGGACGGGATTGATCGCCGGCTCGCCTGGTGGTAATGGCAAGCCGGCGCGCGTCACGGTACCGACGCCGGGCCCCGCCACAAAGGATATGCCGTCACCCGGCATTGCCAATCGGACGGTTGCTGAGATCTCTGCGCCGTGGGTTACATCCGGGTCGTCCCCGGCATCCTTGATCACGGACGCCTGGGCCCAGGCCTCGCCTTTTTCATGTCGCGCAAGCGAAAAGGCAGGTGTCTCGCCCCTTGGTAGCCGGATTGTTACGGGATCGGGAAACTGACCGCTGATCAGTGCCTGGAACGCGGCCTTCGCTGCCGCAGTCGCGCAAGCGCCAGTCGTCCATCCCCGTCTCAGCGGTGCCTGTGGTTTGCGGCTCTCCGACATGGGCGTCTTATACCACAGGCCATTATTGCTCCGACAATTCGCGCTTTTCTATCCCCCGTTCCGGAGGTACAAATCGGCGATGTTTGAACGCGAAACGCAGTCCGCCCTCTTTGACGATATGCCGACATTCGAGCCCGGATGGGTCTGGCTTGTGGGCGCCGGCCCGGGCGATCCGGGTCTCCTGACGCTGCACGCCGTCAATGCCCTAGCCAACGCTGATGCGGTTGTCTACGACGCGCTGGTTGACACGCGTATCCTGAACTTTGCGAGACCGGGGGCAACGGTCGAATATGCTGGAAAGCGCGGCGGCAAACCATCGCCGAAGCAGCGCGATATTTCGTTGAAACTGGTTGAATTGGCGAGAACGGGAAAACGCGTCTGCCGACTGAAGGGCGGGGATCCTTTCGTGTTTGGGCGCGGTGGCGAAGAAGCGCTGGCGCTGGTGGATGCGGGAATCCCATTTCGCATTGTCCCCGGCATCTCGGCCGGCATCGGTGGTCTTGCCTATGCCGGTATTCCGGTCACGCACCGGGACATCAATCACTCCGTGACATTTCTGACCGGCCACGACCAGACCGGTCTGACACCGTCGTCTATCGATTGGCATGGCCTTGCCCGGGGCGCCCCGGTCATCGTCATGTACATGGCACTCAAACATCTGCCGACGATTTGCGCAGCGCTCTTGGACGGGGGCCGCCTGCCTGATGAACCGCTTGCCGTCATCAGCGAGGCGACGACACCGGGCCAAAGGGTGCTGGAAACCAGCCTGGTGGAAGCGCCACATGTCGTTGGGGAGAGCGGCATCGAGCCGCCCGCCATCGTCGTCGTTGGCCAGAATGTGCGCCTGCGTGCCGGACTGGACTGGCTCGGTGCCATGGAAGGGCGGATACTTGAACGCGACCCGCTCGGCGACGGGATCACGACGGAGGCCGGACAGCGCGCATGAGCGGTGAAGGCGCCCGCGGTCTGATCATTGCCGGCGCGTCCAGCCATTGCGGCAAGACCCTTGTCACCTCTGGTCTGATCGCCAGCCTGCGCAAAACCGGACTGACCGTTGCAGCGGCAAAATGCGGACCGGACTATATAGACCCGAAGTTCCTGGAGGCGGCGAGCGGCCGCCCGGCCATCAATCTCGACCCCTGGGCGATGGACGCCGAACGTTTGGCATCACTGGCATCTGCGCACAGCTCTGGTGCGGACGTTCTCGTCATAGAAGGGGTGATGGGGCTTTATGATGGCGGCCGAGGCGGCGGCGGTTCAACCGCGGCACTGGCGCAGATCCTGAAACTGCCCGTCATTGTGATCGTTGACGGACAGGGGACGGCGCAGACAACCGCGGCGGTCGTAAGCGGACTGGCGGGCCGGGCGACCGGCTTCGAAGTCGCCGGTGCGATCGTCAACCGATCCGCATCTGACCGCCACCGGGCGCTGATCAAAGAAGGCTTTGACCATACAGGAATGCCGCTTATCGGTATGATCAGCCGCAGCCCGGACATCCAAGTGCCTTCACGCCATCTGGGTCTTGTACAAGCCAGTGAACAGGGCGGATTGGACAGCCTTATCGACGATGCGTCGCACCTCGTCAGCGAAGCGTTCGATGTCAACGCGATGATGCAGATTGCCGGCCCGATCGATCGTAGCAGCACGGAAGGGTTGGCCGCCCCCTTGCCACCGCCGTCCCAGACGATCGCAGTTACGGACGACATCGCGTTTGCGTTTGCCTATCCGCACATCCTGCGAGGGTGGCAGACCGCGGGAGCGACAATCTCGACATTCTCGCCGCTTGCCGACGAGGCGCCCGACCTTTCAGCTGAATTCATTTTCCTGCCCGGCGGCTACCCGGAGCTCCATGCCGGAGTGCTGGCAAATGCGCCCATTTTCCGGACCGGGATGTCGGCCGCGGCGGAACGCGGTGCGCTGATCTATGGCGAGTGCGGCGGTTTCATGGTGCTAGGCGATTCCCTCCAGGATGCGGATGGAATCGATCACGCCATGCTCGGTCTGTTGCCGCTTTCAACGACCTTTGCTGATCGGCAATTGCATCTGGGCTATCGCAAGCTCGATCCGTTGCCTGGCGCACTCTGGACGTCGCCGCTGAGGGGGCATGAATTCCACTATTCGAAAACCCGGAACGAAGGACCGGCGGACAGGCTTTTTGCCGCCAGCACGTCCGACGACGAACTTTTAGGAGAGATCGGGCTGCGCCGCGGCGGCATCATGGGTTCGTTCGCCCACATTATCGATTGCGATCGGTCTTGATCACGTGCCGCGGCGAGCCGGATTTACGCGTAACTGTATGAGCACGAAGCGCCTTTGTTTGCCGGATATCACCTGGCCCGCTTCAGCGCCCTGTTGAGATTTGCGACTTTGCGCCTTTCTGCCGGCTTCAAGGCGCGGAACTTGTTGTTCACCGAAAGGCGATGAATCGATGTGTCATAGGAACCATCGCAATCGTCGAAACCGAATTCCAGACACTCGGTGTCCTTCGGATCGCATTGTTCCAGGACGTAGAAATAGCACTCGACAATGTCGTTGTGCCAAGCGAAGGCCGGTGAATGCGTAAGCGGCAACATTGCAACCGCAGTAACCAGGCCAATGAACTTTGTGGTCATGATGGACGCTCCTGTTTTCGTGGGACTGTGAGCAGCCTCGCAACTGCTCACCGTGTTGGTCGCTTGGGCGTCCAAAAAGGTTCAATCGGGCAAACAGGTAGACAGGCCCTATATGCCGGTCGGTTCAGGCATTGTGTCGCTTTGGCCGCAGGATGTGGGCGTGCTTGCTGTCATAGAGTGCTGAATCGCGGAAGTCCTGATCAGCCAGTGCGCGGCCCACGAGGACGAGCGCCGTGCGCGTGATCTTTTCCTTTCGCACCTTCTCGCGGATAGTCGTTAGTGTGCCGCGAATCAGGAGTTCATCTGGCCATCCGACCCGGTAGGCGACGATGGCAGGGCAGTCCGGCCCATAGGCGGGGATCAGCTGCCGTTCGACTTCCCTCAGATTGCGGACCGAAAGATGGATTGCCAGTGTCGCGCCCGACTGGGCAAGTGTGGCGAGATCCTCTCCGTTGGGCATGGCGGAAGATTTCATTGAGGTTCTTGTCAGAATGACGGTCTGGCTCACTTCCGGAATTGTGAGTTCGCGTCCGAGGGCTGCCGCTGCCGCGGCGAAGGCGGGAACGCCAGGCGTGATGTCAAAGGGGATGCCAAGGGTTTTCAGGCGCCGGATCTGTTCCGCGATGGCGCCGTATAAAGACGGGTCGCCGGAATGGACACGGGCAACGTCCAGCCCGGCGTCATGGGCTTCTCTGATCTCGTCAATGATCTGGTCGAGCGTCATCGGTGCAGTGTCAACGACCCGCGCATCGGCCGGTGCGGCGGCCACGACATCTGCCGGAACAAGCGAGCCCGCGTAAAGGCAGACCGGACAGCTTTTGATCAGCCTCAAGCCCCTGACGGTAATGAGGTCGGGCGCTCCCGGTCCGGCGCCAATAAAATGAACAGTCATGGCATTGTCTGCTTGTTGGCATATCCGCGCGGCGTATAGGTCCAGGCCCGCCCACCGGCAATTACTGTCCGTGTCGTCGATGCGCCGACAACGACAAGTGTCAGCATGTCGACCCGGTTCACGTCCAGATCGCCGAGATCGATCCGGTCGACCGTCTCGCCCTCCCGGCCGAGATTGCGGGCTATGATGACCGGTGTGTCCGACGGGCGATGGTGAAGCAGAATGGCTTTTGCCGCCTCCAGCTGGATGCGGCGGCGTTTTGACACCGGGTTGTAGAAGGCTATGACGAAATCGCCTTCTGCGGCCCCACGGATGCGTTTTTCGATAACAGGCCAGGGCGTCAGTAGATCGGAGAGCGAAATGGCACAGAAATCATGCCCGAGCGGTGCTCCGGTGCGCGCAGCAGCAGCCTGCATGGCGGAAATCCCCGGAGCAATATCGATAGCGATCCGTTCGGCGCCTGCCGCCAGTCCGCCGTTCTCCAGGCATTCAAAGACGAGGCTTGCCATGGCGTAGATACCGGCATCGCCGGAGGAAACGAGCGCCACGTCGTGTCCGCCTGCGGCCAGATTGAGCGCAAGACGGACCCGCTCCTCCTCCTCACCGAGCGGCGCGCGATGCTGCTCCTTGCCATCGATGAAATCCTCGATGAGGTCGAGATAAAGCCCGTACCCGACGACCGAATCGGCACCCCGGAGCGCGCCGGCAGCGTGGGGTGTCAGCCAGTCAGCCGTTCCCGGCCCGATGCCGACGATGGCAAGTGACCCGCGCGGTCTGCCGACCTGGTCGGAATCGATCAGGCCGGGCGCTTCGGCGATGGCACATGTGGCACGGCGGCTCTTCGTCTTGGCGACCAGCAGCTGACCGCCGTTTCCCGCTGCGGCCAGCGCCGCACCTTCGGCAACACCGTGACAGCCGACTTCCTGGAAGACGATCTCCGAAGGGTTGGCAAGCCGCGGCGCCTCCTCTTCAAGACGCTCGGCGGAAAAGTAGCGGGCGGGTACACCAAGTCTGTCCGCCAAGACGCGTATGGCAGGTTCATCGGCCTTCAGGTCAATGGAGACGAGACAGGCAATGGCCGAGGGCGCGAGTCCCGCCTTGCCAAGGCATTCGCAGACAAGTGCGTTCAGTTCTTCCGGTTCGGTATCACGCTCACAGCCCACGCCGATCGCAAGGCGCTGCGGGTGGTAGATCAGGTGATCGGATGACCCCGTCCGATTTTCCACAGTCGCCGTAATCCGGATCTGACCGCAATCGGCAAATTTCAACCGGCTCCTCGTCAACCAGTCGGCAGATCCGTCGAGGCTTACCGCAGCTCCGCCAAGGAGCGTTGCCATCACCGATTTGGCGTCGTCCGGATTGGCCAATATCCAGCCCGGCGGCGGCTGATCGAGTGCGACCCCAAACCTCAGATCGCCTGCGGTCGTTATCGCGGCGTGGCCTTCCGTCGCCTCGGCAATGCGGCGGGCAAGACTGTTTGCGCCGTGGTGACCGCCTGTCAGTGGAACAATCGATGCGCCATCTTCCGAAACGGCGAGCACAGGCGGTTCTGTCTGCTTATCTCCAAGCAGTGGTCCAATCGACCGGATCAGGATTCCCGAGGCACAAATACCAATGATCGGACAACCGGCCCGGAAGAGCTGCCTGCAATGTTCGACGGTCTCGTCAAAAGGCAGGCCGCCTTCAAGCGGACTCTTGCAATGCACATCGCCGTCGATGATGGGCGCAATGCGGCGGGCAAGGTCCATCCCCCCTGGTGTCAAAACAAGGATTGCAGGCCGCATCAGGCGGTCTCCCCGTTGATCAGCAGCATGGAAAAATAAGGCGCCGGCTCATCGCCGCGTTCCCGCAGCGGCATGACCTGTTCCTCGCTGCGACTGGCATATTCCACATAATAAGCGTGATCGGTCATTCCACACGATTCGATGATTGATCGCAGGCGCGGAAGGTGCCGTCCAACCTTGAGAATGGCAGCCGCATCATTGTTTCGTAGCCGGTCCGCCAGCGATGCGTCCGGTAATGTTGCAGGCAGAACGACCAGGGTGTCGTTGCGGCGAACCAGCGGATTTGCCGTTGCCGCCGCGCAGGCCGTCAGCGATGACACGCCGGGAACGACGGTACAGGGCCAAGTTCCCGCAAGGCGGTCATGGAGGTACATGAAGGAGCCATAGAAGAAGGGATCGCCTTCACAGAGCACGGCAACATTGCGGCCCTCAGCCAGATGCACGGCGATCGTCCGGGCGGCGTTGTCGTAGACCTCCAGAGGCATCTTGCCGGGCCGCATCGGCACGCGAATGACGATCTCTTCCTTGTCCGGCGGAATGAACTGATCGGCGATCCTGCGGGCCGAACTGTCGCCATCGTCAGCTGCCGGATAGGCGATCACCGGCACGGATTGCAGCAACCGCACGGCTTTCACGGTCATCAGTTCCGGATCACCGGGGCCGACGCCGATCCCGTAGAGCGTGCCTGTCATCGCTCGGCTCTCCACGCCTTTTCCAGCGACCATTGCGTCACCGGCATGGCTTGCCGCCATCCGCGCCGGGCGCCAACGGGTTCGGCGCGCGCGACCGATATCCGTGTGAGTTCCCCGCCGCAGCGTTCCTGAGCCTCGATCAGGCAAACCTCGCTTTCAACGGTGACGGCATGTGCGACCAGTCGGCCGCCGGGTTTCAGGGCGGCGACTGAAGCCGCCAGCGTTTGGTCGGAGATACCACCACCAACAAAGATCGCGTCAGGCTGTGGCAGGCCGACCAGCGCCTCAGGCGCCGTTTCGCCCCGAATATCAAGGTCCGGAACGCCCAGCGCGACGGCGTTCTGTGCCGTGAAGTCCCTCCGGTCGGCGCGCGGCTCAAGCGCAATGGCTTTCGCCAGATCGGCAGCACGCATCCATTCGATAGAGATGGAACCGCATCCGGCGCCGATGTCCCAGAGCAATGCACCCGGGTGGGGTTTCAGTTTCGCCAAGGCAGCGGCCCGCACTTCGCGCTTTGTCATTTTGCCGTCGCTCTGAAAGAGGTCATCGGCGAGGCCGGCCATACGCGGCTGCCATTCGGCATCAGCGCCGGCCACACATTCCACTGCGAGTGTATTGAGGTCCGGCACATTGTGGGCCCAGTTCATCGCCTTTCCATCGTGGCGTGCTTCGGCAGTGCCTCCCATATGGGAAAGCGCCGTGATTTCGCTTTCGCCAAAGCCGCGCTTTGTCAGCCAGTTCGCCACGGCTGCTGGTGTTGTCGCGTCGTGGGCCAGGATCAGAAGGCGGGCGCCCGGATGAACGTGCAGTGCGAGTTTGTCGAGCGGTCGGTTGTGCAGGGTGATGCGGGTACAGTGTTGAAACGGCCAGACCATGCGGCTTGCGGCAAGCGTGAACGACGACAGAGCAGGCAGGATGGCCATCTCGTCGGCGGGAAGGCAGCGCGTCAGTGTCGAGCCGATGCCGAAGCACATCGGGTCACCGGAGGCCAGAACAGCGACGCGCCTGCCACGCAAATCCGTGATTCGCCTGGCCATTTCCGTGAGCGGAGAGATCCAACCCAACCGCTCGCGGCCATCGTCGGAAATCTTCTTCAAATGGCGATCGGCGCCGACAATGATCTCGGCATTGTCCAGGAGCGTGCGGGCAGCCGGGCTGAGGCCCTCAGGCCCGTCGTCGCCGATTCCGATGACTGAAAGCCAGCGGTCCGCCATCACTCCGTTTCCTCGATCAGGAGCGCATTGAGCGCGGCGGCTGCGATCGCGCTGCCACCGCGGCGGCCGTGCAAGGTGATGAACGGCAGGCCGCTGTCGGCCAGCGCCCTTTTCGACTCCGCAGCGCCGACGAAGCCGACCGGGAATCCCAAGACGAGCGCCGGCCTTCCTGCTCCATCGTCAACCAGTTCAAGAACCCGGAAGAGCGCTGTCGGCGCGTTGCCGACAACCAGTACGGCGCCGCCAAAACTGCCGGCGAGCGCATCCATGCCGGCTGCAGAACGCGTGGTGGTGTTCTCCTCGGCGATCCGTCTGGTCTCCGGCTGGTCCAGTCCGGTCAGGATCGGATTGCCCGCGGGAAGATGCCGTCGAATTATACCCGCCGCCGTCATGGCGACATCGCAAATGATTGGTGCGCCGTCCAGGATCGCCTGTCGCCCGGACGCTCCCGCGGCATCAGAAAAGGCGAGGTCATGGACAAGATCCGTCATGCCGCAGGCGTGAATCATCCGTCGGGCGATCGGGACAATGTCTGCCGGTAGCCGGTCGAGGCCGGCTTCGGTTTCGATGATCCGGAACGATTGCCGGTAGATTGCTTCCGGGTTGCGCAGGTATTCGACCATCGCACCCCGTCAATCGCTCCGCTTCATCGAATTCGGACCGAGCGGATGATCGGCATGCGGATAGGGATGATGGTGGTGATGATGCCCATGATCATGAGCATGCCCCGCCTCATGAGCATGCCCTTCAGCATGAGCATGATCGTACGCATGGTCATGGCCATGACTGTGCCGGTGCTGCTCCTGGCACTTGCCATTGCATGTGCCGTCGGGGTCGCAAAGGGTGCAGCCGGAGCCGACACCCTCGACATGGTGATGGTGGCTTTCCTGCGGCAGGCCGACATCCGCTTCAAATCCGAGAACCTGTTCCCGGTACTTGCACATCTGGCAGTTCATCAGGTTCTCACCGGCAAGGATCTCGCGGACACGCTCGGCAAAGGTCTCGATCACCGCAGGGTGGTCATTGAGATAGGGCGCCTTGATGAAATCAATTCCGGAATGGCGTTCGGCAACGGCATCCGCGGCCATGTAGATCCGCTGAACGAGTACACCGGTGAAGAGGAAATAGGGAAAGACGACGATCCGGCGGTACCCGAGTTTTGCCGCATGTTCCAGCGCCGGTTCAACCAGAGGGAACGTCACGCCCGAATAGGCAGTCTCGGCCCAGCCGAAACCGAATCCTTCCCACAGCATGCGGGTGATCTTGGCGACATTCGAATTCGCATCCGGATCCGATGCCCCGCGGCCGACGACGACAAGGAGTGTCTCATGGATCGGGATATCCCCGCCTGCCGAATCGAGCGCGGCTTGGACGCGGTCGCCTGCGGCCCTGATCATTTTCGGATCAATGCCGAGTTCCCGTCCATATTCGATCGTCAGTCCGGTATGTGACGCCTGATATGTGTTGAGGACAGAGGGTATGTCGTTCTTGGCATGTCCGGCAGCAAACAACATGCCTGGAACCGCCAGGATCCGATTGCACCCGGCTTCGCGCAAGCGATCCAGGCCGGCATGGATGACCGGGTTGGCGAACTCCAGGTAGCCGTAGTCGACCAGCCAGTCGGGAAACCGGCCGCGCAACTGTTCAGCGATGACTGCAAATTCGTCGACAGCCGCGCGGTTGCGACTGCCGTGGCCGCAGACCATGACGCCAATCTTGTCAGTCATCGTTGCTGGTCCGTGCGGCTCGATCGTTTTGCGAGCATGGCCAGTAAGGCGATCGCCACGATCGACATGACGAGGCTTCCTCCATGATCATGGCCGGCAGCAGGTAGTACATGAGTGCCATGGGCCAGCGCCGGCCCGGCGGTGAGAAGCGTGAACAAGAATGCTGATAGCCGCATCGGCCGATCCTCCTGATTTGATGCGCACAGAAGGTTGCCGACGGTGGATACGTCGAGTTGCCAAAGACAGCCCCGGATTTGGCTCTCGGATTGAGTCGGCCGCACCGGGATCGTTTCAGCCCCTTCTGGGGACAACCATCATTGCCTATTGGCTTAGAGGGTCGCAGGATATGCGTCAACGCTGACGGCGACGGGGAATGTCCTATTGCCGTCAGATCAGAATTTGAGCCTGACAGAAGACGAAATTAATGTATGCGTTGATTGTCGAATCCGCACTCGGCCGGTTGAATGTGCGGGGGTGCAGGAAGCTGTCGGCATGATGCGACAGAATCGGAAAGGCTGAAAAATGCTGTTGGGATGTATAGGCGACGATTTTACCGGGTCGAGCGATCTGGCCAATACACTGGCCAAAGGCGGCATGCGAACCGTGCAGTATAGCGGGGTACCCGCCGGGTCAGCCGGTTCAGATGTAGATGCCGGCGTGGTTGCCTTGAAAACACGCTCTGTTCCGATGGACGATGCCGTGGCCCAGTCGGTGGCCGCGCTCGAATGGTTGCAAGCCCAGGGCTGTCGGCAGTTCCTGTTCAAATATTGCTCGACATTTGATTCAACAAAGGAGGGCAATATCGGGCCGGTCGCCGACGCTCTTGCCGACCGGCTCGATACCGATTGTGTGATCGTCTGTCCGGTTTTTCCGGCGACAGGGCGCACGCTCTACCTCGGACATCTTTTCGTCGGCGACAAACTCCTTTCTCAATCGGGAATGGAGAACCATCCGCTGACGCCGATGACCGATCCCGATATTCGCCGCTGGTTGCAGTATCAGACCGAATCCGATGTCGGACATATACCCATCGCGACTGTCGATGCCGGATCAGATGCCGTGGCCGCAGCCTTGAGAGAAGAAGCTGCTTCGGGACGGCGGATGATTGTGGTTGATGCGACGCTTGATCAGGATCTGATGACGATCGGCGCAGCCGCTGCCGATCTCAAACTGATTACCGGTGGCTCGGGCATTGCGCTGGGATTGCCGGAAAATTTCCGGCGGAACGGGCTGATCGGCGACGACCAAAGCAGTTGGGAGGGCGAACCCGGCCCTGTTGTTGTTCTTTCCGGGAGCTGTTCAATTGCGACCCGAGACCAGGTGGCGCGTTATGTCCAGGAGCATCCGCATCTTGAGGTCACTGCCGACGCCGTCATGCATGGCCGCCTGACCGGCCAGTCGGTCGCATCATTCCTGCTGGATCACGAGGACGAGGCGCCGATTGCCTTCTCATCTGCTGATCCGGATATCGTCGCGAAAGCACAGGAAACCTTCGGCCGGGAATCGCTCGCTGAAGCATTGGAGGGGCTCTTCGCCGAAGTGGCGCGGGAGGTGACAGATGCAGGCGTCAGCCGTCTCATAATAGCCGGCGGCGAGACGTCTGGTGCGGTGGTCAGCGGTCTTTCGGTAGGCGCGCTTGAAATCGGGCCTGAGATCGACCCGGGCGTGCCTGCGCTCCGGGTTGTCGGCAGGGACCTCGTTCTTGCGCTGAAATCCGGCAATTTCGGCGCAGATGACTTCTTTGTTAAGGCCGCTGGTGTCTTAAAGGGCAAAGCATGAGCGAAAGCGCCAAACTCAGGGAGAAGATCTGCCGACTGGCCGCGTCGATCTTCGACCGCGGCATGACTTCCGGTTCCTCCGGGAACATTTCCGCTCGGCTTGGCGACGGCAATCTCCTGGTGACGCCGACGGGTTCATCATTTGGAGCGCTCGATCCTGCCTCCCTGTCGCTGATCGCTCCGGACGGCAGGCTCCTTTCAGGTGATCCGCCGACCAAGGAGATGCCCCTCCATTCCGCATTTTACGATACACGCGATTCGTGCGGCGGAATCGTTCATCTGCATTCCAGCCATTCCGTCGCCCTGTCGATGCTTCCGGACACCGATGCGGACAATGTGCTACCGCCGTTGACAGCGTATCCGATCATGCGGCTGGGAAAGGTCAAGCTCCTGCCCTATTTCCGGCCTGGCGACCCGGCCATGGGTGAGGCGGTCCGGGCACTCGGTGGCAAGCGTTCGGCCGTTCTCCTGGCCAATCACGGACCGGTGGTCGCCGGCACCGATCTGGATGCGGCATTTTATGCCATGGAGGAATTGGAGGAAGGCGCCAAACTGGCTCTCATGACGCGCGGGTCGAATCCGCGAATGCTGACCGAAAGCCAGATTGAGGATCTGGTCAGGACGTTCAATGTGGAGTGGGAGTAATGTTGAAGTTTTCGGCCAATATTGGCTTCCTTTGGACGGATCTGCCGCATGTGGACCGTATCCTGGCCGCCAAGAAGGCCGGCTTCGATGCAGTGGAATGCCATTTTCCGTATAACGAACCGGCGCGTGAAATTAAAGCGGCGCTCGAGGCGACAGGCTTGCCGATGCTGACCGTCAATACTGTTCGCGGCAACTTTGACGCCGGAGATTTCGGTCTGGCGGCTCTTCCCGATCGCGTTGCTGAGGCGCGCGATGCCATCGACCAGGCCGTCGCCTATGCTGAGGCGATTGGCGCGGCAAATGTCCACGTCATGGCTGGCAAGCCGATCGAGGGCCAGGATAAGGCCGCGTACGGTATATTCCTTGAGAACCTGTCCTATGCCTGCAGCATCGCTTCGCCACATGGGATCGATATTCTGATCGAACCGATAAACGGGACCGACGTTTCCGGTTACTTCGTACAATATGCCGGGTTTGCCAGCGATATCATCCGCGCTGTGGGAAGCCCGAACCTGAAGATCATGTTCGATTGCTATCACATCCAGATGATGCAGGGTTCGCTGACGCGGTGGATTGAACATCTGCTCCCGCAGATCGGACATATCCAGATCGCCGCTGTACCGACCCGGGCTGAACCCGACGAAGGGGAAGTCGCCTATGACAGGCTGCTGCAATCGATCGCGAAGCTGGGTTACCACGGTTACATCGGCGCGGAATATATGCCCCGGGGTACCGTCGACGAAGGCCTTGGCTGGCTGGAAGACTTCCGGTCCAAGCTGAGCTGACTTTGTGCTCTAACGGTCCCTTATCCAGCCGTCCTCAAAGACAAGCCGGTCCATTCCGGTAAAGCGCCGGTGTCGGTCGAGTTCCGCATCGATAGCTCGCATACGCCCCTTTGAGGCGCGCACGCCCGGTTCAAGCCAAAGGCCTGTGACACTGAGATCGCCCGTTTGGCGGCGGCAGATCATGTCGACCCTTCCGATCAGCCTGTCGCTTTCCAAAAGCGGGAAAACGTAATAGCCGTAACGGCGTTTGGCCGCAGGGACGAATATCTCGATCCTGTAATGAAAGCCGAACAGGCGCTCGGCCCGATTGCGGTCGCGCAGCAGCGGATCAAACGGTGAAAGCAGCCTGACACGGCCCGGCGGTTCCGGAATGTCCGCGCACTTATCGACGATGTCGGGCCGGATAAAAACACGCCGCGGCTTACCCGTTTCGGTTCCAATATCGGCTTCAATGATCGTCCTGCCGTTTTCCGCGATGCACCACGCCTTTGCCTCGGCTGGGGTGATCAGATCCCAGAATGCGGCGATTTCGCCCGACGTTGCAAAACCGAGCCGGTCGAGCGCGCTGCTGCAGGCCCAGTCAACGAACATTTCGTGTGACACTTCCGGTTCATAGTGGCAGGCCGGAATCACCCGCTCGCTGAGATCGTAAACCTTCTGAAACGATTGGCGGCGGCAAACGGCCAGATCGCCCGTCCGCCAGAGGAACTCCAGCGCCGTCTTGGACGGATGCCAGTTCCACCAGCCCTGATTTGGCTGCTCGCCTTTGTCAGGTTGTTCATCAGCTTGGTGATCTGATGCCATATCGCGTGACATGATTGGACCGTGATCGGCAATGCGTTCCAGGATCTTCGCGAACCGTCCTTCATAGCCTTCCTTGCGCCATTTCTGCCAGCGTTCCCGAAGCGCTTTCCGTTCGCGATCGAAGCGGTGACGCCAGTACGGATAATACCGGACCGGTATGACGGATGCGTCATGAGTCCAGTTTTCAAACAGCATCCGCTCCTTTTCCAGGAGGTGTTTCAGATCCTCTTGGCGGTAGGTCTGGTTGCGGGAAAAGAGGATCATGTGATGGGCCCGCTCAACGGTGGAAACGGAATCCACCTGGACGAAACCCATCTTGTCGATCAGATTGGCAAGTCCCTCGCGCCCGAGCTTTGGCGTCGGCGGTGCACTGAGCCCCTGCCGTTCCAGAAATAGCCGCCTCGACGTCCTGTTATCGATGAACGGGATCATTGATCCGGTTTAGCGGCCCGTCGCAGCTGCTGCAATCGTGCTTCACTCTATTTGTCGGCGTCCGGCAATTCGGGCGAATGATCGAAGGATCCGCCTCCGAAGGCACGAATGGCGAAGAAGACGATCGAGACAATGCCCCAGCTCAATCCGACGACGACACCGAAGTCGAGCATCCCTCGCCACGGCTGGCTGAGTTGCTGGAACAGAATGATGAACCCGATGATCATGATCGTCAGGACGTAGGTCGAAACGAGCCGTCTGCGGGTCGTGGTGAAATACCCCATGACGAACAAGGGTGCCAGGATCACCCTGAGCGGAGTCGGTTCGTTGATCAGATGGCGCGCGCGGGCAACGACCCGCGGCGAGTAACCTTTCTGGAAGCCGCGATAGCCCTCGGCGTGGGCCATGAACAGGGTGTTGACGATGAGCAGGGTCCAATGCCGCCAGTCCAGTTCCAGGGCGAAACCGGCTATCGTCATTCCCATCAGCCGGTAAACAGCATAGGCCAACAACGCGGTCACACCGGCGAGGCCCCAGGCCGCGCCAAGCACACCGACCAGCGACACTTCCTGCGCAATATTTTCAGATTGTGTTGCCTCAACGGTATCTTCAGACATGTTGCCCGCCGTTGATGTGCACTTCCGTTCCGGTGACATAGCTTGCCTGCGACGTGCACAGGAAGTAGATCGTGCGCGCTACCTCCTCCGGTGTTCCAAGCCGGCGAAGCGGGATCTGTTCCGTCATCTGTTCGGCCCCCGCAGAAAGGATCGGCGTATCAATTTCACCTGGAGCAATCGCATTGACACGGATCCCGAGCGGCCCGAAATCTGCTGCCATTTCGCGGGTCAGCGCGGCCAGCGCGGCTTTTGAGGTTGCGTAGGCCGTGCCGGCAAAGGGATGAACGCGGCCGCCGGCAATTGACGTCACATTGAGGATGGCGCCCCGGGCCGCTTTCAACTCGTTCACAAGGCCGCGCGCCAGCATGATCGGTGCGAAGAAATTCACCTGGAACACATCATGCCAGGTGTCCATGGGTGTATGAATCGCGTCGAGGCGTTGATCGTCCGCGCCTTTTGGGGAAATCCCGGCATTATTGACGAGCGCATGGACCATGCCGTCGGATAATCGGTTCTTAAGTTCCTCAAGGCCGCGTTGCAGATCCCGCGCGTTTGCAAGGTCGATCTGCAGGTGGTCTTCCGGCCCTGCTTCCCACGGACAGTTTTCCGGGAAGGGGTGACGCGAACAGGTGATGACCCGCCACCCAGCGGCAGAAAACTGCTTCACGGTGGCATGGCCGATGCCGCGGCTGGCGCCGGTCAGGACAAGAGTTTTTGTCGGTTCGTCGGACATAGACAATATTTAGCGCTTTTTCTGGTGATCTGACCAGACGCGTAACATCGGGCATTTTGATGCGGGTTCAATTGACGGAGATCAGGCAATCGCCCGGAACCTATCGGAAACACCTGGGCTGACCGTCATGATGCCAGAACGGCACTGTCAGACTCGGGTCACATGGACACGGAACTATCCGCCCCTTAATATTCGCACGGCTGGAAAAAGGGTTAAAAAATGCCTCCAGATCGCGTCAGACGCAGACTTGCCGCTGTCATGGCAGCGGATGTCGTCGGTTATTCGCGGCTCATGGCCGCTGACGAAGCCGGGACACTTGCAGCGTTGATCGAAATGCGGAAGGCTGTTGTTGACCCTGCGATTGCCGATCATGACGGTCGGATCGTCAAGCTCATGGGTGACGGGGCGCTCATTGAATTTTCCAGCGCAGTCGATGCGGTCGAATGCGCCATCAGAATCCAGAACGCCATTGTGGATCGCAATCAGGACGTACCGGAAGAGCGGGTAATCCGTCTTCGTGTCGGTATCAACCTCGGCGACATTATCGTCCAGGAGGGTGACATTTACGGGGACGGCGTCAATGTCGCGGCCCGGCTCGAAGAGGTCGCCGACGCGGGTAGTATCTGCGTCTCCGGAACAGTTTTCGACCAGGTTCAAGGAAAGATCGATGCCGGGTTTGAGGATCTCGGTATGCAGGAGGTCAAGAACATTGCCCAGCCGGTTCGGGTCTATCGTGTGAGTACGACGCTTGTCGATCCATTGCCCGCGGAGCCAGTGAGCGTGTCTGACAAGCCATCGCTCGCAGTATTGCCGCTCGATGAGCTTTCCGGCGACAAGGAACAGCAATTCTTCTGCGACGCTGTCGCTGAGGACCTGACGACGGCTTTGTCCCGGTTCGACTGGCTTTTTGTTGCGGCGCGAAATGCTGCCTTCGGCTATCGTGGAGAAGCAATCGACATAAAGCGGGTCGGCCGCGAACTTGGAGTGCGTTACGCTCTGGAGGGAAGCGTCCGGCGGATCGGTAAAAAGGTCCGCATTAACGTTCAGCTCGTTGACGCTGAGAGCCTGGGCCATGTCTGGGCCGAACGGATCGACCGCGAGATCGACGATCTGTTCGAATTACAAGACGAATTTGTTGCCCGGATCGCTTCGACCGCGGCGCCTGAAATCATCCAGGCCGAGATCGGGCGTATCGCGCGCAAGGCACCGGAGACCTTTGGACCATGGGACCATTATCTGCGTGCCGTCGACCATTACTACGCGATGACGGCCGATGATATCGAGGCCGCAGTTCAGCATCTTGAGGAGGCAATAAAGGTCGATCCTCAATTCGCTGCTGCTTATGGACTAAGGAGCCTTTGTGAAACGCACGCTGCGTCACGGGGCTGGCATCGTCCGGTAAAAAAGGCATACCAGATCGCGGAACGCTTTGCCGATCTGGCTGTGAGGCTTTCGCCGACAAGCCCGGAGACGAATGAGGCGCATGCTTTCGTGCTTTTGTGCACCGGTCGCGCGGAGGAGGCCGCAATTGTCGCTCAGCGCTCGGTAGAGCTAAATCCTTATTTTGCACGCGCCTACGCGGTATTGGGCCATGCACTCGTTCATTCCGGCGATCCGGAGGGATCGCTTGCCGCCTGCCAGAAAGGACTGCGCAGCACATCCCGCGATCAGCGCGGGAGTTGGCTCTACGATGCGATTGGTCATGCCTATTTCTTCCTCAATGAATATGAAAAGGCTATCGACGTCTCCCATCGCGCGCTCCATCACGATCCTTCGCTGTTTGGCGCAATGGTCACACTGGCGTGCGCCAATGCACAGCTCGGCCAGCAGGAGGAAGCACGGAAGGCGATTGACCGGTTGATTGCATACATTCCGGGGTTCACTTTGACGGCCGTCAGAAAGAACCCGATGTTCTCAGACCCCGCCTTCGCTGACAAGCTTATGGAGAGCCTTCGCCTCGCCGGGCTGCCGGAATGACCAATTGGCAAAATCGGTGAACTGAACGCTTTGCAACGTTTTACACACTGGTCTAATTTTTCAGGTGTTGGACGAATAAAAGGCCGACTGATCCCTTCTTGGATGTTTGTCGTATTGGTCATAATGTGCCAAATCGGCTTTTCTTTCCTCATTTGCCCTCATAAAAGCTATTAGAGAAGATTACCGGCCGGATATGCAGGCGTGTTTCAATCAATTGATTTCTGCTATTCGGCTTGATGAGTTCCTGGGAGGGGTAAACCGGTGAACACCGTTTCGGAACGATCAACTGGACCTGCAACGGGAAGGCGTGACCCGGGCAACGCTGCTGCAATGCAGAAACTTTCGTCAATACGCGACGAGGTGGATGCGTGCCTGGAGCAACTTGTTCCCGCGCAGGCGGCACAGCCCACCAATCTTCATGATGTCATGCGCTACAGCCTGTTGAGCGGCGGCAAACGCGTGCGCGCAATACTCTGTATTCTGGTCAGTGAGGCTGCCGGAAATCAGGGTCGTTCGTTCGCTCTGCAAGCCGGCTGCGCCATAGAAATGGTCCACGCCGCGTCGTTAATCCTTGATGACCTGCCGTGCATGGATGCCGCCAGCACACGTCGCGGCCAGCCGGCGGCCCACAAGGTCTACGGTGTAGCATCGTCAATACTGGCCTCGATCGGCCTGCTCAATCGTGCTTACGAGGTTATCGCAGAGTTTCCGGTCGCAAATGAACAGCTGAGATGCGATGCGGTCTGTGCGCTGACGCAAGCTGTCGGAACCGAAGGCATGATCACAGGGCAGGATATCGATCTGCACGGCCGTGAATCGTTTTCCGATATCGCGAAGATTGAACACCTGAACTGGCTGAAGACCGGTGTCCTTTTCAGCTCGGCTGCTGAAATCGGGGCCATCGCGGCAGAGCTTGATGCCAGAAGCGCGGACGCGACCAAGAGATTTTCCAAGCATGTCGGTCTCGCGTTTCAAACGGCCGATGACCTGATTGACCAGCACGGTACCTTACAGAGCGCCGGGAAGGATGTGCACCAGGATACGCTGAAGCCAACCCTGGTCTCGCTGAAAGGCGCAAACGGTGCCCGCAATTCGTGCCAGGAACATCTTGCCCTGGCCCGTGAAGCGCTGGAGGAAAGCGGTCTGGACGGCGCCATGCTGAACACGTTCGTCGACATCATCTTTGCAAGTCACGTCAATAATTGACGGGGATCAAATTTGACGGCCTCCTTCCGCATTCATGAGCCCGTGCTCGGCGTTAACGCTCTGCATGTCGGATACGGTGAACGTCAGGTTCTGAAAGGTCTGTCGCTCAATCTTCGCGCCGGCGAGATCTTTGGGCTGCTCGGACCCAATGGCGCCGGAAAAACGACACTGATCCGATCCGTGTGCAACCGGGTTCATATTGCATCCGGTACGATTTCGGTTGCAGGCAGACCGGTCACGGACCGTCGGACGCTTCACAAGATTGGCCTCGTGCCTCAGGAGATCGCGCTTTATCAACATTTGACCGCGAGAGAGAACCTGAAAACCTTTGCGCGCCTCAACGGCGTTCCAAGGAAACAGGCGCCGGCAAGAATTGATTATGCCATTGAAGCGGCAAAACTTTCCAAGCAAGTCGATGATCCTGTCCACTCGCTGTCCGGCGGGTGGAAAAGACGGGTGAATATTGCCGCGGCAATTCTGCACCGCCCCGCTTTGTTAATTCTCGATGAACCAACAGTCGGCGTCGATATTGAGGCCAGGAACACCCTGCACAAGGTCATCAAAACCCTGCGCGATAAGGGCATGGCAGTTCTTCTGGCGACACACGACATGGATCAGGCGGAGACACTCTGCGGTTCCGTCGGTTTTCTCCGCGGCGGCGTCCTGTCGCCTGCCGGTAAACCGTCGAAGTTGCTGAAGACTGCATTCAAGGGACAGGACGAGGTCCTCCTTCGGCTTCGCGAATTGGCGACACCGAAGGTATCAGAAATTTTTTCCCGGTTAGGGTTTGTCGGTGACGCGAATAGCCTGGAACGGCGACGTCTTTTCCAGGTGACACCGGCAGAACAGGCTCGTCTGGCGAGGACTTTGCAGGATGAGCGGTTTGGTATCCGCGAAGTCCGTTTTCGTAAGCCCGGGCTGGAATCACTGTTCCTTTTCCTGAAGGAACCGGAAATCGAACAATGATCGTCGCATTGCTGAGAGTCATGATACTCGGATTGGTTCGCGACAGGGGCGCGCTGGCCATGGTTTTCGTGCTGCCGCCGCTGATCTTCATGATATTCGCGTCGATCTTCTCCAGCATGACCGGCGACGGAATGCGCCTCAAGATTGCCGTTCTTGATCAGGTCAATTCGACGGATTCGGCTCGCCTGGTTTCAGCGCTTGAGGGCGAACCCACGTTGAGGATCGACGATCGTCCGATCACTGATGAAACCGGTCTTCGAAATGCTGTCATGCGCGGGGATGTCGATGTGGGGCTGACGATCCGCGGCGATCTGGGCTCTGACGACCCGCCAATCCTGATCTTCGGGCACGGGGGGCGGGAAATGGCGGGTTCGATCCTTGCAGGACACGTTCAGAGGCTTGTCGCCCAGAAGCTTCCGGACGTCAATCTTGGCCGCATGGCGCCGGAAATAGAAACGCTCGCCGGTGGATTCACCCCTCAGCAGGACGCGGCACTGTCGAACGCGCTGAGCGTGATGGGTGAGAGTACCGAAAGCGCAAGTCGCGACGAGGAGGCCGGTGCCACGCTCGTTTCTGTCGAAACACTTGTACCGGACGGAGTTGATACGGCCGTCAGTTACTATGCCGGGGCAATAGCGGTGCTGTTCCTTCTCCTGTCCGCCTTGCACGGTGCGGCGACGCTCATTGAGGAGCGCGCGTCCGGAATTGTCGACAGGTTGGCGATCAGCCGGGCTGGAATCGACCTTGTGGTCGTGAGCAAGTTCCTTTTTCTGCTCCTGCAGGGCGTGTTCCAGGTCGGGCTCATCTTTTTCATTGCCCGTCTGATCTACAATGTGGATATATCGGAGAAATTTGGTCTCTGGATTCTCGTCACAGTTTCGGCATCGGCGGCCGCGGCCGGACTCGGCATGACCATCGCTGCAGCGTGTTCGACAAAACAGCAAGCCAACACGATCTCCGGCTTTTTCGTCCTCGTCATTTCAGCAATCGGCGGTTCGATGGTCCCCCGCTTCATGATGCCGCCTTGGTTACAGGATCTGGGGTGGTATACTCCCAATGCCTGGGCGATCGAGGCATATCAGGGTCTTTTGTGGCGCGGGGCGGATTTGAACTCGCTAGCGCCCTCAATCTGGCCTTTGGTTGTGCTGGCATGCCTCGGTCTCGGTGCCGCTGTCGCCTTGTCGCGGTATCGTCTGCGGTCTGGATGATCATGATCCTGAACCCGCCGGTGCCTGAGTGGCTTGACGAATGGATGTAAAAGCCCATTTCGGCATCACGGAAGGAAAATTGACATGGGCGCATGGCTCATACCTCTTGCGATCGTTGTCGCGACAGTTGCATTCATGGAATTCTTTGCCTGGTGGGCGCACAAGTACATCATGCATGGATGGGGATGGGCATGGCACAAATCCCACCATGAGCCCCATGATGACAAGCTTGAAAAAAACGATCTTTACGTTCTGGTTTTCGCCTGCCTATCGGTCTTGATGTTCTGGGTCGGCGCAAATTACTGGGCGCCGCTCTTCTGGATCGCTGCGGGGACGACAGCCTATGGCGTGCTCTATTTCATGGCCCATGACGGGCTGGTCCACAAACGCTGGCCCTTTCGGTATGTGCCAAAGCGTGGTTATCTCAAACGCCTCTACCAGGCCCACCGGCTCCATCATGCCGTCAAGGGCAAGGATGGATGCGTCTCTTTCGGCTTCATCTGGGCGCCTCCCGTCCATGTTCTGAAAGACGAACTGCGACGAAATCGAGAGGCGCTGGACCTGCAAATGTATGAGAGCGAGGATGACGCGCTGAAAGCGTCGACCTGAGCATCTGCTCTACGCTCTCGGCCGGTCATAAAGCCCTTTGCGATCTGATCCGTCTCCGGCCTTGGCGAACCGGGTTGCTGCAACGTCCTTTAGCGACAGGAACAGGAGCCAGGTCTTGCGCGCCTTTGATGTTGAAACCCGATTTTCCCACGCCCCCGGCCCTTCCGTTCTGAGCTTTGTCCCGATATCGCGGTAGACACGCCGAGCTGCCGCAATAGCCCAGGCAGAGCGCCAGGGCAGTTCGGAAAGGCCCCGGTATGCCGATTGATAGTGCGGTTCGGCCACATCAAGCAGACGAACCGCCAAGGCGTGAAGCTGTGGCCATTGACGCTGGTCTGACGGGTCAACTTCGGAAAGACCGGACTCTTCCAGCCAGCTCAGCGGTACATAGGTGCGGCCCGCCTTGGCATCATCGATGACATCGCGGGCGATATTCGTCAGTTGAAATGCAATTCCAAGGTCGCTTGCCCGGTCGAGAGTGCGCGCGTCCCGGGCGCCCATGATCATCGACATCATGACGCCGACGACGCCGGCAACGTGGTAACAATAATCGAGGGTTTCATCGAGATGGTGGTAAGCACGCTCTTCAACGTCCATTTCAAAGCCGTTGATGAGTTCCATCGGATGGCGATGTGGCAGTCGGTGCTTTTCGACAACGACGCGCAGTGCGTCAAACGCACTCCCGCAGTCTGTTTCCCCATTGAGTACGGCCTCGGTCCGGCGCCGAAGATCCTCAAGGCGTTCGCGTTGCCCCTGCCTGAAATCCGATCGCTGATCATGACCTGCAATCTGTCCGTCGATCAGATCGTCGGCATGGCGACACCAGGCGTAGAACATGATCGCGTCGGCCCGGATCTCAGACGGGAAGAGTTGCGCCGCCGCCGAAAAACTTTTCGACCCGCGTGCAATGGAGTCCTGGCTCTGGCGAAGGAGATCAGACGTGGCGACCGCGGTCATCGGCCCACCTGGTCGGCGTTCATCGGATTCACTTTCGCTGATTCAAGCATCAGTCCGGCTGTTGCCTTCGCCGACCCGACCACACCGGGGACGCCTGCGCCCGGATGGGTACCGGCTCCGACAAGATAAAGATTGGGGATCTTGTCATCGCGGTTGTGTGGTCTGAACCATGCGCTTTGTGTCAGTATCGGTTCAACTGAAAAGGCCGAACCCAGATGCGCGTTCAGTTCATCGCGAAAATCGAAGGGC
>CAJHYR010000548.1_pt1 | contig 30039 bp, 33 predicted proteins | sample 9198791 | NCBI WGS metagenome assembly CAJHYR01 (sample SAMEA7708372, study PRJEB35096) | sediment metagenome | biome: marine neritic benthic zone biome [ENVO:01000025]; feature: sediment [ENVO:00002007]; material: shallow marine sediment [ENVO:03000034] sea grass bed [ENVO_01000059] ... | reverse complement strand
AAGCGGACTCCTATCTCGGACGGCGCAGACGGCCAAAGGCCACACTTGGTCAGTCCCTGTAAGGATAGGCGCTGAACAGTTCCGGTTTGAAATTGAGCCCGTGGCCCGGCCGGTCCGGCGGGATCATGATGCCGTTTTCCGGCACGATCGGCTCGGTCCACAGATGATCGTACCAACCCATATATTCCAGCCAGGCGGCGTTCGGAATCGAGGCGTTGAGATGGATGCTCAATTCCGGGAAGAGGTGTGGGGCGATCGACAGTCCGGCCTTGTCCGCGTGGCCGGCGATCACCCGCATCTCCGTGTAGCCGCCGCGCATGATGTCCGGCTGGAGAACCGGCACCTTGGCGCTCTCAAAGAACGGCTTGAGATCATGGTGGGTGAAGTTGTTTTCGCCGCCGGCCAGCGGCGTTTCGATGGCATCAGCGATCCGGTGATAGCCGTCGAAATCATCGGCCATGACCGGCTCTTCCAGCCAGCTCAGGCCGAATTCGTCGATCCGCTTGCCGACACTGATCGCCTCGTCCGCCGTCCAGCCCTGATTGACGTCGGCCATGATCTCCACATCGTCGCCCAGCGCGGCGCGCATATCGCGGACATTGGTCACATCCTCGTCGTGGGTGAAGCAATGGGCGACCTGCATCTTGATGGCGGTAAAACCGGCGGCGACGAAGCGTTCAGCCTTCTCGATCATGCCGTCATGGCCGAGACCGCGAAAGCAGCCGGACCCATAGGCCGGGAGCGGGTCCGGGTGGCCGCCCCAGAGCTGCCAGAGCGGCTTGCCTTCCGACCGGCCGACGGCATCCCAGAGGGCAATGTCGAGCGCGGACATCGCCATCACCGTGATGCCCATGCGGCCCTGGATGAAGGTTGCCTGCCACATCTTCTGCCAGAGTGCCGCCACGTTGCTCGCGTCCTCGTCGATCAAAAGGGGCTTGAGCATTTCGTGGACGCACATTTCCAGCGTCCGCATACCGCCGACGAGCGGATGAAGGTGCCCGGTCCCGACAACGCCGGAGGCTGTTTCCACTTCGACGATCAGCAGATCGATGTCGCCGACCGTCAGGAAGCCGGTCTTCGGCGGATCGGTATATGGCACGGACAGGAGGTGGGTCCGTATATCCTTGATGATCATGTCAGGGCCCATGGTCACGCATCTTTTTGACATGATAGTGGGCGGAAGATGCCGAGCGGGATGTGCGCGGAGACGATCCAGTTCGGCGCATCGACGACTTCACTGATCTGAAGGTCGGCTGCTGCGCCGCAGAGAACGTAAGCCTGATCCCAGGTCAGACCATGATTGTCGATCAGCCAGTCGACCATGTAGCGCACCGCGTTCTGCGCGTTTTCATAAAGATCCGGACCGTGGGCGGTTGTTGCGTGATAGCCATGTTCGTCCGCTTGCCATGCCCGGCTCGCGCGTGTGTATTGCAGTTCGCGAATTGCAAGGTCGCGACGAATGTCGAACTTCATGGTGACGGTCATCGGACATTCAATTCCGGTTCCGCTGACTTCGCCCTGGCCCTGGGCCGCATGGCAATCGCCGGTGGAGAAGAGAGCGCCGGGCACGAGGACCGGAAGCCAGAATGTCGTACCCGTTGTCAAATCGCGGACATCGACATTGCCTGCATTCGCCCGCGGAGGGATGGTGTTGAACCGTCCGGCTTCCTTTGGTGCGACGCCGACACAACCCGGCATCGGCGAAAATGGGATGACGATGTCGGCAACGCCGAAATGGCAATCCATGCCATCCAGCCGCCACATGTGAAAGTAGGGGGCGGTGCAATCGTCAGACAGCAATCCGAAGCCTGGCCGGTGCGCGGAGAATCCCCAGCCCTTGTGCTGCATATCGAGGATTTCCACCTGCAGCGCATCGCCCGGTTCCGCGCCATTGATGTGAACCGATCCGTTCAGCGCATGGACGCCGCTACGGTCGACATTCCTGTAGTCCTCGATTGTCGAATTTGCGTTCAACTGGCCGGTCGCATCCCGGCAGTCAAAGACCACCGTGTCGCCGGGCTCGATGGTCAGTCGCGGCTCGACAGAATTGTCCCAGAAAGGCTGGGTCACGCTGTCATCGAGATAGTGGCTTGTCATCCGCCTTGATCCTGTAAATCAGCCGGCGCCGAGCCGCTCGGCGATATGGGCCCATTCCTCCTGCGGATCAGCGCTTTTCTGCGCTTCCCCGGCATGCCGGTACCAATAAGCCGCGTTGGCGTGATCGCCTTCAATCAGATGGACGAGGGCATGAATCCAATCGTGATCCTTCTTGCCCTCCGCACTCTGGCAGATTTCATGGGCCTTGCGCCATTCCTCACCGAGCCCGAAATCGCCTTTCCTGATCCACCAGAGCGCCTGCAAGGGAGGACTCAAACCTGCGGGCGGTTCCGGCCTGTCGAATCCTCCAAGTTGTGATCCCGTCATCTGCGTTCTGGCCTCCCTGTTCGTGCATTTCGGGTTGCGATGGCGGCGCGGATTGCCGCACCAGTGCCTTGTGCCGATTTCATTGCGGAGGATAACCGCTTCCTCTAGAAATCGAGAACATTAATTTATTCGTTGGTCCGGTACGGGGGCAAAAATGAAGAGGGTTGTCGCGGTCGTCTTTTCAGTGTTTTTCGGCATTTCTGGTCTGCAGGCCTATGCACAGGACTATCCCCGGCGGGAGCCGATATCGCTGCCTGCGGATGCCAAGGCGATTCTGCTTGGACAGATGCTCGGGCATATCGTCAGCCTCGATGACATCGTCAATGCGCTCGGCGCGGGTGATTTCAAGAAGGCGGCCAAGTTCGCCAGCGACGAATTGGGAACACCCCGCTTTCAGAAAGAGCAAAGTGAAAAGGGTCCAGGCCTCGGCATCGGCGAATATCTGCCACCGGAGTTCCGCGAGATCAGCCAACGCTTTCGGTCAGCGGCTGACGATTTCGCCGCGCTTGCCGGGAATATGCCCGCTCAACCGTCGGCGGAACAGCAGCAGGCAGTCTTCGCTGGCCTCGGCAGAATTACAACCGAGTGCAAGGTTTGCCACGATTCCTATCGCATCGAGTGATGACTTGTCCGTAGTCCCTCAACGGTTCCGGAGCTGAGCGCTTCAAGCCGCATCTGTGAACAATACGGGCAATTTCACGCCGACCGGTATTCGTCGATCAGGCGCAGGACTTTCATGCCGGCCTCCTCGATCGGGCCGGAATTATCGATTTCGTGACCCTCTGCAATCGGTTTGGCATCGATCTTTGCCCGTTCGAGCCGCTTCTCGATTTCCTCCGGGGATTCCCTTCCACGCCTTTGCAGCCGTCCGCGCAGGATATCGGGTTCAACGGTCAGGTGAATGGCGAGGACGTTGCCGAATTCGCGTTCTATGTCGCCAATCGCCTTGCGGGATCCGTTGGCGATGGCGATCCCGCCTCGTTTGACATGGTCAAGCACAGCGGCGGGCAAGGCATACTGAAGCCCGTGAGCATGCCATGTGACAGCGAATCGACCCTCTGCTTCGGCTTTCAAGAATTCTTCCGGGCTCATCGTGCGATGGTCTTCAAGAGCGGCATCGGCCCGGCGCGTCACAGTTCGTCGCACGAACAGAACATCTTGCCGGTTACTCAGGCGTTCACGCAGCCAGGCCATCAGCGTGTCCTTTCCAGACCCGCTGGGCCCCACGATCAAAACCAGCTGCCCGCCGGTTTGCGCAGCGGTTACAGAACGGCGTCGCGCCGGTTCGGTCATGCCACGCGTTCACCCTCGCGCCAGACCGAGCGGACAATCGGCGGATTTTCATTGTGACGAATCCGCACAAGATCTGCCCGAAGTCCGGTATCGATGCGTCCCCTGTCATTGAGACCGACGGTTCTCGCCGGCGTTGACGTGACCATGGCAATCGCATCCGGGAGGGTCATGCCATCCGATTCAGCTGCCAGGACAAACGGCGCCTGAATCAAGCTTATCGGTACATAATCGGATGAGAGAACATCGAGCACGCCGATGTCGGCCAATTCGCGGGCGGAGACGTTGCCGGAATGGGAACCGCCGCGCACGACATTCGGCGCGCCCATCAAAACGCTCATTCCGGCATCGTGAGACGCGCGTGCAGCTTCCACACTGGTCGGAAATTCGGCAAGCCTTACGCCAAACGCAATTGCCTCTTCGACATGTTCGATTGTTGCATCGTCATGGCTCGCAATCGTGATCCCGCGTACTTTGCAGATCTCAGCAATCGCTAAGCGATGCTTGTCGGCATATTTCGCGGATTGCGCCTTGCGCTCATCGACGTAACGGTCGAATTCTTCGTCCGTGAGGCCGCGTTTGGTTTTGTAGTAGAGAATATACTGGTCCAGTTTCTGGAACTGCCGCTGGCCGGGTGCATGGTCCATCAGCGATGCAATTCTGACGCGCGTATGGTCGTTGAATTCGGCGAATTCGTTCATGACGGACGCAGTCGAAACTTCACAGCGCAGGTGAAGCATGTGTTCAGAACGGAGCCGGCCATCAGCCTGCGCCTTGGACAGCGCTTCGGCAAGCGTTCGCATTTCGCCGGGCAAGAACTGACCTTCGTTCTCAAAGCCGATCCGCAGGCAATCGAAGACCGTCGTTATACCGGATGAAGCGACCTGGGCATCATAGGCCTGGATGGCCGCCAGCATGTCCCAGCGCACGCCCGGCCGCGGTGTATAATGCGCCTCCAGATGGTCCGTGTGCAATTCGACGAGGCCGGGAATGAGATAATCGCCATCCATATCCTCGCCGGCGTTGGATGTACCGCTGTCGATATCGCTGATCTTTCCGTCGCGAATGCAAAGACTTCCGGTCACGATCTGATCGGAAAGCACCAGTTGAGCGTTTTTCAGTATTGTTTCCATTGTCAGGCCGTTACCAGATTCTCAGATGAAAGCGGACAGAACGTGCGCACTCTAAAGTCGCTGTCCGGCTGCTCCTGAACGTAGAGGCCGAGCGACTTCACCATAACCGGCCGCCGCAGGATAGAGGCGAAGTAGGTGCGCAGCAATGCCGTGACTTCGTCAGCCCGTTCATCGTCGAGTGGTCCGGTCAGGGTCATATGGAACCGGAATTCGTCGAAGACGTAAGGATATCCCCAGTCAAGGAGATAGGTCCTCTGTCTGTCGTTAAGGCGCTCCGGTTTTCGCCGAGCGATATCCGCCTCCGACAGGGGCGCCCGCATCAGTTCAAATGTTCTGACGACATCCGCCGCCAGCGCATTGAGTTCGGCAACCGGGCTTTCCGGGATCAGGGCAATGAACGAGCCGAGCCGCGCGACAACGAGCCGGGGAATTGTCAGCGGTGTCGTTACACGGCAGAAATCATGAAACATGGTTATGAGGCCGTCCTCGGTGCATCCCGCGTCAAGTCGGAAAGGCGCCTTGAGCGTTGCATGGAAACCGTACCGGCGCGGAAATGCGGATAGTTCAGAGATGTCTTCCCGGCTCAGACCCGGAACCACCGGATGTCCTACGCGTTCGTCGGTAAACACACTGCGTCCGATCCATGCGCTGGCGTGCGCGGTCAGCGGATCGTCGGATGGCGGTGAGAAATAAATTGCATAGCGCATTGGACGTTCTTTCTGCGTGAACGCTACGTATGTAAGTCGCGTGACAGTTTTGCGAAGCAGGAAATTGCCTTCGGCGCCACCGCTGACGTCATTCGCCGGACGTCTGATCGTGCCGGGTCATCATACTTGAGCAGAACGCCATATCGACGGCCCGCACTTTTCACCTGATCAGCGGTATACGGCAATTCGTGTTACGCCGCCTTTCCTGATGCAAACTGAGTTATATCAATGATCTCGTCGGCAACGGCTTCGCGAACGTCCTCATCGTGGAATATACCCAGAAGGGCCACGCCCGAAGCTTTCTTTTCGCGGATCATAGCAATTACGGCCGCCCTGTTCTTGGCGTCCAGCGAAGCAGTGGGTTCATCGAGCAGCAGGACAGGATGGTCTGTGATAAATCCGCGGGCAATGTTCACCCGCTGCTGCTCACCTCCAGAGAACGTTGCCGGCGATAACTGCCAGAGCTTTTCCGGCAGATTGAGGCGGACAAAAAGATTGCTCGCGCGATCGCGGGCGCTTGCGCGGTCTTCGCCCATTTGAACCAAAGGTTCGGCGGCCACATCGATTGCCGGAACCCGGGGAACCGCGCGCAGGAACTGACTGACATAACCGATCGTCTTGCGCCGAACGGCCAGAACGGTCCGGGGTTCCGCCGATACGATATCAACCAGATGGTCGTCATGATTGACGAGAATCTGCCCGGAGTCGGCACCATAATTGCCGTAGAGCATTTTCAGGATCGAGCTTTTACCGATGCCGGACGGGCCGGCGAGAACAGCGCAATGGCCGGCATGAAGCGAGAAATTCACATCGTCGACGACCGCGATGCGAACGCCGTCACGCAGATGCATCGTGAAGCTCTTGGACACGTTGGAGACAATCAATGGTGTGGGCATGATGGTCAGGCCTGCAGGATCGATGAAACAAGGAGCTGGGTATAGGGCTGCCGGGGATCGTCCAGGACCCGGTCGGTCAGGCCCGTTTCAATGACCCGGCCTTCCTTCATGACCATAATCCGGTTCGACAGCAACCGGGCAACCGCCAGGTCATGGGTGACGACAATGACCGCAAGACCAAGGTCTGTCACCAGGCCGCGCAACAGATCGAGCAACCTGGCCTGTACGGAAACATCAAGACCGCCGGTCGGCTCATCCATGAAGACAAGACGCGGCCCCGTAACCAGGTTCCGGGCAATCTGAAGCCGCTGACGCATTCCGCCTGAAAATGTGCGTGGCTGGTCGTCGATCCGGTCGGTTTCGATTTCGACCCGCTCCAGCCAGTCGGTCGCCGTCCCTCTGATCCGTCCATAATGGCGATCACCGACTGCCATCAGGCGCTCTCCCACGTTCGCTCCTGCGGATACCGTCATGCGCAGACCATCCGCGGGATTCTGATGGACGAATCCCCAATCGGTCCGCATCAAAAAGCGCCGCTCGGCTTCGCTGATCCGGTAAAGGTCACGCATCCGACCGTCGCGCATCAGGTATGTCACTGTTCCCGAAGTCGGTGTCAGACGGGTTGAAATACAGTCCAGCAATGTCGTTTTGCCCGACCCGGATTCGCCGACGACCGCCAGCACTTCCCCCGGCCACAATTCCAGGCTGACATCCAGACAACCGACGCGACTGCCGTAATATTTCGAAAGCCCGCTGACCTTCAGCAGTTGCCGGTCGTCTTCGCCGCTCATCTCACACGGTCCTGTTTTTCGCCGGAAAGCGGGCCCTGATGGCCTGCCGTGCGACGCTCCTCGCAATGATCCGTATCGGAACAAACGAACATGCGCCCGCCCTGATCATCCAGAATGACCTCGTCCAGATAGACATCCTCAGCTCCGCAAAGGGCGCAGGGCTTGTCGAATTTCTGAACTTCAAAGGGATGGTCTTCAAAGTCCAGACTGACGACGTCCGTGTGAGGCGGTATGGCGTAGATCCGCTTTTCCCGTCCGGCGCCGAACAATTGCAGAGCCTCCGACATGTGCATCTTGGGGTTGTCGAACTTGGGCGTCGGGGAGGGGTCCATGACATACCGCCCGTCAACCTTGATCGGGTAAGCGTAGGTCGTAGCGATATGGCCGTTAGTCGCAATGTCCTCGTAGAGTTTGACATGCATCAGGCCATATTCTTCAAGGGCATGCATTTTACGTGTTTCGGTTTCACGCGGTTCAAGGAACCGCAGGGGTTCCGGAATGGGAACCTGAAAAACCAGGACTTGCCCGGCCTTTAGCGTTGTTTCCGGTATCCGATGCCTGGTCTGGATGATCGTCGCCTCTTCGGTGCGAACGGTCGTCTTGACTTTCGCCGTACGGGCAAAGAAGGCGCGGATGGAAACCGCGTTGGTGGTGTCGTCGGCGCCCTGGTCGATGACTTTCAAGATGTCGCCGGGGCCGATAATCGACGCGGTGACCTGAACGCCGCCGGTTCCCCATCCGTAAGGCATCGGCATCTCGCGCGATGCGAAGGGCACCTGATAGCCGGGAATGGCGATTCCCTTCAGAACGGCGCGCCGGATCATCCGTTTTGTCTGTTCGTCGAGATAGGCGAAATTGTACTCCGCCAGTCCGCCGATTTCACTTTCGGTTTCCCGATTATCGGCCACGGGGATCATTCGGCGGCCTCTAGGCTGGCAGCGTCCTTCTTCGCCTGCTGGCGTCGCCCATATTCGGAGCGCATGCGCCTGACAAGGTCGAGTTCGGCCTGGAAATCGACGTAATGCGGCAGTTTCAGGTGCTCGACAAACCCTGTCGCCTGAACATTGTCGGAATGCGAAATGACAAATTCCTCGTCCTGGGACGGAGCCAGAACATCCTCGCCAAGTTCGCTCGCCCGAAGGGCCCTGTCGCAAAGGGCCATGGCCATGGCCTTCCGCTCCGACTGGCCGAAGACAAGTCCGTAACCGCGGGTGAATTGCGGCGGCGCCTTCGCCGATCCCTTGAACTGGTTGATCATCTGGCATTCCGTCACCTGGATTCGTCCAAGGGGCACGGGGAAATCGAGTTCCGCAACGTCAAGCTCGATTTCAACGAAACCGATGCGTATCTCACCGGCGAAGGGATGGTTGCGTCCATAGCCGCGTTGCGTGGAATAGCCGAGCGCCAGCAGGAACCCTTCATCTCCCCGGGACAGGGCCTGCAGCCGGGTTTCGCGGCCCATTGGAAACTCCATGGGCGTACGTGTGATATCGCCGATCTCCGTGTCCTGGGTGATTTCGCCATCGGGCTCAATGAGATCCTCCAGGGCGAGAATATCGGAAACGCGCATCACCGGCTGGCTGTCGAAGGCATCATCCGTCGCCGGCTCTTCCGGCAAAGCCCCGCCTGCGAGCTCCGGGTCGAGCAGGCGGTGCGTATAGTCAAAAGTCGGTCCGAGCATCTGTCCGCCCGGCAGGTCCTTGTAGGTCGCGGAGATCCTGCGTTCGATCAGCATATCGCCCGTTTCGACGGGCCGGGCGTAGCCGAAGCGGGGCAGGGTCGTTCGGTAGGCACGCAGCAGGAAAACAGCTTCGATCAAATCGCCGCGCGCCTGTTTGACCGCAAGCGCGGCGAGCTCGCGATCGTACAGCGAGCCCTCGCTCATGACCCGGTCCACGGCCAGCGCCAGCTGGCCCGCGATTTGCGCCAGCGTCAGTGCCGGTACCGAACGGTCGCCCCGGCGCCTGTCCGCAAGGAGCCTGTGGGCGTTCTTTATGGCGGTTTCACCGCCTTTGACTGCAACATACATGGGCTAGGCCTCTGAAAGTAATTTGACGCGCGTCGTGCGCGGAAGGCAGGCCAGTGAATCGGGCGCAGCCAGGATGAGGTCCACACCGCGCGGGAACCGGGAACCGTTTGCGGCCCAGCCTTCACAGAACTGGGCCGGAAGCGGCGCGGGTGCCAGTGTCGCGATATCGGCGATGCCGGGCCCGGAAAGGCTCAGTGTTTCGCCCTCCGTCAGCGTCTCGATCTGGAGGATGAGGGTGGTCGAGCGATCCGGATATTCCTGCGAACCCTGTGCGAACGATTCAAAGGCCGGCAATTGCTCCGGCTGGCTGACGATTGCGAACTGGGCGAGGCTGGCCTCCTCCTCAAATCGCGCTCCAGTCTGAAAGGCGAGCCAGCTCCTGACTGAGGAAGCACCGGCAAGGGCCTTATCAAGCCATAACGGGGTGTCGCCATCGGCGAGGGTGCAGACAATGGCTGCAGCCGATGCGGACAGCTTGGCCGGCGGGTCGACATGTCGTTCAAGCAGTTCAATAACGCCCGGCTGAGCCATGGCATTCATGACCGACCGGAATACGGTCTGCGATTCCAGAACCGGATCCTGAAATCCGCCCTCGATCCTGGTTTCCGGTCGGAGCATCAATCTTCTCCGCGAACCATGGTGAAGAAATTGACTTTCGTGGCAGCCGTTTCTGCCATTCTGCGTTCATCCGCGGCCTTGCGGCCCGCTTGCAACGGACCGATCAGCTCCGTGTCGACCTTTTCGGCCAAATCCGGATCCTGAGCTAATGCATCGATAATCGCCGCCAGACGGACCTTTGTCCTGTCTCGCCCGAGGATTACCGAGTGGCCGATGGTCCCGTTTTCCAGCCGGACGGTCGCTCTTGTTGCGGTCGCCTCGCCGAAATTGAACGGCGAACCGCCGCCGCCAATGCGGCCGCGTAGCGCGACAAGACCGGTTTCCGGTCCGCGGACGAAGGTACATTCCGGGTCAATGCCCAACGTTCCCCAAAGGCGCTTGAGCTCGTCACTATCGGAATCGGCGAGCACCGACATGCGGTTTTTCCGGGCTGCATTATCCATACGATTCGTCCTGGTGGAATTGGTGATTAGATTGTCTATTGATTTAGACAAATAGACATATTATCTGAGATATATACCAGCAATGACGGCAATGTGACAACCGACGGGATTCAATGAACCAGACAGGCATTCAGAGGCGAACAGGTATTGCCCTGTGGCGGCAGATTGCCGATGCCATCAGGACAGGGATCGGCACCGGGCTTGCGGATGAAAACGGCAAGCTTCCGCCGGAAACGGACCTAGCGGCCCGGTTTGGCGTCAATCGCCATACCGTTCGTGCTGCGATTGCTACGCTTGAACACGAACAGGTTCTGCGGGCCGAACAGGGCAAGGGCACATTCGTCGTCAGCCGGCGCAGATATGCCTATCCGATCAGCAAGCGTACCCGGTTTTCGGCGGGGTTGTCCGGTCAGGCCCGGAATATCACCGGCCATCTCCTGAAAGCGGAACGTGAATCTGCGTCGCCAGAAATTGCCGAAAGGCTCGGGCTTCAGCCGGGCGCCGAGCTCGTGCGGCTGGAATCGCTCGGGTCAGCGGACGGGTTGCCAGTATCGCGGGCGACATCATGGTTCGATGCCGGTCCTTACGGCGGTATCGGTGAGCTTGTGGAGGAAACGGGTTCGGTCACAAAGGCATTGATCAGACTTGGCGTCGATGACTATCTGCGGCAATCAACCAGCATTGAAGCAACGCATGCTGACGATCAGGATGCCGCGGACCTGCAGCTTTCCCCCGGCGCCATCGTCATTGTCGCACGGGCGGTCAATGTCCTTACCGACAGCACGCCGATTCAGTTTTCCAGGACACGATTTGCGGCCGACAGGGTAGAACTCAGGGTCGATTATTAGCGTAAATCCAGTAGCCACGATTGCCTCTGACGTTGGGTTTCAAAGCTCTCAGACGTTTGACGGTTCGATGTCGGTATTGCGACATGCACAGCCTTCGGAGCTTGACGCCAGGCCCCATAACCAATCGGATTTGTTACCGGGTTCTTTCCTTTTTCATTCAAGCTTGAACAATGTCTGGTCGTTCGGATTTATCCGATTTCAACGATTGTTCGCGATAACCGCCATGTGAGAAGAAAGCCGCGCAGACGTTCGCGCGGCCTGCCTCGGGGAGCAATTTTCATGGCGATGAGACAACCTGAATTGCCGGCAACTGGAAAGTCCGGCACGAGACGCTCAATCATCCTCGCAGCAGCGATGGTTTTGTCACTTGGCGGCTGCTTCGGAGAAACGGTAATCGACACGCGCAGCGGTAGCGCATTCAAAGACTCCGTCGACCTTATCAGCGAAGAGCTGTCACCGGCGGAGCGCAAGAAGTTCCACGCTGCGATCAAGACCCTTACTGAAGGCCACTTGAGCGACGGGCGCAGTTTGGACGAGGTCGCCGAGATTCTCGGACCAAAAATCGGCGGCAAAACGGCTACCGACGCAATTGCCGCAGCGGATGCCCAGATCGCGGAAGAAGAACGGCGGGCTGCGGAGCTCAAGCGACAGCAGGAATTGAAATCGCTTGAAGCGAAAATCAGCGAATATACTGCCGAGATCAGCCGGCTTGAAACCGTCATTGTCGAGCAGGCAGAACGGGCGAAAATCGTTCGTGTAAAGTTCGATCTGTTCGGCGCACGATACTTCTGGCGTGAATCCAACGCAGAAAACTATCCGCTGATCGATATCGAAATAGCCAATCTACACGATCAACCGATCCGGACTGTGGTCATCAAGGCCCGCCTCAGCGAGCCAGGCGGCAAGTCGCTCGTTGAAGGGAAGCTACGCTACGAATTCCGGTCAAACCTCAAACCCGGAACCCGGACCAAGATGCGGTTCGAACCGGACATTTTCGGACCCTGGGGCAATGCTGCCCTTAAGGACAGAGAAGATCTTACACTGTCAGTTGAAGTGGAAAACCTGACCTATCCGAACGGCGCAGAACTTGTCCGGACGTTCGTTGTCCGGGGCGATGATCCGGTATTCAGAATTGAAACCCTGAAACGGCGTAAAACGGAAGCGCAGGCAGAACTAGAAGCCCTGCAGTCGCAAAGCGGCCAATCGTAGGGATTGCTGGAGCCTGGGTTCTAGATCTTCCAATAAAACGCGGTTTATTCGGCCGCGTTTCGTCCGCCAGACGCCTTCAGGGCCTCGATCTCTTCCATCGCGTCCTGAATCTGTTCTTCCGCATCGTCGATACCGGTTGCCGTCTCAGGTGCCCCTGCGCCGGAAGGGGGCTGCGCCGGTGGTGGTGATGCGGCGGGATCCACTGGCGGCGGCAGCCCGGCCCCTGTGCTCCGTGCACTATCCGGCTTTGAAGACGACACCGGGAGTTGAAGGATTTCAGCTTCCGTTTCGTCAGCGATCCGTTTGATTTCGTCGGCAACGCTCCGGATTTGCTGGGCCTCGGGCGTGTCGGCGGGCGGCTCCTGCGGTTCAGCCGGCGGAGGTTCTTCTACCGATGAGGCTTGTAAAAGCGACGCTTCCGCGGCCGGGACTTCGGCAGCTCCACCGCTACCGTTCACCGGCACGACGGTGGCGCTTTGACCGAACGTTTCGTCGTTTGCCTGCATCTGCAATGCATGTCTTGCAGCCCGCAGTGCCGTTCCGCTTTCTGCCAACTTGCGATCACCTTCGCGCATTTCATCGTGCAGCGTTTCCAGTCGGCCGGAGAGATCTTCGATCGCATCCTCCTTGTCATCCAGTTCAGAGTTCAGCGAATTGATCTCAATATCCTTGATTGCCGCATCAAGCCGATAGGCCGTCGCTTCATCGCCAAGCTTCCTGACTTCGCGCTCAAGACGCTGCATATCGATGGCATGGCGCGCGCGGAGTTCGTCGCGTTCGGTCTCGAATTCCTGGCGTTTTGTCGCAAAGCGCCGTTTGACGCGTTCCTCCGCCAGCCGGCGCGTCCTGCGAGAAAGCGCAGAATACAGCGCGAGCGAAATGAGGCCGCACACGCTGAAGCCGAGTGCAAACATCATGGCAGCCTGAATCATACTTCATGCTCCGCGATTGCTGTTCTGGCAACTATAGACCGGTGAACGCGCCTAATACAGGTCCGAATCACCAATTTACCGCAAGCGTCAGAATATTCTTAAAGCATGTCAGGCGAGTCGGAATCCAGCGTATCGGAGGATGAGAGCAAGATGAAATGATATTGAATCGCTCTGCCGGAGTTTGTTTTTGTCAGGATCGAGGGTTTTGGCGAGGGCCATGACCTGAGGGTACGGTCAAGACAAAACCCGAAGGAGCTGGCAAAAAGACAACCGGCCCCCAAAAAAAATAAGGGGTTGGATGAAATCGCCAAGAAAACACCAGGCGCACTACGTCAGGTCTCTCGACCGCAGCCCCGCTACGCTCCCAAAAAACGTTTCGGAGGCCTTCCTTCCGGCCCCTTTGCTTTCTTGGCTCGATTTGATCCAACAGAGCTGGTTCAATATCATTTCATCTTGCTCTAGAACGAAAAACGCCCCCGCGACAGATTGCGGGGGCGCTTTGGTTTGTCTCTGAGCGACCGGTCAGAACGGGTTCCAGGTTGGGCGCTGTGTAAACTTGAGATAGCCGACATTAACGCCAAGGCGGACTCCGACGCCGGTCCGGATCGGCACGACATGCATCGTGCGGTTGGTGCCGCGGACATTGTGCCCGAGGACAGTCATGCCGAGACCGCCGACGATGTAGGCAGAGCCGTTCACACCGGCAAAGCGCCTGTAAATACCCTCTGCACGGTCAAGATCGTAAACCAGCATCATGGTCCGATTACCGTCACCTCCGACGTCCCAGCCAATGGATGGTCCCTGCCAGAAGACACGGCGCGTGCCCTCGTTCTTGGTGTAAAGGTGCCCTTCGCCGTAGCGGAGACCGCCGACAAAGGCACCGGTGGCTTCTTCGCCGACAATATAGCCGTTGGGGAGACCGAATTCAGCGATGATCCGTTCCACCAGAGTTGCCAGACTGCCGGACGTTGCTCCAAAGAAATTATGACCTGCGTCGACAACTTCGTTTGAAGAATAATTCGGATCAGGCTGATAAGCGGTCGCTACGCCGGTAGAAGAAATCTGCGCTGAAAGACCGATGAGTGCAGCGCAGCCGAATGCTGCGAACTTGCGAAGGCTGAACATGATTTGAACTCCAGATACTTCGGGTACGCCATAGAGCCGTATCCATCGCGGGTATAAGGAAGGATTAAGGTAAATTTCGCGTAAACCGCGATGCCGGATCGGCAAAAAAAGGCGTCGATAATCCGACCGTGGCCAATTGCCAGATATTGACGGGATTGTAATGCTTTGCCTTGAAGATCTTAGTGATTCGGAATCACCTCAATTGCATCAGGCGGACCAACTCATGAACCAGACAGATATCGACCCGCTAGAACTCGCTGCCCTGATCGGCAGCCGGATCTGCCACGACATAATCAGCCCGGTTGGCGCAATTGCAAACGGACTGGAGGTTCTTGAAACCGAAAAAGACGAAAGCATGCGCGAGTTCGCCATGGATCTCGTCAGGCAGAGCTCGAGCCAGGCCTCGGCCAAGCTGCAATTCGCCCGGCTGGCCTTCGGTGCCTCGGGCGGTGCCGGCGCCGAGATCGACATGGTCGATGCCGGGCGTTGTGCTGCCGGTTTTTTTGAACGCGAAAAGGCGGATCTGGAGTGGCAGGTTGCGGCGCCTATGCTTGGAAAGGCGGAGGCCAAGCTTTTGCTCAACCTGCTGATGATCGCGGCTAATGCCGCCGCTCGCGGTGGTCGTGTGATGGTGACCGCGGAACGAAATGACGATGAAACGGTCATGCGGATCGTTGTTGAGGGAGACAGGGCCAAATGCGCTCCGGGTATCCGGGAAGTCATTGCCGATGGCGAAAAGCCCGAGCCCCTGGATGCTCATTCCGTCCAGCCGCTTTATACGCAGTTGCTGGCCCGCCAGGCTGATTTGGCCGTTACTCTTTCGGAAGAGGAAAACAGGGTGGTGCTGGGTGCCCGATCTGCCACAAAACAGGCTGAGATGCCGGTAGCCGCCGCCGGCGCGGCGATCATCCGTTAAGCATAGAATTTGACGTCATCGTAACCTTCTTCTGGGACATTAGTCCCGATGGCGAACAGGGATTGCCGCCCGGTTCGCAGTGAGGAACGTGAGAAGACGATGAAGCAGTGCCTGATCATTGATGATTCAAGCTCCATCCGGAAGGTCGCCAATCGGATCCTGAAGGATTTCGGCTATGAATCGCTCGAAGCAGGCGACAGCGAAGAAGCTTTGAAGCTGTGCTCTGAGACGATGCCGGATTTCATCATCGTTGACTGGCAGATTCCTGATTCAGATTCCAACAACCTCATGAACACGATCCGCAAGCTGCCGGACGGCGATCGGCCGACGATCATTTTCTGTACGCTGGAAAATGACCCGATGCGGCTGGCCGCGGCGATCCGGCATGGCGCAAACGGCCAGTTGATGAAACCGTTCGACCGGGAAACGGTCGAGAAGTCGCTGACGTCCGTCGGGCTGATCTGACAGCCTCACCCTCAAATAAACCTGCTTAAGAACCGAATGCCGTACAGCAGACCGCTGACGTGGCAATTCTGTGCGCACAAACAAAAAACCCCGCCGGGGGCGGGGCTTTTGCAAATCGACTGATTCGTCTGGTCAGGCGCTTTCGCGAATCTGTTCCTCTTCTGGTTCGCGCAGCACATAGCCACGGCCCCAGACTGTCTCAATGTAGTTCTGACCGTCTGTCGCCGCCGCAAGTTTCTTGCGCAGCTTGCAGATGAAGACATCGATGATCTTGAGCTCCGGCTCGTCCATTCCGCCATAGAGATGGTTCAGGAACATTTCCTTCGTCAGCGTCGTGCCTTTGCGCAAGGAAAGAAGCTCAAGCATCTGGTATTCCTTGCCGGTCAAGTGGACACGGCTGCCGTTGACCTCAACGGTCTTGGTATCGAGATTGACCTTGAGGTCACCCGTGACGATTACCGACTGCGCATGGCCCTTGGAGCGCCTGACAATCGCATTGATACGAGCAACAAGCTCGTCCTTGTGGAACGGCTTGGTCATGTAATCGTCTGCGCCGACACCGAGCCCGCGAACCTTGTCTTCGATGGCGCCAAGGCCTGATAAAATCAGGATTGGCGTCTTGACCTTGGCGACACGAAGCATCTTCAGGACTTCATAACCGCTCATGTCCGGTAGATTGAGGTCCAGCAAAATGATGTCGTAATCATAGAGCTTGCCGAGATCGACGCCCTCTTCACCGAGGTCGGTGGTGTAAACGTTGAAACTCTCAGATTTAAGCATCAGTTCGATGCTTTGCGCTGTGGCGCTATCGTCTTCGATCAGAAGAACCCGCATGCCATTCCCCTTCTTGCCCAGGTCATACCCGAATTCACTTCAATCACGGGCACAACGTGTCGAGCAGGCACAACCACGCACAACCTATATGCATTTGGTTAACAGAGTCTGACTCAACGGAGCAAGCCCATTGAATGCTAAATTGTCCGACTCTGTCTGCCATCTCACCACGAACCCTGTAGTTGCTCGGATCCCGGGACCCAGTCAGTACTCGTTGCACACAAACTTACAGCCTCGTTTCCGTTTTTTGCCAATTGATCCGGCAAAGTTGCTACGGGTTTACTCGGCTTTAAGTCCTATGCGGCATGATTAACATCACCTGTAAACGAAACGTTACCATCCGGAACCGAATCGCTCTTTTGTTAATATTTTTTTTCACTTGAGCCAGGAAGGTGAAGTTCAGGATTGGGGGAGTTGCGTATGAAGTCGCGTGATAATGCTGTTCGACTGAAGAAGTTTCAGATCGAAGATAAACGACGTCAGGTCGGTCAGATCGAGACGATGATCGAAGAGTTCACCCGGATGATCAATGACCTTGATCAGGAGGTCGAAGCCGAACATCGGCGGACTGGCATCGATGATCAGAGTCATTTCGCATATTCCACGTTTGCGCGCGCGGCTGTGCAACGCCGGGCGAACCTTCAGACATCGGTCGACGACCTTCAAAGCCAATTGACCACCGCGATGGCAGCGCTGGATCTGGCCGAAGCGGAACTGGCCCGGGATGAGGAGCGGATCGGCCGCGACAATTCCATGACGGAACGCCGGGTTGGCGGTCGCCGGTCGACGGATCGGGCGGTTTCCTGAACCGGAGCTGCCAACAACGGGTAGCTTCAATACGCGACGATAATCAGGCGGGCCGGATGGCCCGCTCTTTCATTTTCTTGTAAAGCGGCAGGACCTGCGCTTCGATTTCAAGCAATTCCGGTTCCGAAATCACCGGTCGGGCGCGTGCATCTTCGAATTGCGTGGAGCGATTCACCGAATCATACCAGTGTGCTGCCCATACTCCGTCAGTCGTTCGACCGCCCGGTGGCCATGACAGCATGGCCGTATCAAACGGTATTGATACCGCTTCGCACAATGCTTGCAGCATACCCTGTGGGTCAGCCAGGAGATCGTCTGCGTCGATGACAGGGGGCGGTTGATCGCTCAATCGGCTTGCAAGCTCATAAAGCTCGATCTGCTGGACAAAGCCGATATCTCCAAGACTGACGGCGGTCCTTTTCTTGAAATAAGATGCCAGTACCCGCGACGGGTGGCGAATCAGGAACACGTTCGTGCAGGCGGCAATCCAGTCCCGGCCGAACTCCGGCAACATGTGATGCGTCATGTGTTTCTGATAACGGATTGGCCGATCGACCGGAGCGGGACGGCACAATTCCTCCGCAACGATTCGCCAGTCGGTATTCTGTGAAGCGAGGATTTCCTCCCGCATCGGATGGACAATGCCGGACTGGCTGAGGTAGGCGGCATAAAACGGCTCGTCGACAACCGTACAGTCCGGGCGGTTGCCAAATGACCGCATCATGGCCGTTGAAATATTGCGCGGACCTGACCACATCGCAATCCTGATTGTCCTGTCGGTCGTGATAGACATGATTTGTGTTTTCTATCCAGCCGGTTCACCCTGTTTAGAGCGCCTTGCGCTCTGTACTACCTGTATTACTCGGTAAGCTCCATCTCGACACGCCGGGTCCGGCATGGCAAGAGCGGTCCTGGCAAGTCGCAGACAGCGTTTAATGCCATTTTGCCCAATGGAAACCTGACCGTGTCCCGAAAAATCCTGCCGTTTCTTCTTTTCTTCGGAACATTTTGTTTTGGGCTCGGCCTGGTTCTGCCGATTGCGGTGTTCAAGCGCTTGTTCTTCCTTGAGCAGACGCCGTCGCTGATTGAAATCGTCACGGGGTTGTGGGCCGGCGGTGATTATTTTCTCGCTTTGGTCATCGGTTTGTTCTCGATCGCGTTCCCGGCGGTCAAACTGCTTGTCCTCTACATGGCTGTCGCCGACGGGGCGAACCGGCATCTGGTCCGCCGAACCGGTGCGCTATCCAAATGGTCGATGATGGACGTGCTGGTCGTCGCGCTGGCCGTTTTCGCTGCGAAGACGACAGGTCTGGCAAGCGCCGCGGCGCAGCCGGGAATCTGGTTTTATGGTGCTGCCACGCTAATGTCGGCTTATGCCGCGATCATCCTGACGAAGCGCAGAATTCCCAGGACTGAAGAGCGTCAGTCCCTGTAGGTCTGGATCTTTGTTGTGCGAAGTCCGGCCAGGCCGTGCTGGTCGATCGACATCTGCCAGGACAGGAATTCCTCAACGGTAAGCGTATACCGCTCGCAGGCTTCCTCAAGGCTGAGGAGTCCGCCACGCACGGCAGCAACAACCTCGGCTTTGCGACGAATAACCCAGCGTTTGGTCGACGGGGCCGGCAAGTCCGCTATCGTCAGGGGACTTCCATCCGGGCCAATCACGTATTTTACACGGGGACGAATATGATCGACCATGGAATACTCTTACACAACATTGTTACACATGGACTTGTAGTCCGAGCCTCTTAATATTCGACTAAGCACAGAAACAGGATTTCTTAATAATTCCTGCGCGCTGCCGCCGGTGCCGATAGCGTCCGGACCTTGCAGCAGGAGGAACGTTGACTATATTGATCGGACTGCGCGATGTGCGCCTTCGTGCAAAACTTGGCAGCAATCAATGAAGATCGACCTGGACCTTCCTGAGCCGCGCGATCAGCAGCGCGTTGTCGTCGCCATGTCCGGCGGAGTGGATTCGTCGGTCGTGGCCGGTCTCGTTGCGCGATCCGGATATAACGCCGTCGGGATGACTTTGCAGCTCTACGATCACGGCGCGGCGGTTCACAGGTCCGGCGCCTGTTGTGCGGGCCAGGATATCCACGATGCGCGGCGGGTGTCGGAAATGCTCGGCATTCCTCATTATGTGCTGAATTACGAAGCGCGGTTTCGCGAGGCCGTCATCCAGCCGTTCGCGGAGAGTTACGCTGCCGGCGAGACGCCGATCCCATGCGTCGCCTGTAATCAGACAGTCAAGTTCGCCGACCTGCTGGCGACGGCAAAGCAACTCGGCGCAAGTGCAATGGTGACCGGCCACTATGTGCGCACCCGACTGGTTGACGGTCACCGGGCGATGTTCCGGCCGGCCGACCATAATCGGGATCAGAGCTATTTCCTTTATGCCACGACGCAGGAACAACTCGACTTCCTGCGTTTTCCGCTTGGCGACATGACCAAGGACGAAACCCGTGCCGTCGCGCGGGAACTTGGCCTCGTTGTTGCTGACAAGCAGGACAGTCAGGATATCTGTTTTGTGCCGCAGGGCCGGTACAGCGATATCGTGGAACGGCTGAAGCCCGACGCTGCAGAACCGGGCGACATTGTGCATGTCGACGGCACTGTGCTCGGGCGGCACAACGGGGTCATCCACTACACGATCGGACAGAGAAAGGGCCTCGGCGTATCGTTCAGCTCTCCGCTTTATGTCGTTAGCCTCGATCCGGATGAAGCCAGGGTCATCGTCGGGCCCCGCGAAGCACTGCTTGAGCACCGGGTTGACCTCAAGGAGCTCAATTGGATCGGCGGCCCGGGTCTGTCTGAAGCGGAAGGGAATGGCCTCCCGGTGTGGGCGAGGGTGCGGTCAACGCGCCCGCCCGTCGCGGCGCGCCTCTTTGTTACCGATGCCGGCCCCCATGTCATCCTGGAAGACGGTGAGATGGGCGTGGCTCCCGGCCAGGCCTGCGTGCTCTATGAATCCGATGCGCCAGACGCCCGTGTTCTGGGTGGTGGGACGATTGCAGCCAAAACTGCTGCAGGCGGACACGCCGACGCAGCTTGAGAAGATAGTCAGTATGTCGCCCGTCCACCGGACAGGTCGAATGCCGCTCCTGTGGTGAAGCTGTTATCCTCAGAGACCAGCCACGCAACCATCGCGGCCGCTTCCTCGATCTTCAGGAACCGGCCACGCGGAATCTTGGCGAGCATGTAGTCGATATGCTCCTGGGTGACCTGTTCGAAAATGCGTGTCTTCGCTGCGGCCGGGGTCACGCAATTGACGGCAATGTCTTCTGTGGCGAGTTCCTTGCCCAGCGATTTGGTAAGAGCCATGACGCCGGCCTTCGAGGATGAATAGGATGACGCGGTCGGATTGCCTTCCTTGCCGGCAACAGACGCAATGAAGACGATGCGGCCATAATTATTCCTGCGCATGATCGGGACGACCGCCCTTGCGCAAATGAACGTTCCGTCCAGATTGATCGCGTGGACCCGCTTCCATTCCTCTACCGGATATTCCCAGACCGGGGCGTTGAGGCCGGCAACACCGGCGCTTGTGACCAGAATGTCGATCGCCCCCATCGCTTCGGCAGCCTGCTCCGTGGCAGCGCTGACGGCGTCGGCATCTGAGACATCGACTGCGTTCCAAAGGGTTCCGCCGCCTATTTCTGCAGCTGCCTGTTCGGCAAGCGCGCCGTCCTGATCCCAGATCATGCATCTGGCGCCGCTCTCCACGAGCCTTTCGATAATTGCTCTGCCGATGCCCTGGGCGCCGCCTGTCACGATTGCAGTCCGGCCTTCAAGGTTGATTGCGTTCTTTGCCATTATATCCGTCCAAATTTGATTTCATTGTCGGGCACGGATCTGCCACTGTTGGCTTTCATAACATCGGCGGCGATGCTGGCAAGGCGCAAATCTGTGCGTGGTATCCGTCGAAACCCCGTCGGCGCCCGACGTCAGAGCGAGGGCAGGCGACAATCCTCCAGCACAGCCAGGAGTTCGCTCGCCGAAGGAGAACAGTCTGCTGCCGGTCAGGGCATCAATATAATTGCAGGGGGGATTATGAACGAAACAATCGGATATGTCGGGCTCGGCGCAATGGGGCGCCGGATGCTCAAGCGGCTCGCGTCTGCGTTTGGGTCCGAAGCCGTTCTCGGTTTCGATGCTAACCCGGCCGTGACGGCGGATGCATGCCGGGAAGCCGGTGCGCAGGCCTGTCAATCGATTGGCGACATTGCCGGCAGGTCGGACATCCTGTTCACCTGCGTCCCGAACAACGATGTCGTGCGCGCCGTTTATCTCGGCGACGACGGGATCGCTTCAGCGATCAAGGCAGGCTCCGTCACGATTGACTGCTCGACGGTAGGCCCGGACGTTACGCGGGAGGTCTGTCACCAGCTCAAGGCCCAAGGCGTCAGCCATCTGGACGCGTCGATGCTCGGTTCCACGAAGCAGGCAGCGGAGGGAACCATCAGTTTCGTCGTCGGCGGCGACCCGGACGCGCTCGAGCGGGTTCAACCGGCGCTTCAGACGCTTGGCGGGATGATCCGCCATTGTGGCGGATCGGGCATGGGCAACACGATGAAGCTGCTCCATCAGACACTGGTTGCCAGCCACAGCGTCGCAACGGGCGAGACCCTGGCGATCGGAGAGGCGTTGGGCGTCGATCTGGACCTTTTCTACGATATCGTGACGCAGGGAACAGGCCTTGCTCACTCGCGGTTTTTCGAACAGCGGACGGCGAAGATCCGATCAGGTGATTTCTCGCCGATGTTCATGCTGAAATTCATGGCCAAGGATACGCGGCTCGCCCGCGACATGATTTCGACCGACTCAACGCAGTCGAAACTGACCGGGTTGAACGCGACGATCGACAGCCTGGAGACGGCGGAGGAAATGGGACTTGGAGACGAGGATTTTTCGGCCGTCTTCAAAGTGCCGCGGAGCCGGTTGACCGATTAGACGGATGGGACGGTAAAAAAACAGCCGCGAGCCAGAGCGGCTGAACGGGGGCGGCAGGCGGATTATGGACTTTCAGGTCGCAGTTATCCACGGTGACGGTATCGGCGTCGATGTTACCAATGCCACGCTCGCGGTTGTGGACGCGGCTGCAGCACGGATTGGTGGCTTCAATCTCTCCTGTGAAAATCTCCTCGCGGGTGCAGCCTATTTTGCCGAGTTCGGTCGCGATATGGCAGAGGGTGCCGAAGAGGCCGCCGGCCAGGCCGATGCCATTCTTCTCGGCGCAATCGGCATGCCGTCCATCCGCCATGAAGACGGGACTGAAATAGCGCCGCACCTGAGGCTCCGCGAAACCTTCCAGCTCTATGCCGGTGTGCGACCCGTCAAGGCCTACCCGAATACGCCGCGCAGGCTTTCCGACCCGAATGCGGCGGACATCGATCTCGTGGTCTTGCGCGAAAGCACGGAAGGCCTCTTCTATTCGGCGGCGACCCACGGGCGCGACAATATCGCCAATGACAGCGAGGTTCGCGAGACGCTGAGGATCACCCGCGCCACGACGGAAAAGCTGCACGATTTTGCATTCCGATTAGCGCGAAAGCGCAAGGAGCGGGGCGGCAAGGGCAAGGTCACCTGTGTCGACAAGGCCAATGTCTTTCAATCCATGGCGTTCTTCCGCAAGATCTTTGACGAACGGGCAGCCGATTTTCCGGACATTGAACGGGGATACAATTACATCGACGCGCAGGCTTTGGATCTGATCCGAAAGCCTTGGGCGTTCGATGTCCTGGTCATGGAGAACATGTTCGGCGACATTGTTTCCGACCTGTCAGCCGGACTGGTCGGCGGCATGGGTATGGCATCGTGCGGTGAAATCGGTGATGAGCACGGCCTGTTCCAGCCGGCCCACGGAAGTGCCCCGGATATCGCCGGCCAGGACAAGGCCAATCCGCTGGCCGCCATCCTGAGCGGCGCGTTGCTTCTCGACTATCTCGCCGAACGCGGCGATGATCCGCGCCCGGCCGAGGCGGCGCAACTGATCGAATCTTCAGTGCACGAGGCGTTTGCATCCGGTCTCATTCGTCCGATAGAGTTCGGTGGCGACATGGGAACAAAAGCGGTGGCAAATGCCGTCGTCGACGTCGTCAGCGGCCGGAGTTGAATCCAGCAGAGTTCGCCGGCTGTCCTATTCGTGCGAATACATCAGGGGGCATTGTCCGGTTGTGACTGACAAGATCTCAAACGTAGAAGTAACGGCTTACGCCTTCCAGGTTGCCGATCTGGGCCTCGGCGGTCATGGCGCCATGGGTGTGAGCAACTACGAGTACCAGAAGGGCGCTTCGCTCCGCGTCATGCGCCTTGCGGTCAGAATTACCAGCGCTGAAGGTTTTGTCGGCGAATACGGCGTCAACTGGGGCTCGACGGACGCGACGTTCGGCCAGATCTGTATGCTGGCGCCGCATCTGATCGGACGGGACCCGGAAGCCCGTGAAGAGATATACGACGACCTGAAGCGGGAACTGAGGGCCTATGACAGAATGGGTCTCGGACCGCTGGACATCGCGCTTTGGGATTTTGCCGGCAAGAAATACGGCACCTCGGTTTCGGCGTTGCTCGGCGGGTTCCGCAAGACGATTCCGGCCTATGCTTCCACCCATCATGGCCAGGACGGTGGCGGGGGTCTGGATTCGCCGGAGGCCTATGCGGAGTTTACGCGGCATTGTCAGTCACTCGGCTACAGGGCGCTGAAGATCCACGGTTGGCACGATGGCAATGTCAGGCGCGAAATTGCGGCAGCGCAGGCTGCCCGGGCCGCGGCCGGCGACGCATTCGACCTGATGAACGATCCGGGATGCCAGCTCAGAACATGGTCCGATGCGCTCAAGCTCGGCCGGGCCCTCGATGAAGCGGATTATCTCTGGTACGAGGATCCCTACCGTGACGCCAGCGCTGCCGCCCATGGCCACAAGCTGTTGCGGGAAAAGCTCAAGACACCGCTTATGCTGACGGAATATGTCCGCGGCGTTGAGAGCACGGCCAACTTCGTGCTGGCGGGCGCAACGGATATGGTGCACATCGATCCGGAATATGATGGTGGCATTACCGGCGCCCGCAAGATTGCCCATTTCTGCGAAGCGATCGGCATCGATGTGCAGTGCCATGCCTGCGGGCCCGCGCAGCGCCATCTGGTCTCGTCCCTGCGCAATACGCTCTTTTATGAAATGGCGCTGGTCGGTCCGGATATGCCGAACCTGATCGCCCCGGTCTATGCCTGCGACTACCGCGACCAGCTTGAAGCCGTTGACGCTGACGGATGCGTGCCGGTTCCGGACGGGCCCGGCCTCGGTGTCACGCTGGACTGGGACTATATCGCCGCGCACAAGACCGACCAGCGGGTGTTCGGGGCATAAAGCGCCTTTGCCGCATGTCTGGTCTTACCGGGCGCAGACAGTTGTGATCGCAGTTCAGCGTCCCGGCTAATCGGCAATCAGCGCAGCGTTGATCCGGGCCGGCGTGTCGCCGGCAATTTCCAGCACCAGCTTGCGGCGCACGGCATCGGCGAACGTCGCCGGATTGTCGGCCGTGATCACGAACGATCCCGGACCGGCGATGATACGGTCGGCGAAGGCGGCTTCAAGATCATAGCTGACGGGTCTGCCTGAACAATGCCTGCAGAGGACGGCAAGCCCGTTGATGACGATATCGGCGGCGAGAACCTGCTCACGGGCGGTCTCGATATCGGGGCCATTCCAGTTGTTGGCGCTGTCGGCAGAAATATCGATAACCCGGCGTATTCCAGTGAGTTCGTTCTTTTCTATCAGGTCCTTCCCGAAGAGAAGGGCAGCGCCGATGGCATTGCGGCCGAATGCCCTTCGCGGGGGCTCCAGCAGGGCCGTGGCGAAGGATCGCGCGCTGGCTTCGCCGTCGATAACCGTCCAGTCGACGACAACATCCTGCGCGGTGTAATCGCCCCACTCCACATAGGTGACGGCAATCCGTCCGGTCAGTGTTTTGCCAATCGCGGAGATAACGGCCGGATCGGTAATGGCCTTGGCGTAGCCTTCCCGCTGAAACAGGATCTCGGCATCGTCGATGGAGCCCGTGGCATCGGCCAGAAGGACGAGTTCAAGGTCGACTTCTTCGGCCGCAACTGCCGACGCGATGAATAACGCGGCCCATAAAGCGATCAGAATGCTAAGTCGGTTCATGGATCCGGATCCAGTAAATGCGCGAAATGCGCCGCGGGATTGATCTGCTCAGTAAAACACCCGTCCATGAACGCCACAAGACCAGCGGAGTGAGAACCGAGTTCGAAAACACAGTCACTCAATTTGGCTGGTGTCCGCGACTGACCGCGGGCCCATTGTCTGCCCTGCCGGTCCGGTATCCGTTTCAAACGCGATCCGTTCCTCAAATCTGACGGTGGTAAAGTCGTCGATCAGGACATCGATCGCAAAATGCCATCGGCCCGCAAACGGTATCCGCAGGTCGGAGAACGACAGGCTTCCGTCCTCAAGGGCATTCGACCTCCAGCGGAGCGGCAGGACGTCAACGTCCAGCGGTTGCGCGGAGAAGAGGGCTTCCTTGGGCCGGACCTTGTCGCCCGAACTGTCGTGAACGTCGAGCAGAAAACCGTGTTCTGAACGCCGCGCCGGCAAAGGCATCGGCATCGTCAACTGATAATTGTCGGCAACGAGTTCCAGGCTCGGGCGCTCGCCCGGCCCGTTCATCTCCCGCATGCCCGCCATGTCACCTGACGGCTTGTCGAGCGCCAGGCTTGCCGTCATGCCGACAATGCCGATTGCCAGTACGATGTCGACGGAGATCATCCGGCGCATTCCGTCGATCTGCATCTGAGCGCTGAGCGCCAGTTTCAAAGTCTCGGCACTGAAGGGTCCGGAGGGGGACCGGCCAACCTTTTTTGCAAGCTGGCCCGTTTCCCGGTTGAAACCGGGTGTCAGAATTAACCGGTTGAAGAACGCAATGAATATGAGCGCCGTGATGAGGGCGATCTTGCCGGAGAAACGAAGCCCGTAGTCCGTGGTCCAAAGGTCGGAAAAACCGGTCAGCAGCCGGGCAGCCATCACAATCCCGGTTGCGGCCAGAAAGATGATGCCAATGCCGGCAATTGACGAGAATCGGCGGAGAATAGGGCCTGACCGATAGCGTTTGAGGTCGCCCAGGATGATGAAGAGCGGAATGAGCGAACCGATCCAAAAGGCCCCGAAGAGAACATGGACAACGATCATGGACCGATAGGCCAGCATGGATTCAGCCCGCGTGACGACATGGCTGGCCAATGCAAACGAGGCGGCAATAGCCAATGCGCCGGCAAGCAGGATCAGGCGCGCGCCAACGTGCGTGACCGTCCAGGCCGATATCGTGGCAATGACTGTCAATCCGATGGCCGCCACGAAGACGCGTTCATAGTCGGCGCTCGCACGAATGGCATCGGCAATGGCGACAAGGTCGACCGACCTCGGGTCGGCACCGTTAAGCTGCGCGCCCGTCAACAGAAGGTAGGGCGCCGACGCGATCAGCCCGTAGACCGCCGAACCGCGTATGAAGGCTGCAATCTGCCGCTCATTTATTGCAGGCATGCCGACAAGCGCCGCAAACAGGGCGCCACCGCAGGCGAAAAGGGCAAATCCGTAGAATGCAAGACGCGAGACGTACGCCGGAATGCGCCAGGGGTCCGAACTCAGCTCTGACAGTACGGCTTGCCTGTCCCGCCCGCTGAGCGATGCCGTCCCGACGTCGAACATGTAGGTGACGCCAACGGGATGGCCGTCCTGCGACGTCACGCGGACGCTCGCGACATATGTGCCGTCGGCCAGTGGGTTTTGCGCCGCGAAACGCAGCACAGTGCCGTCCAATACCGGCGGCGCTCCGATTAGCAGCTCCCGCATGGCGGCGTCGAACAGGCGGACGGCGACCGGCGTGACCGGTTCTGTGAACTCGACCGACAGTTCAGCCGGGCTTGCGGTCAGGATCGCGCCATTGGCCGGTTCCGTGCCGACAACGCCGGCGTGGGAAAAGGCCAAACTGGCGAACAGCACCGGAAAGACGAGCGCCGAAACGATGACGGCGGCCAGGAACCGCCGGATTCGATCAATCAGATCAACCCGGCGTTTCCTGCCATCGTGGCTGCAGACATGAGGTTCGGGGACACCGGCCTGTTGCGGCGCCGGCGGTTCCGTGCCGCTCATTCCGTCAGTGCATTGAGTGCTTGCTATGATCAACCTTATCGGTTGCGGTTGCCCCGGCGCTCATCGTTTCGTCGATGATCGTCAGGAAGGGCGCCGGCGCTTCCATGTCGCTGAGCTCCTGCCCGGGCTTCTGGATTTCGATCCAGCGCTGCGATTTGTCTTCACAATACTGCACGGTCAGGAAATGGAGTTTCGTCCCCGGTTCCAGACCGTCGACGATCAGGCCCTGGAAACGGATCTGGCCGACGTCCTCATCGGGAATGGAGCCGCCCGTCCATTTCAACTGAACGATACCCTCCGTCACCGCCTGACCGTCCACCGATTTCGGCTCGTCGAATTTGGCTCTTGTCGCGGTGACGGTCCAGCCGTCTGCATCTGGCGCCTGATTGACCACCATATTATCCGGTATTTTGACGGCGATCGTGTCGGTCGGCAGTCCGTCGCAACCGTGTGGCAGGTTGATGATTGCTTCGTACCGTGTGCCGGTCGTCGTCTCTTCGGCTTCAAGATAGGCGTGTGCCAATGCGTCGCCTGTTAGAAGCGCGGCGGCGAACAGCGCGCCCACCGCAGCCCAGACGGCCGATCCCGCGCGGCAGACCTTCAGACAGTTCATGATGCTCTCCCTCCTCTTTTCGACTGCGACACCGCCGCTGCGAGAACGCCAGCGTCGCAAGCAGCGATACTGAAGCAGGAAAGGCCGGATATATTCCGGCATGATTTGGGTAAGAGCGAAGTCATTTCTGGCCGAAATAGCGGCGCCGGGAGCGCTGCGCGGCGGACGCTCGACCCTGCGATTGCGCAACTCGCAGATTCCGGCTTGATCGGCGCAAGACCGGCCGATAGCCTTCGACCTCAAAAGGAGAGCCCGCGATGAGACTATTACCGGCTGTGATTGTGTCGTTGGTCGTGTTCCTGGCCGCTCCGTTTTCCGCGGTGGCCGGGCAGTTTTATTCGGTCGTCAATGTCGATGCCTCGGACACGCTCAATGTACGCACCGGGGTCGACGCCGGCGGAAGCCTGAAGGACACGACGATCATCGGCGCACTGCCGCCGGACGCAACAGGTGTTGAGGCAACGGGCAAGTCGCTTCAGTTCCAGGGCCGTATCTGGCGGGAAATCCGCTTCAAGGGCGACATCGGATGGGTGGCTGACCGGTTCCTGCGGTCCGACGGGCTGCCGGAAGAACCCGGCAACATTCAATGCGGCGGCACGGAACCGTTCTGGGATCTTTCCGTTCAGGGCGACAACGCCGTATACAGCACGCCGGAAGATGACCGGACACTGGAAATCGTCTCCGTCAGGAAAGGTGCCAATCGCCGGGATGTCTGGAGCATTCGGATGCTGAGTGGCGGCGGGACGGCTGTAGCCGGGCTCCTCGTCTACACCGACCAGTGCTCGGACGGGATGTCGGACTTCAATTATGCGTTCGATATCTACCTGACGGGCGCCCGGGAGGGCTCAGGTCCTCTTCAGGGCTGCTGCACATTCCGATAATCTGGCATTAAGGAATAAGGACTGCCGCGCCGGTCAGTCGTCCAGCGCGAACGGCATCCAGCGCAGCATTGGCGTCGACAAGCGGATAGGTCTTCACTGACGTCTTGACCGGGACTTTTGGCGCAAGTTCAAGGAACTCTTCCGCGTCCTTCCGCGTCAGGTTGGCGACCGACCGGACCGTTCGTTCACCCCAGAGAATGTCGTAGGGAAAGCTCGGAATATCCGACATGTGGATACCGCCGCAAACGACGATGCCACCCTTGCGCACAGCACGCAGGGCCGCCGGGACCAGCGCGCCGACCGGCGCGAAGAGGATTGCAGCGTCCAGTTCTTCAGGCGGCGGCTCCTCTGACGATCCGGCCCATTCAGCGCCAAGTTGAAGGGCGAATTGCCGGGCCGCGTCGTCACCGGGACGGGTAAAGGCAAACACTCTTCGCTTTTCATATCGGGCAACCTGCGCAACGATATGGGCGGCGGCGCCGAAGCCGTAAATACCGATGATCTCGGCATCGCCGGCCATCCTGAGCGAGCGGTGGCCGATCAACCCGGCGCAGAGGAGGGGGGCAGCCTCGGCATCACTGTATGCGCCATGGATCGGAAACGAATAGCGCGCATCGGCAACGGCCAGATCGGCATACCCGCCATCGATCTGATAGCCGGTGAAGCCGGGCTCGTCGCAGAGATTTTCGCTGCCCATCCGGCAGTAGCGGCAGTGGCCGCACGTTCTGCCGAGCCAGGGAACGCCGACACGTTCGCCGATCGCAAATCCGCCGACACCGTCGCCAAGCGCTAGAACGGTCCCGACGATCTCATGACCGGGGATGATCGGAAGTTTCGGATCCGGCAGTTCGTCGTCGACAAGGTGGAGGTCAGTCCGGCAGACACCGCAGGCGGCGACCTTGATCAGGATTT